>Ga0310691_10002339_pt1 | contig 25591 bp, 26 predicted proteins | sample 176DNAGHGlowgp2_FD_203887 | JGI IMG/M metagenome (GOLD analysis project Ga0310691, IMG submission 203887) | Sheep rumen microbial communities from Palmerston North, Manawatu-Wanganui, New Zealand - 1766 DNA GHGlow gp2 (v2) (version 2) | ecosystem: Host-associated > Mammals > Digestive system >...
TTGAAAAGGCTTGAGCGAAACTTCAATTGAACTACTAACGAAGTTTCTCGACAAGCTGAGCGGACAGTCTGCACAGACTGCCCGCTTTTTTTGTATTACAAGGTTTCCGCGAGTTCGAGAATCAGCCGCTCAGACTTTTCCCAGCCGAGGCACGGATCGGTGATCGACATACCGTAGCAGCCGCCGTCAACCTTCTGTGCGCCGTCCTCAATGTAGCTTTCGATCATAAAGCCCTTGACGAGCTTCTTGATCTCGTTGTTGTAGCGGCGCATTGCAAGCACTTCCTTGACAATTCGCGGCTGCTCAAACGGATTCTTTCCGGAATTTGCGTGATTGCAGTCGATGATGCACGCCGGATTTTCAAATTCGCCCGCAGCATAGAGTGCTGCAAGATGTGTCAGATCCTCGTAGTGGTAGTTCGGCATGGACTGACCGTGCTTGTTCATGTAGCCGCGCATAATTGCGTGTGCATACGGGTTGCCGGTGGAGTGAACCTCCCAGCCACGGTAGATGAAGGTATGACCGTGCTGTGCGGCGGTGATCGCGTTCATCATGACGGAGAGGTCGCCGGCAGTCGGGTTCTTCATGCCGACCGGAACCGGGATGCCGCTCGAAACGAGCCGGTGCTCCTGATTCTCGACAGAGCGTGCGCCGACTGCGACATAAGCGAGCAGATCGTCGAGGTACTTGTGGTTCTCCGGGTAGAGCATTTCATCCGCGCAGGAGAAACCGGTCTCCTTCAGGGCGCGCATATGCAGCTCGCGTGTTGCGATGATACCCTTGAACATATCCGGCTTTGCGTTCGGGTCGGGCTGATGCAGCAGCCCCTTGTAGCCTGCGCCGGTTGTGCGCGGTTTATTGGTGTAAATGCGCGGAATAATGAAGATTTCGTCCTTGACCTTATCCTGCACCGCACGCAGGCGGGTCAGGTAGTCCATGACCGCCTCCGGGTTATCCGCGGAGCACGGTCCGATAATCAGGAGAAGGCGGTTGTCCTTTCCGCTGAAAATGTTTTTGATTTCAATTGCGCGCTTTTCGACGGTCTGCTCCATTTCGGCGGTCACAGGGTACATCTCCTTGACCTCCATCGGAATGGACAGCTTACGCTCAAAGCTCATGTTCATCATAATTGCAGGAACTCCTTTTCGTGAATTTTATGCCGCATCCGGTTGTCTTGGTCTTATTATACACTATTTTTATCGGCTTGTCAATGCTTTAACGCGTCGAATCGCTAAATTTTCACAGATGAACATTTTTTGTCAGGTTTTATTTGCGGGAAACGGCAAATTGTACCAATTTTTCGATGATGCTGCCCGGCCGGACGGCTGCGAGCGCATCCTCCGGCGAAAACCATTTCGCCACGCTGACTTCCTGTGAGCAGATGAAATCCGTCTGTTCGGCATCCCCGCAAAAACACAGCATTAGCTGCCCTTTTGCATCATGCCACCGGCTGAATGCAAAGCGAATCTGCGAAGGCTGCACGCCGATTTCCTCGTTCAGCTCGCGGAGGGCGGCTTCTTCGGCGGTCTCGCCGGGCTTCATGTATCCCGCGACGCCGACGAAATAGGTCTGCTGCCCGTAGCTCTGCCGGATCAGCGCGATCTGCCCTGCGCGGTTCTTCACAACGGAAAGCACGCAGGTACTGAACATATCGAACAGCGGGAGCCGGCAGCTCTCGCAGTATGGTACTGCGCCGTCGTCGCCCATTTGGCGTTCGGCGGTTTTGCTGCCGCAGTGCGGGCAATATGTAAAATGCATGGGTTTCACTTCCTGTTCAGGATAATTTTTTTAGTACCGCGCAAAAATAATCGGGGAGGGGAGAGTCGAATTCGAGATACGCCTGCGTGATCGGATGCACAAACCCGATCTGTTTTGCGTGCAGGCATTGCCCTTCAATGTCTTTCTCGGGCTTTCCGTAAACCGGGTCGCCGTAGATCGGATGCCCGATATATTTCATGTGGACGCGGATCTGATGGGTTCTGCCGGTTTCGAGTACGCATCGGATATGGGTGTGCCGCTGCAATTCCGATACGGTTGAATAGTGCGTAACTGCGTCCTTTGCATTGCGGTCGGTGACACACATCCGCTGCCGGTCACGCGGGTCTCTGCCGATTGCCGCATGAACGGTTCCGGAGGGCTCTTTGAGTTTGCCGCAGATAACCGCCTCATAGGCGCGGGTGAAGGAATGCGCGGCGATTTGCTCCGCAAGCCCGAGGTGCGCACGGTCGGTCTTCGCGACGATCAGCAGACCGCTGGTGTCCTTGTCGATGCGGTGGACGATACCGGGGCGGATGACGCCGTTGATGCCGGAGAGCCGCCCTGCGCAGTGATACAGCAGCGCATTGACCAGCGTGTGATCGGGGTGACCCGGCGCCGGATGCACGACCATGCCCTTCGGCTTGTTGACCACAAGCAGCTCGTCATCCTCATAGACGATCGTCAGCGGCAGATTTTCGGGGAGCAGATCCAGCGGCTCCGGTTCGGGGAGCGTGATGAGCAGCGTGTCGCCGGCGCGGAGCTTCGTGTTTTTTTTCGGCGGTTCCCCGTTGCAGAGGATGCTGCCGCGTTCGAGGAGCTGCTGCACGGCGGAGCGGGTCAGCCCAAGCTCCTCCTGTGCCGCAATCCACGCATCTATGCGCATTCCGGCGGCTTCCTCCGGAACTGTCAGCAGCCGTTCATTCTGCTGCATCGTCTGATTCCTCCGGCAGTTCGGGCAATTCCGGCAGCGGCGAAAGCGGTTCCCGCAGCGCAGCAGGCTCCGCTTCCGGCAATTCCCCGGCGAGCGGAAGCTCCGGCGCCTCCGGCAATTCTCCGGCAAGCGGTGCCTCCGCAGCAAGCCGAGCATAAGGCACACGCTTTGCCTCCTTCAGCTTCTTCGCCTCCGGCAGCTCATGCTCCAGAAACAGAATCCCGAAGATCATGATGATGACGCCGACGGTCACGCAAACATCGGCGAAATTAAACACCGCAAAATTGCAGAGCTGGAAATCGAAGTAATCGACGACTGCGCCGCCGCGGAAGATGCGGTCAATCAGATTGCCCAGGCCGCCTGCCGCGATCAGCGTCAGAGCGGGGTAGAGATAACGGTGATGCCTGCCCTTGCGGTGCAGAATATAAAAGCAGGCGGTAATCATAATGATCGGAAATACGATCAAAAAGCCGCGTGACCCGCTCAGCATACTGAATGCGGCGCCGCGGTTTTCGAGGTATCGGAGGTGCATCCAGTCGAAGCTGCCGATTTTCAGGAAGGGACGCGCCGGCTGCTCCATGAGATTGCGGATTGCCCACAGCTTAATGAGCTGATCGGCGCCCGCGAGCGCTGCGGCAATCACCGCACATATCAGCAAAGCGAACATATGATCCTGTCGCTCCTTTCGGAAACATAAAAAAGGAACCTGCGCGGCAGCATCCGCCGCTGCAAGTTCCTTTTGAAGTCAATATACATTCAGAGATGTCTCAGAAGCGGCTTCTGGCATCGTCACGGCGGCTTTCAAATGCGGCAGGCTGATCCTCTGCGGGTGCATCTTCGGCAGCGTCCTCTTCGGGCGCATCCTCAGCTTCATCCTCATCCTCGTACTCGTCGTCCTCGTACTCATCCTCGTATTCGTCGTCATACTCGTCCTCGTACTCGTCATCGTCGTATTCGTCGATTTCATCCGGCAGTCTGGAGATCTGCTCCAGATGCTCCTTATAGAGATCGAACAAAGTCTGCTTGAATGCAGCGACCTTCTTCTGCGTTGCAACGAGCGTGCGGTTTTCCTGATCGAGCTTTTTGCCGATTTCGGCGAGCTGCGTCTCCTGATCGACGAGCGCCTTGGACTTGGTTGCCTCGACGGAAGCCTGTGCCTCTGCCTCAATCTGTGCAGCACGCGCCTTTGCCTGGTCGATGACCTCACGCGCCTGCTTCTGTGCGCCGAGCAGGGCATTCTTGATGTCCTCCTCGGAATCCTTGTACTCGCGCACCTTATCCGCAAGGAGCTGCACCTTCTCATTGGAATCGTCGAGATCCTGCTGCATCAGGCGGATATCGTTTTCGATCTGGGAGAGGAATTCATCGACCTCTTCCGGGCTGTATCCGAATTTGACCTTCTCAAATTTCTTCTTCTGAATATCTTTCGCTGTAATCATAGCAGCCATTCTCCTTCCTTCGCGGTATGCAGCTTAAAACGATCAGCTGATAACCCCGTTTGTTTCGAGCTCATTGACAAGATCCTCGCCGATAAATCCGACATTATACGGCGTAATGATATAAGTGAGGTTTGCAACGGGCTTCAGGCTGCCGCCGTTTGCGTATGCGACACCGACGAGGAAGTCGATGATGCGGCGCTTATTCTCGGCGGAGGCGGTCTCAAGGTTCAGGACAACGGTTTTCTTGGAGATCAGATGGTCTGCGATCTGCTTTGCATCGGTAAAGACCTCAGGCTTGACGAGCACGACCTGAAGCTGTGCAGTTGCCTGGATATTGACGACCTTGTTATCGCGCTTGGACTGATAGGAGCCGGTTTCGGGTCTGCTGTAACTGTCGCGGACGGGCTCACGGATTTCGCGCTCGCGCACAACAGGCTCCTGCGGCTCGCGATAGACCTCGCGGACGGGCTCCCGCATCTCTCTGCGCGGGAGATCTCTGGTTTCGCGGACCGGCTCGGACTCATAGGAGTCATCCTCCTCCGGCGCGAAGAAATCACGAATCTTGTCAAATGCTTTCATCTGGATTCTCCTTTTCTTTCTGTTGAAATATGCTGAATATGTCCGTCATCGCAGGCGGACACAGCGGTTCCCTGTTTTTGTTATTCTGTGCAGCGCGGCGGGGTTTCATTCGGTTTTTTGCGGATAAATCCGCGCCCCGAAGAGTGCGCTGCCGATCCGGACGAGTGTTGCGCCGTTCCGGATTGCGGCTTCATAGTCGCCGGACATCCCCATGGAGAGAATGTGCAGCGGCGTCTGCGCCCGCAGTGTGTCATAGAGCTGCCGCATTTCGCCGAAAACCCGGTTCTGCTCCTCCGGATCCGTCATAGGCGGCGGAATGGTCATCAGCCCGTCTGCACGCAGATTCGGAAGCTGCTGCACATAGCGGAGCAGAGCCTCTGCCGCATCGGGATTCACGCCGGATTTGGAATCCTCGCCGCCGATATTGACCTCGATCAGAACCGGCATGACGATTCCGGCAGCGGCGGCTGCCTTATTGACTGCATCGGCAAGATGCGGGCTGTCCACGGAATGAATCAGCGAAACCTTGTCGATGATCTGTTTGACCTTATTGGTTTGCAGGTGTCCGATGAACTGCACATCGGCGCCGGGGCGGTACTGATCGCGCTTCGAGAGAAACTCCTGCACACGGTTTTCGCCGAGCACGGTGACACCCGCATCAAAAGCGGCGTTGATGAGCACCGGATCGACGGTTTTTGTGACCGCCATCAGCGTGACCGCATCGGTCGATCTGCCCGAAGCCTCACAGGCTGCCGCAATCTTTTTGCGGATTCCGCTGAGCCGTTCGAGCATTGCGCTGATCTGCTCCTCCGTGCAGATGCCGTCATTCGCCATCTGCCATCACTCCTTTTACGATGATATCGTCATAAAGCGCCACATATCCGTTTCCGGCATCGAGCTTTGAGAGGCAGAAATCTTCGCCGTTATAGACGATATCGAGCTTGCGGAATTCCGCAGTCTCACCGACGAGAATATACACGCCCATACAATCCTTCTGCTCTGTGCCGATGACATTGCCTTTATCGTCCTTTTTCTCCTCTTCCAGCGTTTTGAAGCGGATTGCGGAGCGCGGGACGCGGATGCCTTCGACGGTATCGCGCAGAATCTCGACACGTTCGGCACGGTGCTGCACAACATCGTATGTAAACTGATCGCAGCGCAGAACTGCCTGTGTTTTGGTGATGTCGCCGGCGGAGACCAGCGATTCGACCTTGACACGCAGATTGCGCGAGAGCGATTCGAGCCGGACGGTTGCGATATCGTCCTCAGAAAGATGCAGCTTGGTATTATCGAAGGTTCCGACGATGTACCATGAATATGCATCGACGAGCTTTCCGATCGCATGGGGATCGGTATCGCCGCTGCCGTCATCGCTGACCGAAGCGATCTGCTCGGCGGTCAGCTGCCGGACGTTATCGGCTTTGAGCATATCCTCATAGCCGTCCACATAGCTGATAAAATAGGCACTCCGGTCTGCCTTGATGACCTGATCGGGAGCGGTTTTCTGCGCCTTCAGCCGGTCGATCTCGTCCTCAAGTGCGGCAATACGGTGCTGATAATCCAGCTCCGGATGCGTGATTTTCTCGTAGGTGCTCATATACACGGTCAGATCCTGCCGGCTTGCGAGCATATCGCTGAGATTGCCTTGCTCGCGCTGACGGATCATGGTGCGGTACTGGTCGCGGATGAGAGCGGAGAGATTGGCGGGCTGTGCGTGCTCCGCAGTGCCGCGGTTCTCGATTTTTTTGAGAACGGCGAGCTCATTTTCCTTTTCGGTGATGCGTCTGCGCAGGTCAATCTGCTTCTCATCGGAGTAGACCTCTGCGATGACGCTGCCGATGCCGAGTTTTGCGCCGTCGTCCACGCAGTAGCGCAGTGCGCCGGTGCCGGCGTATCGGGTCACGGATTCATTCCGGACATACACGCCCTCAAAGGCGGAGACATCCTGCACAACATAATAGGTTGCGTTCTCCGTTTCATAGTTCTGAAACAGCAGATGATAGAAGATGGTCGATGCCAGAACAACGGCGAACACCAGCACTAAAATCCGGAGGATTCGCGTTGTAAGCTCATTCATCGTTTATTCTGCATCCTCGCGCTGCTCCATTGCATCCAGAATGGAGATCGGTCTTGCGGGGACGATTGTGGAGATCGCGTGCTTGTAGACAAGCTGCTGTCTGCCTTCGGTTTCCAGAATCACAATGAACGAATCGAAGCCGCGGATGATGCCCTTGAACTGATAGCCGTTCGTGAGGAAAATGGTGAGCGGCAGGCGATCCTTGCGTGCCTGATTCAGAAATACATCCTGAAGATTCAACCCTTTGTTTGTCATAAAATGTGCCTCATTTCTTTTATTATCACATGATGTGTATGTAATGCAGCCGGCAAAGGGGTATACTATCCCTTAAAACAACTACACATAATATATTATATCACAAACCGCCCTGTTTGGCGATGATTATTTTGGCATTTGAGAAAATTCCACATTCCGGACAAACCTCATCCCGGTAAATCCACTCTGTTTGTGGATTCCGACGAAACCAGGTTCCCTGCCGCTTGGCATACCGGCAGGTCTCGCGCTTGACCTTTTCGAGCGCGTCGGAAAGCGCCGTATAGCCCAGCAGCCACGGCAGCAGCTCCTTGTAGCCGATTGCGGCAGCGGCGGTTGCGCGGCGGCGTCCGCTCAGGAATTCTGCCCGCACCTCGTCGGTGAGCCCCTGCTCCAGCATGAGATCGACGCGCTGCAGGATCCGCTGATACTGCTTTTCGCGGTCGGTGAAGCCGATGCCGATGCGGATGACGCGCCACGGCGGCGGCACCGAACGGCTGCGCCTTGCGTGTTCGGAGAGGGGAATGCCGGTCTGCTCATAGACCTCCAGCGCACGGAGAATGCGCCGCAGATTGTTCTCGTGCAGCCGCTCCGCCGATTCCGGATCGACCTGCATCAGCCGCGCCCGCATTGCCGCATTGCCGAGCGCCTCTGCCTCACGGTTCAGCCGTTCGCGCAGCGCCGCATCGACCGGAATCTCCGGAAACTGAATGTTATCCAGCAGCGAATCCACATAAAGTCCCGTGCCGCCGACAATGACGGGCACTTTGCCTTTTTTCAGTATCTCCGCGATTTTCGCCCGTGCTATGTCCGTATAGACCGCGACCGAGCAGGCGTGCTCCGGCGGCAGAACGCTGATGAGATGATGCGGGATGCCCTGCATTTCCTCGGCGGTCGGCTTTGCCGTCGCGATGTCCAGACCCTCATAGAGCTGCATGGAATCCGCCGAGACAACTTCGCCGCCGTATTCCTGTGCGATTTCGATGCCGAGGGCGGTTTTGCCCGATGCCGTTGCGCCGACGACTGCAATAACCGTCGGTTTTTCTGCGCTGTTCATGCGTGCTGCACCGCCTCGGTGTCCTGTACGAGCACCTTATAATACGGGCAGATACTGACATAGCGCCCGTCCTTCATTCGGAAGCCGCCGGGGATCGTGCCGAGCTGTGTAAAGCCGAGCCGCTCATAGAGATGCCGCGCATGAACATTGCTCTCGACCACGGCATTGAATTGCAGCACGCGGAAGCCGTGCAGGCTGCCCTGTCTGAGGCAGTCCAGCACAAGCTGCTCGCCGATATGCCGCCCGCGTGCCTCAGAGCTGACGGCATAGCTCGCATTGCAGATATGCCCGCAGCGCCCGACATTGTTTGGGTGCAGAATATAAAGCCCGAACACTTTGCCGTTTTCCTCCGCGACTGCCGTATAGCTCTGCGCCGCGAAGAACGCCGCGCCGGATTCCTCGGTCAGCGGCTCCTCCTGCGGAAAGGCAATGCCCTCTTCGACAATCTCATTCCAGATACGGCACATCTGCGGCAGGTCGGCAGCGGTATATGCTCTGACTGTCATGCGTTTTCCTCCTCAAACACCGGATATTTGTGCTTGTCCGCCTCGGTAATCCGGCGCAGCACGCGGCAGGGATTGCCGACTGCGATCACGCCGGAGGGGATGTCCTTTGTGACGACGCTTCCCGCACCGATGATGACGTTATTCCCGATTGTGACACCGGGCAGCACAGCGACATTTGCCCCGAACCACACGCTGTTTCCGACGGTAATCGGCAGGGCGATCTCAAGCCCGCGGTTGCGCTGTGCCTCGTCAATCGCATGACCGGCGGTTGTGAAAATGCAGTTCGGTGCAATAAACACATTGTCGCCGAAGGTGATCTCCGCGCCGTCAAGCATGATGCAGTTGTAATTGGCAAAAAAATTCCTGCCGACGGAAATGTGAAACCCGTAATCGCAGCGGAACGGCTGCATGACGGTAAAGCCGTCGTCCGCCCTCCGGAAAAGCTGCCGGATGATCGCCTGCATCTGCGAAACCTCCGCAGGATTCAGCCGGTTGTATTCCCAGCATTTCTGTGCGCATTCTGCACGCATTTCCGCCAGTTCCTTATCATAATTCGCGTCATACAGATAACCTGCTGCCGCTTTTTCCGATTCTGTCATCGTACCTCTCCTTAATCCTGAATCCGCTTGAATTGCTTTTCAATCTGATATTTCGAGAGCAGGAACATGACCGGACGCCCGTGCGGGCAGTGCCGGATCTGTTCGTTTTCCCAGACCTGAACGGCAAGGGACTGCAATTCTTCGGTTGTATTGTGTGTGCCGGCTTTGATCGCCGCCTTGCAGGCAAGATCATGGAACATATCATCCAGCAGGTGCAGGTCAGGCTGCGCATGATTGCGGACGCAGTTTGCCGCAAGGTCAGAGGCAATCTGATCGAGGTCGAGCTCGGCACAGGAGAGCGGCACGCCGGTCATCTGCACGACAGGCGCCTCGGAGAAATCAAACGTAAAGCCGCAGCCCTCCAGCGCCTCTGCCTGCTCCTCCAGCGCCGTGACCTCATCGGCGGTCAGCAGGACGCGCACCGGCGTCAGCAAAGTCTGCCGGTCGCGGCATTCTCTTGTCCGGAAGCGCTCGAACAGGATGCGTTCATGCGCTGCGTGCTTGTCGATTATGACAAACTGCTCGCCTGCCTGCGCGAGCACATAGAGATCGAACAGCTCGCCGATCACCTTGATTTTTTCGCGCTGAATCGCGGAAATTGCGGCATTGCGCGCCGTCGGTTCATCCGGCAGGACATTCGTCGGAGCGGGGACGGCAGGCTGCGGCGCCGGCGGGGCAGGGGGCTGCGAGCGCAGTGCCGGATAAGATTCCAGCGCGGCATTTTGCACCGGAACCGGCGCCGGATTCGGCATCGGCACAGGAGCGGGCGCGGGCGTAACCGGCTGCGGAACCGTATGGACGGGTTCTGCCGGCGGCGCTTCCTGCTTGCGGAAGAGCGGCTCCGGCGTATTGCTGTCCGTGCCGGGTATCGGTGCAAACCAGTCGGTTTTCGGCTTTTGCGGCGTATAAATCTGCGGTGCAACCGTCCGCTGCTGCGGAATCGGTGCGGGGGACTGCTGCACCGGTGCGGCGGCATACTGCGCCTGCTCCGGCGCGGATTCCGTCTGCGGCAGCCGGAAATCATAGACCAGATGATTCTGCTCCAATGCGCTCAATACGGCAAAATAAACCGCCTGATACAGCCGCTTTTCGTCAGAGAAGCGCACCTCTGCCTTTGTCGGATGCATATTGACATCGACAATGCGCGGCGAAACCTGTACCCGCAGTACACACGCCGGATATTTGCCGGTCATAATCAGTGTCTTGTAGGCTTCTTCAATAGCCGAAATCAGCGTAAACGAGCGAACCGAACGCCCGTTGACGAAAAAGAGCTGATGTGCACGGTTCGGTCTGGCATAGAGCGGCTTCATGATGTAGCCGTCTACCGTGACGCCGCCGTTGTCCTCCTCGGCATACTGCACGGGGAGCAGGTCACGCGCAAAATCCTTGCCGAAAATCGCATAAATTGCAGAATACAGCTTGCCGTCGCCCGGCGTCACAAATTCCGTTTTGTTTTCGCGGATCAGCCGGAAGGAGATCTCCGGGTGCGAGAGCGCAATCTTCTGGAAGATATTGGCAGCAGCATTGCCCTCTGCGACGTCTTTTTTGAGAAAGCCCGCCCGCACGGGTACATTGAAGAACAGGTCGCGCACGATGACGGTTGTGCCCTCCGGGCAGCCGCTCTGCTCAAATGCAGTTTCCTCGCCGCCGTCCATGGTATAATGTACGCCGAGCTCCGCGCCCTGCTGCCGAGTCAGAACCTCTGTCCGCGAGACGGCGCAGATTGAGGCAAGCGCCTCACCGCGAAAGCCCAGCGTGAAAATTGAATCGAGATCTTCCGCACGGTTGATTTTGCTGGTCGCGTGCCGCAGAAATGCCGTGCGTACCTGATCCGGTGCGATGCCGCAGCCGTCGTCGGTGACGCGCAGATACAGGACACCCCCGCGCTTCATCTCTGCCGTGATGCGCTTGGCGCCCGCGTCAATTGCGTTTTCGGTCAGCTCCTTCAGAACGGATGCCGGGCGCTCAATGACCTCCCCCGCCGCAATCAGCTCCGCAATGTCCTTCGGTAATACATGAATTTCCGGCAATTCCTTCTCCTTTCTGTACCCCCCGGATGTGCTCCGGTTCTCTGCTGATGTCTAGATGAGCTTTCAGCGATGGGCAGTGGGGGACGCCGTCCCCCACACCCCCTGCCAGAGGGATACTATCCCTCTGGACTCCCATTGCTGCTTCGCGCCTGCCCCTTTGCAAGGGGCTGACGCGGAGCAGCAGCGGGTTTCCAAAGGGACAATGTCCCTTTGGCGGGGTTTGGGGCGGAGCCCCATTTCCAATCCGCCGGAGGCACATTTATCCGTCGGCGGAGGACCGGGACACATCCCGGGGAGCACAGCAAGCCGGTCAGAGCGCCTCTGACCGGCATTGCCGCACTTCTTATTTTTTCTTGTAGAATGCGTCCTTGAGCTTTGCACGGATGATCGGTGCGAGCACACGAAGCTGTAAGAATCCGCACGCGATCCAGAGCAGCGGGATGAGGAAGATCATCGGCAGAACGCCTTTTGTCAATGCGGCGGCGATCATGACAAGGATGCAGTCGATGACCAGAAAGCACGCGACATTGACCTGCCAGTTCCGCTCACTGAACGCCCGGCTGCGGGTCTGCTTTTCCTCATGCTGCTGTTCGCCGCGGAAATAGGCAGCCGCACCCCCGAATACCAGTCCGTTCAGCAGCAGATTGATGAGAAGCGCAATAAATACTCTGAACATACTATACCTCCGTCTGATGAAATATACTTCCGATGCGATGACTCGCAATCATAGCCGTAGAAAGGGTTATTGCAGCATGGCGGTCAGGTCGAGCAGCAGCTCGCGGCATTCGGCATCCGAGAGCTCATTGACATGGGTTTTGGAGAGCTGTGCGATAACCTGTGCATCCGCATCTGCGGAGAAGCTCATTTGCCCCTGAGCCTCTGCTGCAAGTTTTGCTGCATAGGATTCCTTTTCCGCCTTCGACTGTGCTTCGAGCTCGGTCAGCAGAGCTCTTGCGCGGTTTGTGACCTGCGTCGGCAGCCCTGCGAGCTTTGCGACCTCGATGCCGTAGCTGTCATCGGCGGCGCCGTCCACGATCTTGCGCAAAAAGCGGATCGTGTCCCCGTGTTTTTTGACGGCGACGCTGAGATTCCGGACGCCCTCGCACTGCCCCTCCAGCATAGTCAGCTCATGGTAATGCGTCGCAAAGAGCGTTTTGCAGCCGATTATCTTTCCGGCGATGAACTCCGCGACCGCCCTTGCGATGCTGATGCCGTCGAATGTGGAGGTGCCGCGGCCGACCTCATCGAGAATGACGAGGCTGTTTGCGGTTGCACGCTTGAGAATCGTCGAGACCTCGTGCATTTCGACCATAAAGGTGGATTCGCCCGCTGTCAGGTCATCCGAGGCGCCGACACGCGTGAAGATCTGATCGACGACGGATATTTTCGCATAGGATGCCGGCACAAAGCAGCCGATTTGTGCCATCAGCACGATCAGTGCCGTCTGCCGCATATAAGTTGATTTACCGCTCATATTCGGGCCGGTGATGATCGCCAGCCGGTTTGATTTCTGATCGAGCAGCACATCATTCGGCACAAAGACCGAATCGGTCATCATCTGTTCGACGACCGGATGCCGCCCGTCGTGAATCTCAATCTTGCCGTCTACGGCGATTTCCGGCTTGCAGTATTCGTTTTCGAGTGCAGTCAGCGCGAAGGCACAGAGCACATCGACCTCTGCGACTGCCGCTGCGGTCTCCTGTACCGTCCGGAGCTGCTCGCCGACGAAATCGCGCAGCTCGGTAAAGATTTCATTTTCGAGCGCCAGCGCCTTATCCTTTGCGCCGACAATCGTATTTTCCGCATCGCGGAGCTCCTGTGTGATGTATCGCTCGCAGTTTGTGAGCGTCTGCTTGCGGATCCATTCCGGCGGCACCTGTTCATAATAGGAGCGCGACACCTCCAGATAGTAACCGAACACGCGGTTATAGCCGGTTTTCAGGTTTTTGATGCCGGTACGCTCGCGTTCTCTGTTTTCGATCTCCGTAATCAGGTCGGTGCCGTGGTTCATGGCATGGCGGAGGGAATCAAGCTCGGCATGGAAGCCGTCGCGGATGACCCCGCCGTCCTTGACCTGCACCGGCGGCTCATCGACAAGCGCCCGTTCGATCAGGTCGGAGATCTCATTCAGCGGCGAAATGTCGGATTCGAGCCTTGTGAGCAGCTTCGACTGCGGCAGCGCCTGAAGCTGTGCCTTGATTGCGGGGAGCTGCAATGCAGTCTGCGAGAGCGATTTCAGATCACGCGGCGTCGCCTTCTTGAACATGACGCGAGACATCAGGCGCTCCAAATCGAACACCTTGTCGAGCAGCCCGCGCAGCTCCGACATTGCCACGCTGTTTTTCATCAGCAGCTCGACCGCATTCAGTCTGTCCATGATCTTCACCGGCTGTGTCAGCGGCTGCTCCATCCATGTGCGGAGCATTCTTCTGCCCATTGCGGTCTCGGTCTGGTCGAGCACGCCGAGCAGTGAGCCCTTTTTCTCATGGGTGCGCAGCGTTTCGGTCAGTTCGAGGTTCCGTCTTGCGTTGGAATCAAGCCCCATCACGCCGTCTTTTCCGTGAATCGTGATCTCGGTAAAGCGTCCGACGAGCGCTTTCTGCGTCTCTGCGATATACTGGAACAGCCCGCAGATGACCTTTGCATCGGCGCCGCGGTCGGAGAGCCCCAGCGCCCGGAAAGAATCCGCAGAGCACTGCTTCAAGACGGTCTCCCGCTGCTCCTCCGGTGAGAAGCAGGTGTCATCCCGCAGCGTGACCATGCAGTGCGTGCGGGTTTTCAGAAAGTCCGCAACGGGCTTGTAATCAAGAAAATCCTTTGTGATCAGCAGCTCGGAGGGGTGATACCGGTCGAGCAGGCTGATGAGCTCATCGGTGCGGTTTTTGCCCTCTGTTTTATGCAGATTGACCGCGCCGGTCGAGATATCTGCGGCGCAGAATGCGATGCATTCCTCCTCGCTCCATACGGCGGCGAGATAGTTGCAGTCGGATTCATCGAGCATACTGGATTCAATCAGCGTGCCGGGCGTAACGACGCGGATGACGCCGCGTTCTACCAGTCCCTTTGCGAGTGCTGGATCCTCCATCTGCTCGCAGATTGCGACGCGGTAGCCGAGGTTAACGAGTTTTTTCAGATATTGCTCCGCTGCATGATACGGGACGCCGCACATCGGCGCACGGGTCGGCAGACCGCAGTCCCGTCCGGTCAGCGTCAGCTCCAGCAGCTTTGATACAAGGATCGCGTCATCGAAGAACATCTCGTAGAAATCGCCGAGACGGAAAAACACGATCGCATCCCCGGCAGCATCCTTGACGGCAAGGTACTGCTGCATCATCGGGGAGAGCTTGGAGCGGTCTACTTCCATGCCCATCAGTGGCAGCCTGCACAGCCCGAGCAATCGCCGGAGCAGCTTCCGGAGAACGCTGCCGGATCGAATTTATCCGGATCCTGACCTGCGGCGCTGATTGCAATGACGCGGTTGATGCCGTCAAGAAGCTGCTCAAATTCCGCACGCGCTCCCTGATAGGCGACCATATTTTCATTCCGCATAATCTCGGAATAAACTGACCGCACCTCCTCGCCGAGTGCTTTGACGCGGTCCTCGTCGTGTTCTGCTTTGTCCTCTTCATTGCCGAGGTCAAGCCGCTTCTGATTGAATACGGCAATCAGATTTTGCAGTTCCTCGTCCGCATCGTTTTTCTCCGCAGCCCCGCGGAATGCGAGATAGCGTTCATCCTGCTGAAGCGCCTTGCCGAGCTGCTTTGCCATTTCCATTAAATCTGCCATGATTCTAATACTCCTGTCTGTAATATGTTCGGTTTATGCATTTTGCGGGATCAGCTCGCCGCTGAGTGCCCAGTTTTTCACGCCGGTGACGGTCACATCGAGCAGCCTGCCGATGTCGCCGTCGGTGCCCGGTGCTTCGAGCACCAGCCCCTCGCGTGTCTTGCCGAGCAGCAGACCGGTTTCCGGGTCGCGCTTTTCGGCGAGGAACCGCACGCGCTTATGCAGAAAGCGCCCGTTGAATTCCTCTGAGATTTCCCGCTGTCTTGCGAGCAGTCTGCGCATCCGCCCGGAGATTTCCTCCGGCGTCGAAACAAACGGCATCTGCGCCGCCTTTGTACCGCTGCGCGGGCTGTAAATAAATGTATAGAGATTGTCATATTTCACATATTCGATGATGCGCATGGTGCCCTCGAAATCCTCTGCGGTTTCGGTCGGGAATCCGACGATCAGGTCGCTGGAGAAGCCGAAATCCGGCGCAATGCTGCGCGTATAGTCGATCAGCTCCAGATATTTTTCAACGGTATACCGCCGGTTCATTTCTTTCAGAACGCGGTTGCTGCCGCACTGCACCGGCAGATGCAGGTGATGCTCAATATGGGCAGAGTGCAGCATCGTGTCAATGAGCTCCGGCGTCGCATCCTTTGGATGAGAGCTCATGAACCGGATGAAGTAGTCGCCGGGGATTGCGTCGAGCCGCCGCAGCAGCGACGGAAAATCAATTTCGGTTTCGAGTCCTCTGCCGTAAGAATTCACATTCTGCCCCAGCAGCAAAATCTCCTTGCAGCCCTGTTCGATCAGCCCGCGAACCTCCTGCTCAATTGCTTCCGGCGTCCGGCTGCGCTCCCTGCCGCGCACATACGGTACAATGCAGTAAGTGCAGAAATTGTTGCAGCCGTACATGACCGGCACACTTGCCTGGAAGCTGCTTGTACGGACAGTCGGGAGGGCTTCGTCGGGAAGCCCTGCAAATTGCAGTGCTTCTGCGTGTTTTTCGCCGCTGTATACAGAAAGCAGGCTCTCAGGCAGACGTTCCATTGCGCCTGCGCCGAGCACGATTCTGACGAACGGATACGATTTTTTGAGCAGTGCGCGAACCTCCTCTTCTTCTGCCATGCACCCGCAGAGTCCGACCACGAGCCGCGGGTTGCGCTCCCAGATGGGCTTCAGTGCGCCGAGCCTGCCGATCACGCGGGACTCGGCATGTGCCCGCACTGCGCAGGCGTTAAAGAGGATGACGTCTGCTTCTTCCGGCTGATCGGTCAACTCGAAGCCTAAATCCTGCAAAATACCTTTATATTTTTCGCCGTCGCAGAAATTGAGCTGACAGCCGAAGCTCTGGACATGTGCCCGCGGGATATGCGGGAATGTTTCGAGCACTGCGCGGATGCCCTCTCTGATCTGCATTTTGTTTTCCGACATGGTATCCGTCCTTTCCATGCTACATCAATTACAATAATCCAATCTATATTATAACATATTATGCTGAAAAATGCAATGGGAAAGGGGGAAAAAATGTCTCTGAGCAAACTGCCGGCTCGGAGCCCACGCTCAAGGTCGTTTCGCTGATTCTCTCCCTCCTTCCATAAGCCAATAGGTGAGAGAGGAACCGGGATAGAACAATTCGCCCAGACGGCGCTTTGCTGTATTGCCAGCGCGGGCTCCGCGCCGGGCACTGCCGACCGGTCAATTTGTGAGTTTTGGCTTTCTGACAAAAGGACGCCCCTTGCAAAAGCAAAGGGCGTCCTCTTTATGATTGCTTATTCGTTCTCGTCGTCTGCGTTCTCTGCGCCATCCGCAGAATCCTCAGCGTCTCCTGCCGGGAAATCCGTCTCGATGTTATCGTAATTGAACTCCAGCAGCTCACCGCAGTTCGGGCAGATCATGCTGCCTTCTTCAAGCTGACGCTCGCTGAGATTGACGGTTTCATCACAGCTCGGGCAGTTGACAACGTACTGTACTTCATCATACTCGTCGTCATCGTCTTCATACGCCGTATCCTCATAATCGGCGGAGAGCACCTTGCCGAGCGGGTAATCATCGTCCTCGTCGTCATCATCGTCATCCTCGTCCTCGTCCTCATCGTCATCGTCCCCGTAAAGATCGGATTCGACGTCGCCGAGATCGTGGTCGAGCAGATCGCACAGCTCTGTCAGCTCATCGACCTGCGATTGCAGATCATCAATATAAACCGCCATTTCCTCCATGACATCCGCCATTTGCAGAATCGCTTTGCCCTCTTTGGTATCGCCCTTCAGATCCATGCCGTCGAGCAGCCCCTTCATGTAAGCAATTTTTTCCGTCAGTTTCATGATGATCCTCCTCATTTATGAGATTTTTCGCGCAGACGCGAAGATTTATGCCTGCGGGATTACAGAATCAGGCACGCTCCATGTACTCGCCGGTACGGGTGTCGATGCGGATTTTGTCGCCCTCGTTGATGAAGAGCGGGACACGGATCTCCGCGCCGGTCTCCACAACAGCCGGCTTGGTGGCATTGGTTGCGGTATTGCCCTTCACGCCCGGCTCGGTCTGGGTGACCTCAAGCTCGACGAAGAACGGCGGCTCGATGCCGAAGACATTGCCCTTATAGGACAGCACCTTGACTTCCATTTCCTCCTTGACGAAATCGAGCGCATGACCGACGACATCCTTGCTGATCGGCACCTGATCGTATGTCTCAAGATCCATGAAGTAGTAGAGTTCGCCGTCATTGTAGCTGTACTGCATGTCCTTGCGCTCAACATACGCGGTCGGGAACTTTGCAGTCGGGTTAAACGAGGTCTCAACGACTGCGCCTGTAATGACGTTCTTATACTTGGTGCGGACGAATGCCGCGCCCTTGCCGGGCTTTACATGCTGGAACTCCACGACCTGAACGACCTGACCGTCCATTTCAAATGTCATACCGTTCCGAAAATCACCTGCTGAAATCATATATAAACCTCCGATTCATTTTGAATGAACACAATCATTCCATATAGCACTATTCTACACTATTTTCGGGAATTTGGCAATAGCTATTTCAAAAAAACTTAGAGATGCACAAAAAAGCCGGATTGATCTGCGGCATATTCGTCACATTGACGGCGGAATGAATGCGGGGGCAGCGGCATATTCTGCATTGAGAAGCAAGTACGGAGGGGGTGTACGAAATGCACGGGACACGCAGGATCGTGCTTTCTCTGATTCTTGCGGTACTGCCGTGTCTCTGCGGATGCCGGTGCGCAGAGGGGACAGCGCCGGAGCCCGTGCTGCCGGACGCCGCATCCCCGCACGAGCTGACTGCTGCGGTTGCGGAGGCGCTCAGCCGGACAGAGCCCCGCCTCACGCTGCACCTGCCGGAGACCGCATCACAATGGGATATTGCCGCTTGCATCACACAGGCGCGGACGGGCAGCACGGCATCAGCGGAGGGACTGCGTGCCGTGAGGTGGCAGCTTTGCGGCGATGTGCTGACCGTACAGCCGGAATACCGGGCGCCTGCGGATATGCTGCGCCGGGAAAAGGCAGAACTCGCGCTCTGTGCGGTGCAGTTTGCGGTCTCCTCTGCGGGATTTTCGCCGCAGGAGCGCGTTTTGCTGATGCATGACCGGATTCTGCGGGAATGCCGCTATCTGCGCGATGTACCGGCGGGTGATTCTGCTGCGGGCGCGCTGCTGCTGCACAAAGCGGAGTGCGGGGGCTATGCCGCAGCATTTGCACTGCTCGCGGAGGCTTCGGGGCTGCCCTGCCGGATTGTGACCGGAGCTGCCGGCGGCGTGCCGCACGCATGGAATCTGGTCTTTCTGGGCGGCGCGTGGTATCATGTTGACTGTGCATGGGATGACACGGAACCCTCGGATTCACACCGCTATTTTTTGCGCAGTGACGCGGAAATGCGCCGCACACATACATGGGATGCAGGGGCATATCCCGCTGCCTCTGGGGGTGCATACAGCTATGCTGCAATCGCGGCGGGCATGCAGCTCAGAGGATGACCTCCATGCCGATTTTCTGCGGCTTCATGCCGAGGTTTTCGTAAAATTTCTGTGCGCCGGGGTTGCAGCTCCAGACATTCAATGTGACATTGTAGCAGCCGGAGGCGCGTGCATAGGCGAGCACTGCCGCATAGAGCTGCGAGCCGATGCCGGTTCTGCGGGCGGCTTCGCTGACGCAGATGTCGTCGATATAGAGCGTTCTGATATCGGTCAGGACGGCATCCCCGACGATCTGCCGGTGGATGCAGAAGGCGTGCCCGAGCACGGCGCCGTCATCGGAAACGCACACAAATACGGGTGTTTGGTCATCCGCAATAATGTGCGAAAGCTGCTCGGCATCATATTTTGTTGCGGGACCTTTGAACAGGTCGGGGCGCCCGTTGTGATGAACCATGTCCACCTGCACGAGCAATTCGAGAATGCCGGGGATATCCTGCGGCAGCGCTTTGCGGATCGTATGCATTCGATGCACCTCTTTCGTATATTATGTGTATATTATACCACGCGGCTGTGAAAAGTGCAATGGATGATACGAAAAATGCATGGCAGGCGCATATATAATCCACATGGAGGAAATCTGAATATGAAGCAAAAGCACCGTTTTTCTGCATTTGCAGCCGCCGTTGCGATGACCGTTCTGCATTTCGCGTGCGGCGGCTCTTCGGCACACGCCGCACCCGAAATCCCGGAGATTTCGGCAAAGGCGTGCATTCTCATGGACGCGGATACCGGGCAAACTGTTTTCGCCGTAAATGCGCAGGAAAAGCGGCCGATGGCGAGCACGACCAAAATCATGACAACGCTGCTGACGCTCGAAAGCGGCGGGCTTGATGAGCCGTTTACGGTTGATGCTGCGGCGATTCATGTCGAGGGCTCCTCGATGGGTTTGCAGGAAGGGGATACCGTGACAAAGCGGGTGCTCTGCGCCGGAATGCTGCTGCCCTCGGGCAATGATGCGGCAAATGCGGCGGCGGTCGCGGTCGCCGGGAGCATTCCTGAATTTCTGGAGCGCATGAATGCCCGCGCAAAGGAGATCGGCATGACCCGCAGCTATTTTGCATCGCCCTCGGGACTGGATGCCGAGGGGCACGGCGCCTCTGCGGAGGACATGGCACTGCTGGCACGGGAAGCACTGAAAAATCCCGATTTTGCAGAGATTTGCCGCCGGCCTTCGATGACCGTGCGCTTCGGGAACCCGCCCTATGCCCGCACGCTGACGAATACCAATAAGCTGCTGAAGCGCGACAGCACGGTGTACGGCGTCAAGACCGGCTTTACGGATGCGGCGGGGCGCTGTCTGGTCAGCGCAGCGGAGCGGGACGGCAGGCGGCTGATCTGCGTTACGCTCTTTGACCGGAACGACTGGGACGATCACGAAAAGCTGTATGATTACGGCTTTGCCTGTGCCGCAGATTATCCCGTCGCGCTGCCGGATCATCTCAGCGTACAGGCAGAAGGCGGCGAACTGACGGAGATGCCGGTCTATGCAAAGACCCCGCTGACGCTGACCGCATGGAACGGTGTGCCGCCTGCCGTCACCGTGACCGCGCTGCTTCCGCCGTTCATTACGGCACCGCTGGAAAAGGGGGAGCCGGTCGGTGAGCTGGTGTTCAGCAGCGAACACGGTGAGATCGCAAGGCGCCCGCTTTATACGGCAAAAGCACTTCCCTATGCGGAATCTCCGCCGAAACAGCGCCGCAGTTTTATCGCCTGGCTGAAAAAAGTATTTCAGCGAGGATAAAACCGGTCTATCACTCAATTACAAATAGTATAAACACCGTCGATATTTACAATATATGCGTCTCCAATCTGTGCAATACGATGATTTTTCATCAAAATGCCGAAAACCTCTTGACGGAATTGGATAATTTTGCTATAATGATTGTGGTGGACAGATACAGCATCAAAAACGCAACGCATCCGTAATGATGTTTCAGTGATTTCACTTCGTCCGCCTTTCATGGTAAATCACTGCCCTCTCAATACCCGTAAAGCAAAACAGGCTTTCTCATTGATCCGTGAGAAAGCCTGTTTTGTCTCATTTTGCACGGGATTCCGTCCGCAGCGCCTTGAGGAACGCGTCTGCCTCCTGCTCGGTATTGAAGGCGGAGGGGGAGAGCCGTACCGTGCCGCCCGCGGTGCCGAGCGATCTGTGCGCAAGCGGCGCACAGTGCAGCCCTGCCCGCACGCAGAAGCCCTGCTTTGCAAGGCGGGCTGCGGTTTCATCCGGCGGCTCCCGCCCGAGCGTGAAGGACACGACCGGTGCATAGCGTGCGCCGTCTGCGCGGTATATGACGGCGTCCGGCAGCTTTCTGAGCCCCGCAATCAGCCGTTCGCAAATTTCGGTCTCCTTTGCAAAAATCTGCGCTGTTCCTGTCTGCATGACATACTGCATTCCGGCATCGAGCCCCGCCGCACCCGGCACATTGACCGTTCCGGGCTCCAGTGCATCCGGCAGAAAGTCCGGCTGCTCCAGCGATGCCGAGCGCGAGCCGGTTCCGCCCTGCATGAGCGGCTTCAGCGAGACGGTCCCGTCCGAGATCAGCAGCCCGGTTCCGGTCGGACCGTACAGCCCCTTGTGTCCCGCCGTGCAGAGCAGGTGCATCCCGTCGCGCAGTGTCACCGGCAGGATCCCGCAGCCCTGTGCGCCGTCTGCGATCATGACGGTGCCGTTTGCGCGGCAGAGCGCCGCAATCTGACGGTAGGGGAGAATCTGCCCGGTGACGTTGCTGACGAGCGTGCAGATGACGGCTTTTGTGCGCGGCGTGAGCAGCCGCCGGAATTCTGCAAGCGTGCGGTCGTCGTCGGGATACACCCTTGCGACCGAAAGCCGGATGACGCCCGCATCCGCAAGCGCTGCCGCAGGTCTTGCGACCGAATTGTGCTCAAGGCTGCTGATGATGACATGGTCTCCCTGCCGCAGCAGCCCGTAGACTGCAAGGTTCAGCGCGTGCGTGCAGTTCAGGGTCATGACGATATGCTCCGGCTCTGCCGCAAAGAGCGCCGCCGCCGTCTCCCGCATATGATAGACGGCTTCTCCGGCGCGTTCGGAGAGCGGATGCCCGCCCCTCCCAGGATTGCCGCCCGCCTCCCGCATTGCCCGCTGCACCGCGCCGTAAACGGATTCCGGCTTCGGAAAACTGGTTGCGGCATTGTCAAAATAAACCGGTGTATGCGCAGCCTGCCGCATCGGCAATCAGCTCCTTTCTCAGCAGGTCTGATACGGGACCCGCTGTGCCGTCAGCAGCGCGAATACCGCAGCCGGCTCCGCTGCGACCGTGAACCGGTATGCGCAGCCCGCCGCCGCCGTGACCTTCTGCACCTGAAACCGGAAACGGTAGCGCGAGAGAAGCTGCTTTGCCTTTTCGGCATAGGTCGGGGACTGCACAACAAAATGGGTCTCCATTCCGATCAACTCCTTTGTGATCCGGGCAGCGCAATCTGCCCGGTAGTTCGGCAGAATCCGCCTTCTGCCTGCTCTATCATATGCCGCATCGACAGAAAATGACACAGCAGTGCGCCGGGCTCTTTGGCAACTGGCACACAAAAAGTCCGAATTTTTCCGCTTCTATGAGGAATATGTCGGAAAATGAAAAAAGGGCTTGCTTTTTTTCGGAATTTGCATTAGAATATAGAGTGCGCTGTCAGGCTTTTTTGCCGTGTCGGTGCGAAATACGGAAACAGAAAAAAGAAAGGGTGTTGTAGCTTTTATGGCAAAAGAAAAAGCAAAAGGACTGACCGTCGGCAGGATCATCGGGCGGTTTTTTATCGTCCTGCTCACGACTGTCATACTGATTGTGTTCGGGCTGCTGATGATTATGCTCGTCATCGCGAAGGGTCCCTTCCCGACGGCACAAAAGCTCTTTGTCTGCTCCGTCAAGGAGACCAGTGCGGTTAAATTCCTCGCCGACTGGTTCTACACGGATGAGCAGATTGCAGAGTATATCGGAACCTTCCGCAGCAATACAACCGATGAGGTCACTGACCCCAATCTTGTGAAGATTGCGGCGAAGGAGGACGAGGTGCAGAACGGTGATGCACCCGCGCGCCCGGCAACCGAACTGATCGAGGTGACCGGTTCGACCTATCGCGGCAAGCTCCTGAAGATTTCGGATCCGTCCCGCGTGTTTGTCGGTGTATCCGGTCCGTTCGGAAAGGATCAGGAGGGCAAGCGCGTTGCCGAGATGGTTCAGAGCTACGGCGCACTCGCGGGCATCAATGCCGGCGGCTTTGCAGACAGCGGCGGCGTCGGAAACGGCGGTATCCCGCTTGAAATGGTCATTTCGCAGGGTGAGCTGAAATGGGGCTCCCTCGGCTCGACCTATGATGTCATCGGCTTTGACAACAACAACATTCTTCATGTCGGTACCATGACCGGTCAGCAGGCGAAGGATGCGGGCATCCGCGACGCAGTCTGCTTCGGCCCGGTTCTGATTGTCAACGGCAATCCCTGCAATGAGGATAAAGACCTCGGCGGCGGCCTCAACCCCAGAAGCGCAATCGGTCAGACCGCGGACGGCACTGTGCTGCTGCTTGTCATTGACGGCAGACAGCCCGGCTCCCTCGGCGCAACCTATGATGACCTGATTTCGGTTATGCTGGAGCACGGCGCCGTGAATGCGGCAAACCTCGACGGCGGCAGCTCCTCTATGATGATTTACGACGGCGAGCTCGTGACGGTATGCTCTTCGCTGTACGGTCCGCGTAAAATGCCGAGCTGCTGGCTCGTTGCGCCGGAAAACTGACGGAAAGGTAGGGCTGATAGAATGGATTACGAACAGCAGGAAGTCCGGATGCCGGACGCATCCCGCAGAAAGCCGGGACCTTCCGGTTCGGCTCAGCAGCAGAGAAGACCCGCTGCACCGAACGGTCAGCAGCAGAGAAGACCCGCTGCACCGAACGGTCAGCAGCAGAGAAGACCCGCTGCACCGAACGGTCAGCAGCAGAGAAGACCCGCTGCACCGGACGGTCAGCAGCAGAGAAGACCCGCTGCACCGAACGGTCAGCAGCAGAGAAGACCTGCCGCACCGAACGGTCAGCAGATGCAGAGAACCGCTCCTGCACCGGAAGCACAGCAGCAGCGCACCCGCTCCGCAGCAGCAGCCGGTCAGCGCCGCCCGGCACAGAGATCCGGCGCTGCGCAGACCCGCGCCGCATCAGGCTCCCATGCAGCCGAAACTGCCGGGCAAAAGCGCGGCCTGTCAATCTGGCGCATCGGCATGACCATTTATATTGTTCTGTTCTTTATTGTGATTCTGTTCCTTTCCCGCTGGATTTGGGTGCTGTGCAGAGAATATGAGGATTCGCAGCCGAAATATACGATTGATTCCTATATTTCCGAACTGAATGAGAAGGATGCCGCTTCGAGAGAAGCGTTTTACCAGAATCTCATGAAAGAGAAGATCAGTGTTCTGCCGCTTTCGCAGTATGAAACCGCGGATTCCATTTACAGCACACTCGAAATTCAGAAACCGGAGGACTACAAGTTCTCATGGAAGAAAAACGGCAGACTGTATAAGGATGACAAGCCGGTCTATTATCTCAACTGCGGCGAGGCTGCAATCGCACAGGTTGAGCTTCGGCGCAAAGGCGGCACTGAAAAGCACGATTTCCCGCTCTGGGAGGTTGCGTCGGTTACCTCGCTGATAGAGGTTTCCTCTGAGCCGGAATACGATCTGAGCGTGACGATGCCGGCGGGCGCCTCGCTGACCGTCAACGGCATCGCAGTCGCACCGACTGTCTGCACACCGGCGGAATCCCCGCTCGTGCTCGATGAAAAGGCACTGCAATATGCAGAGCAGCCGACTGCGCAGAGCTGCAATATTACCGGACTGTATGCTGTACCGGTCGTTGAGGCAAAGGACGCCGCCGGCAGACCGCTTACGCTGAAGGAAGAGCCGAAGGAGGGTGAAAAGCATGTCTCCCTCGTCTATGAGCCTGCATTTGAGGAGAATACCGATGACGAATTTGTGCAGCGCGTCACCAATCTGACCGCGGCATATATCAACTATGTAATCAACAAGGATGAAGCACAGCAGAGAAACTTCAGCGAGCTCGCGAAGTATCTGATTACAAAATCGACCGTTTACAATGCGATGACTGCAAATATGTACGAGTGGGGCTGGAACAACCCCTATACCGCCCGCAAGGACGGCCCGACAACGGTCTATCATCAGGAGATCTATTCCGAGAATTGCTGCACCTGCGATGTGGATTATTCGTACCAGCTTACCAAGAAAGTCGTGAACGACTATTCCGGTACGCTGAGATGGACGCTGGTCAAGGCAAACGACGGCAAATGGTATGCATCAAACGTCGAGACGCTCAAGAGCAGCGAAACACGCAGCAACGTCGGCTGAGCATTATCATGATCAGAACCGCCTGTGAGCATCACGGGCGGTTCAGACTGTCGAGATACTTCATTTAGAATTATTTTTGAAGTTTTGATCAAACTTTTTCAAAAGTTTGCGGGGTCAAGGGGCAGCGCCCCTTGCCGTGCTCCGCAGAGCACGGAATTCTCCTATTTGCGTTCAAAAGCGCTAAAGATGGGGGCTTGGGGGAAGGAAAACAAGAGTTTTCCTTCCCCCATTTATCCATAAC
>Ga0310691_10002340_pt1 | contig 25584 bp, 31 predicted proteins | sample 176DNAGHGlowgp2_FD_203887 | JGI IMG/M metagenome (GOLD analysis project Ga0310691, IMG submission 203887) | Sheep rumen microbial communities from Palmerston North, Manawatu-Wanganui, New Zealand - 1766 DNA GHGlow gp2 (v2) (version 2) | ecosystem: Host-associated > Mammals > Digestive system >...
TTACTTCTTTTGTAGCCATGGTTAAATCCTTTGAGTGTTGAGAATGAGGTTGGATACGATTTCGACGGGCGTCATTACGGAGCCGTTCTCGCGAGCCTCGATGATCCTCTTCTGCACGAGGAAATAGGCCGCGTCGTTTACGCGGATGTTGTGCGGTTTTCCGAGGGAGGGAATCTTAGCCATTGTCGGTCTCCTTTTCGGCGAAATCGATAGTCGCCTTGATGTCGGTGTAGAGCTTATGCCTGTCCTTGCTGCCCTTGATTTCGGCGAGATCCGGCACGTTGTGCTGCTTCAGGTAGTTGTCGAAGATTTCCGGGTTGCGTTCGCGCAACTCGTCGCACATGGCGATCCAGTTGGCGTCCTTCTCGTCCTGGGTCTTCGCGGCCTTCGGCTGTTCTACCTGCGCCACTGGCGCCGCCTGCTGCACTTCGGTGTAGCCCTGCTGTTCCAGATTGTCGGCTCCGGTCATGTGTTCGGGGAGTTCGTCGTTCGTGTACGGCATGCCTCCGAAGTCGGTGGGGAAGGCGCGGCGGAAAGCCGTGGCGATAGCGACCTTCTCGAGCATCATGCGGGGCTTTGTCGCCCAGAGCGAGCGCCCGGTGGAGTATTCTGCCATCCACACGGTAGACGTGATGGGCATGCGGCGGTCCTTGCGGTACACCTTGCAGGTGCAGTTCATCTGCTTGTCCACTACGTTGAATTCCGTCTCGAATCCGTCGTAGTTCGGGTTCATCTCGGCGCGCTTGAGGTACACCTCGTATCCGGTGACGATGCTCATGACCGTCTGTCCGTCCTTGTTGCGGTAGGTGGTGGCGTAGATTTCGCGCTTGAAGGGGTTGAGGCCGAAAGCCTGCGCGACTGCCGCGAACTGGTTGCGCTGTACGTCGGTGAGCTTGTCGGTGAGGGTGGCGAAGTAGTCGTTGAGGAGCTTCGCCGTGATCTGGCTCTGTTCGGTGGCGACCGTCACCGCGTTGCTGTTCTGTTGTTCCATTTTTGTTTCTCCGTTGATTGTTGATAAGTTGTTCTAGTTGTTGACAGGCTCGGTGCTTGCGACCATCGCCTGCTGCTCGATTACCATGTCGAGGTCCTTCGCGGTCGATTCCATCTGGAGTCGCATGACGTCGGTGTAGTCCCAGTGTCGCGCGTCCACCTTGCGGCCTGCGCGGTAGATGGCCACCAAACGACGGCAGCGGCGGTTGTATTTCTCGGCGGCCTTTTCGGCCACGCGCTGGAGGATGTAGATGTCGTTGAGAGTAGTCATTTGCCCTGTTCCTTTTTCTTGATGTTCTTTAGCCCCGCGAAGTTGCCGTGCTCGCAGCTGTAGCAGACGAAGTAGCGGTTGACCTGCCTGCAGTACTTGTGCAGCCCGCATACGGTACACGTGGCGTACTCGCTGTACTCGGGGTGCGGTCGGCTCACAGGCTCACCTCGATGTAGCCGAGAATCAGGAATGCCAGGAGCGTGCCGACGACGATTGCGGCAGGTGCGACTGCCTCGATGAATGCACGGCGTGCGCGGCGCTTGAGCCAGTACGCGGGGTCCTTGTACTCGTTGAACTCGATTTTTTCGTTCATGGTTTTCTCCTTGCTTGTTAAAATTCTGCTGCGGCGCGTTCGGCTTCCATTCGGAGCATTTCGCGGAATTCGGGAACGGTCGGCGGTGTAAGTCCGTGGTTCAGCATGGCGTTAGCGGGGAATCCCTGCGCCATCGGAAGGTTGCGCCAATACTTGCAGTAAAGTTCCTGGAGCATGGCCTTCTTGGGTCGGTCAAATTCGAGCGCCTTCTGCACGTTTACGTACTCGTAGCGGTCTCCGACCTTGTGGCGCACGTGCGCCTTGCAGTATTCGGAATACTCGGCGTCGGAAATCGCGGATGACAGGTTGCGGATGGCGGTCATCATGTTAAGGCATCGCCTCTTGTAGTCTGCCGGGAGCCATGCGGCGCGAGGGTCCTTGTACTCCAGCGCGGCGCCTGTCTGCGTGTAGTTCTCGGCCATGTGGTTCTTTGCCGCGTCCGTCAGCGTGGGGACGGTAGGGATAGCCTCTACCTGCATGGCGCGCCTGAATACCGAGTGGGCGTTTTCTGCGGTAATTGCCGGTACGGCGTCCGCAATAGACGCGGCGATGACTTGGAGCGATGATTCCGGGACGGTCCTGTGCGCGGCCATGTACGCGATTGAAAGTTCTGCCGCGATTGCATTTACGGTGCGTTCGTCGATCATTGCATAATCCCCACTTTCTTCATCGCGGAAATCCACGACTTCTCCATGTTCGTCATCTTTGGCTTGGAGTCTTCCAGCTCCTTCTTCTCGTCCATGTCGTCGCGGTACGTGGCCCATTTCACGAGTTCGGCGTAGTGGATTTTCGGGTCCTTTTCGCCGTTCTCTATCTGGCATGAAAGAGAATCTATTGCGCGGTCCAGGGAGCGCTTGTTGCCGAAACGGATGCCGAGTTCGGAATATTCCTGCTGGGTTAGCCTCACGTTGCCGAACTCGCCGGAGTATGCGAGGTTCATCACGACGGGGTCTTCCGCCTGCGCGTCTGGAATGGGTGCGATGGCGTTGCCGGCCTTATGGCTGCCGGCCTGTGCAGATTTCTTACCCTTACTGGAGTCAATAGCCACCGCACCCGGTTCTTCCTTGCGCGGGCGTCCGCCCTGCTTTCCTGCGTCCGACCTTACGTCATGGACGGCATCAATGCGGAGCTTCGCCTTGTGTACCATCTTTGCGCCGAAATCATCGCCTTCTTCGCGCTGCTTCATGAAGGACGCGATGGACTTGCGGATGTCGTCGACAATTTCCTTGTCGGACATTTCGCAGAAATGCTCGCAGAAATCTTCCTTGTGAAGCATCTTTGTCCACCAGATAGAATCGGCCATAGGTTTACTTCAAGTCTTTGGAGAGTTTGTTGATTGCGAGTCCTACAATCGTTGGCGCCTGCATCGGAGTTCCCTTTTCAGCGTAGCGCGTTTTCAGCTCGTCGATTTTGGCGGCGGTCTGCGGCGTTACGCTAACCTGTTTATATTCAGCCATTTTTCTTCCTTTTGTTTGAGTGTTGCTCAAATTCTTATTTCAATACTCAAAATATACTTTGTATTTCTAAATTTGTCAATACTTTTTTCAAAAAAAGTTCAAAAAAATTTTGATATTGCTAAATTGTCCCGAAAAACCACGGAACAGGCGGTATTTTATGAACCTAGTCGAAGGTCTGACGGCCTACAAGTCGCGCATGAACCTGAACAACAAGCAACTGGCGCAGCTCCTGGACTGCTCGGATAGCGTCGTGAGCCTCTATTTGAGCGGCAAGAGCGGCCTGTCCCTTGACAAGCTCGCCGTGCTGTTGAAGAACGGGATGAAACTGGAGGAGGCTTTCGGCGAAGACGTGGAAGAGGCCGTCCGGGCTGGATTGCTCCATAACGTAGGCGCGTCCGACCCGCTGGAAATCGTCACAGAAGGCTTGCGGCGAATTCTCGACGCGCTTGACGGCTTGAAAATAAAAAAGCAAACTGAAACCAAATAGCTTTTTATTTGCTTTTGGTTTGAAAGCAAACTGAAACCAAACTGAAACCAAACCTTACTATAGTAAGTAGTTATCAGTTAGAAGTAATAAGTAAACATTACCATTATCTTTCATTTAACCATTATGTGTAAGTAAGAAGTATTCCCTATGGGGGCATAACGCGCGCGCGATGCTCTCGATGGGTGCTGTGTCTAAAAATCGGGATTTTTTAGACATACGGCTACGCGAAAGCGTGGCGAACGTTCCATGACTGTAGCCAACGGCGGGATGTGTACCGCACGCCGTATAATCAAAAAAAACGGAGCCTTGCGGCACCGTCTCACTTTCCCTTGATGTATTCTTCTATGGCGAGTCTCACCAGCTCCGAGATGTTCCCGGCGGTGCTAATCGGCACGCCGCGCTCCAGAGCCTTCTTCTGCGCCAGCTCCAGGCGCGAGCGGTCCAGGTACATACTGATGCGTTCCTTGGGCATTATTACCTCGCTTGTTAAAAGTTTTGCGGGTTTTGGCGTTGCCCGTGCGCCGTTGGGTGGTTGTTTACTTTTTAAATCCGCGCCAATTTTCGATACCTTGATATTTAACTTGATCTTCGAAATTGACCATTTGTTGCAAGTTGTCAAAATCTTTTCTTATGCAACCGCCATTTTTGAATTCCAAATATGCAACATGATAAAAAGGAACAAAATTTGCGCTTTTCAAGTTGTTGAAATCAACGCCCATAAATACAAAGTTTTTCATTTTTTTTCCTCGCTTGTTTGTTGTTTACGTCTATAATATACATAATTTGTGTATATTGTGCAATAGGTAAAATGCAAAAAGTGTGTAAAAAGTTTTTAACGTAAAGGTTGAAATCCGTCTTTTTTCGTTTTTATCTATTGCTTTTTTTTGCAGTTTTGATTATATTAAAATTACACAACTGTATCAAGTGTATCACTTTCACGCATAAAACGGGTACTTTATGGCTACGAAAGGAAAAACAGGGAAGGCCAAGACGGCCGAACCCGTCGTTATTACAACAGAAACGCCTCTAGAACCGCCTAAAGCGGTCAACCCCTACACCAACTTCGGACTTTCAATCCCGGAGCTTTTAAGGGCCATTCTGTGCGAAATTTGGGAACTCCGACAGGACCTCAAGGAAAAGTGAGGCGCCAATGGCTGCCAACAGGCAAGACAGCAGGCTAACACCGCAAAAAGGGGCTAAAAAGTCGAAATTGGCTAATTTCGGCTCAAAATCGCACACTATGACGCAAGAAGACCGGCTGAAGGGGGCGAAGAAATCCGCCTCCCTGCGTACTCTACGCGCAGAACAGCACCGAAATTTCGTCATGGAGGCGACAGCCTACAACATCCCCGTGGAATTCTTCAAGGCCATCGACAAGAAGCTGTGGAAGAAGGGCGAGCTGTTGCTCAAGGCCATGGAGAAGGCCGGCTTTGACTATTCGAACTCCGAGGACGCTGCCGAGCGCAAGCAGAAGGTGGAACTCGAAAACCGCATCACCGGCGGAGTGGACATAACGGTAACAGGGTTGGACTGATTGGAACGGCGCAAGATCAAAATAGACCTCTCCAACCTGCTCCCGCACCAGCGGAAGCTAATCAAGTCCGCCGCACGCAAGTCAGCGCTCATCTGCGGGCGTGGCGCCGGCAAGTCATACGTCTGCGCCGCCCTTTGCCTGCTCACGCTCCTTAACGGCAAGAACGTGATGGTGGGCGGTCAATGCTACGACACACTCCACGACACGCTATACGCCGAAATAAAGAACCTTGCTGCCGCGTGGGGTATCTACGACATGATAGAGTGGCGCGAGCGTCCCATGCTCATGACACTAGGCAATTCGCACGTATGGTTCGGAACCTACGAGAGCGTGGACAAGGCCCGCGGCTATTCCAAGGTGTCCCTTATCCTTCTGGACGAGATGTTCCTGGCTCCCGCGAACATCCTCTCCATATGGGGTCCCTGCATGCGTGCATCCGAAGGGCGCACCCGCATCGTTGGGGCTACCACGCCGCGCCTCGGCTCGCTGTGGAACGTTGTATTTTCCGACCCGAAGTGCGACTGGGAGACAATTTCCGCGTCCACGATGGACAACGACAAGATTTCGGAGGAGGAACTCAAGCTAATTCTCTCCGAAATCCACGACGACAACATGTACCAGCAGGAAATCCTCGGCAAGATATTCTCCGGGCTCGGTGCCGCCGCCATCATCCAGCTCGCGGATTTCCCGAAAGAACCCGCGCCGTCGACGGACATGCGCGTCATCGCGGGCCTGGACTGCGCCGACGGCGTGGAAAGGGACTGCACCGCATTCTTCAAGCGTCGCGGGAACGTGGTGCTGGAAATGTGGGAACTGAACGGCATCGACCACGAGGAATGCGTCCGCCGCATCAGGCAGTCCAACAGGGAAGTAAAAATAGACGAGCTGAACATGGACCACGCGTTCAGCGACTACGAGTACAACATCCTCAAGTACGAAATGAACTGCAAGCAGGTGAACTTTGCCTCGTCCGCTTCCGAGGAACGCAAGGACAAGTACGGCAACATCCGCGCGGAGATGTTCTTCAACCTTGCCGACTACGTGAAGAACGGCCTCTGCGTCGACGGCTTCGAGAAGTCGGCGGAACTGAAAAGGCAGCTTTGCGCGATGAAGTGGTTCAAGGACAACCGCGACCGTCTCATGATCGTCAAGAAGGCGGAACTCAAGGAAGTGCTGAAACGTTCCCCGGATACTGCGGACGCTGCCGCCCTCACGTGCCTTGACAGGTGGACAGGCGACGACCCGCTCATGGTTGCCGACAGGGTGGTGTCGGGCGTGACCGCTGCCGAGGAAGAACAGATAATGAGCGAATACTAGGGGTACTTATGAACGTGAACGTGTACGACGATGCCGGCATTTTGCAAATGGCGATCAGGATGAGACGGCAGAGGATATGCCCTGCCGAGATCGACAACATTTACGGCGAAATCATAAAGGGAATCGTCAAGATGGCGACGCTCCTGTTGCCGAAGGAAGACCCGCGCTACACGATGCACCTGCAGGAATTCATGTCCGAGGACGTGCAGTCGCTCATGATCGTGAACACGATACGCTCCGCAGATACGCTCGTGGATACGAACTCGTCCTCGCGCAATATAGTGAACTATCTAACGAAGGCGGTGCAGAACAGGCTCCGTAACTACGTGCGCGACACCGAGAAGAAGAAAAACTTGATGCTCCCGCTGGATTCGGCCATCGACCTGTTTTCAACAGCCATAGACGGAAGGCGCCTGCCATTGGTATCTGGGAGCAAGAAAAAGGACCGCAAGGACGACTGATTTTCATAATTAACAAGGAGACGACGATGTCCAAGAAATACGACAAGATCATGGCCGACATGAAGGCCGAACTCGAAGGCGCCACGCCTGAAGAAACTCCAGCAGCTGCAGACCCGACACCGGCTCCGGAACCGCAGCCGGAACCGGAACCGACGCCTGACCCCGAACCCGAACCGGAGCCTTCCCATTCGGAAGACCCCGAACCGGAACCGACGCCGGAACCGGACGGGGACCCGAAGGGCGGAAAGCAGTACCGCGACATTCCGAGCGACCCTCTTGAACGGGCCACGTTCAGCTTCAAGCGCCAGCTGAAAAAGGAACATGACCGCCACGCCGCTGAACTTGCCGACCGCGACGCCAAGTACAACGACCTCCTCAAACAGGTCGAAGACCTGAAAAAACAGGTGGCGCCGAAGGAAAAAGTCAAGACTCGCGAGGATTTCCCCGAAGGCGAAGGCGGCGACGACGCTTACATCAGTTACCTGGCCGAGCAGAAGGTGAACGCCATCATGGCTGACCGTGACGCGAAGGATGCGGAACGGAAGGCGAAGGAAGCGGAAGACGCGAAGACGAGACAGGCCGAGGAAGACGAGGTGCGTCAGCTGCGCGAAAAATGGACCGAGAACGTGAACGAAGCCTTCAAGGGCGACGCCGAACGAATCAAGAAATTCAACGCACGCGTGAGCTATTGCAACCGGCGCGGCCTCGGCGAAGTGCTGGACCAGTGTCCCGTCGCTTCCGACTACATCATGAACGACCCGATGGGGCCGATGGTTCTCGAAAAGATGATCAACGACAAGGCCACCTTCGAACGCGTGTTCAACCCTCGCAGGACAAACCCGCTCGCAATATACATGGAACTGCGTGCCATCGAGTCCGAGCTCGTCAACGAGACCCCTGAAGCGAAGCCTGCAGGCGCACCGGCGAAACCTATCCCGCACCTCGGAAAGCCCGGACGGCAGGCTGGCGGTAGCACCATGCAGCCCGACATGTTCAGCGACCCGAAGGCCGTCAAGGCATGGCTTAAAGCCCACCGATAAAAACATTTTTTCTCCTCGTGGCCCCTCTCCGGAGGGGCTTTTTGTGTCTCAAGTGTAGTGTATGCGGTGAAGGCACCAGGAACGCCTTCCCCAAAGCCGGGCAGGCTCTTATAGGCTGGCCGCCTCACAATAGGCCGACAAAGATTTCAAAGCCTCGATTTTGCCGTAGGGGCACGGCGACAAACGGAAAAACACTCACTCGAAAAACGAGGTTTAAAACTATGGCTGGTACTTTCAGCAACCGCAAGAAACTCATCTTGCTCGCAAACGCAATCGAACAGAATCTTGACTACATCAAGAACGCCGACCACCTTTTCAAGGAAGGCGAACTGCGCGGCCGTAAATACGGCATGGCCGTCCACGGCTATCTTCCGGACGCAGGTTCCACCAACCGCGGCCTTGTTGCCACTCCGGACAAGGCTCACCAGGTAGAAGTGACCGCCTGGATGGACAACTTCAACACCGCCGCAGAAGTTGACCTGTGGGACACACTCGTCAACATCGAAGACTTCAACAAGGAAATGGTTGACAAGCGCGCAAAGAAGCTCGCTCGCGACGTGCAGAAGCAGATCATCAAGCAGAACGCCTACCGCTCCGCACAGGCCGTTGTCGCCACCTCCGTCGGCTACGACATGCTGTCCGACGCTTCCGCTGCCCTTGACGAACTTTCCGTCACCGGCGAACGCGTGGACTTCCAGACCCCGACCTTGCTCGCCAAGATCGGCCGCACCGGCGCCAACCTGTTCCTGCCTTCCGAAATCCAGAAGGAAATCTACGAAGACGCAAGCATCGGCATGTACGCCAACGCCTCCCACGTCAACATGCCCGGCATGCCGATTCTCGACACCACCGGCATGGGCACGAGCGTGACGATTTCTGCCAATGTCGTGAAGGACGCTTCCAACAACATCATCGGCGTGAAGCCCATCAGCACCGCAACCGCCGGCTCCGGCACCCTCTTTGCCGGTCTCGCCTACAAGGTGAACGGCCTGAAGGTGGTTGACGAAGGTGGCGTGGAAACCGACCAGGATTACGTCGTTATCGTGAACACCGAACGCGTCTATGACGCCGACGGCAATGCCTCCGACGTGACCTACATCCCGCAGATTCGCATCACCGCCAGCGGCAAGGGCTACGGCAACCCGAACGCCCACATGTCCGCAGCTGCCATCGGTTCCGCAACCGTCGGCACGACCGTGACCCTTTCCCTCACCCCGCTCCTCACCGCTTCCAAACACTACCAGGTCGGCCAGGTCCGTAACGTCAAGGCCCTTTCCTTCGACGCACAGACCTTCGAAAACCTCCCGGCTGCAAAGCAGGAAAACGTGGGTGCAGGCGAACTCATCACCCTCAAGATGCAGTCCGCTCCGGCTATCCTCAACGGTGTCGAATACTTCCGTATCGACATGCCGTTCGTAACCAAGATCTTCGAGCCGCGTCAGTCCGTAACGACTTACCTGTTGCTCGACTAATTCTGGACACGTACCCCTCCGGACGAAAAGGCGCCCTTTGCCATAAAGGGGCGTCTTTTCCGTGTTGTGTAGTTTGGAAGTAAAGAGGTATTTAATGCTGTCAGTAAACAAACTCATTGAAGAAGCGTATGACGACCTCGGTTTCGGTACTGAAATCGACGGCGAACAGCAGGCGGTCGGCGTCCGGCTTCTCAACAATGCCATCGCGGGGCTGAACTCCGACAACTACATCAGCCTGACCGTGAAGACCATCGACGTGGTGGGCGCCGGCGACATCGTGTTCAAGAAGCTGGAAGAAGGCGAGGAACACGGCTCCAACGTCATCGACGCGGAACCGCCCGACTCGGTGCAGGGCGTAAGCAGAAAAATCGGCATCAGGTACGCGAGACTCGTCCCGTCCAACGTGGAATCCATGGACCGCTCGTTCACGTATTCGCTGCCGACGCAGTGGTGCTATGGCGTGGAATTCGAAACGGCACCTTCCGGCAACCAGCGTAGGGTTGGACGCGTCCGCCTTAACGGAACGTACCCATGCGAGCTCCGAGTTTACGAAAACTCGGCTCTGCCCGACTACCAGCTGGGCGAATTCATCTACCTCTCGCCCCTTTACAGGAACCTCATCCTTTACGCCCTCGAACAGAAGATGGTGAACCGCTTCAAGCTTTATTCCTACGGCGATAAAGTTGACCTGGAACTCACGAAGGCCATGAAGGCAATCGACACGAACACGGCGCAGAACCGCCCGATGCTCAACGACGAGCTCATTGGTCTTTATACGACCCCGGCGAATGACATTCTCGAAGGCGCCGGTTTTTAAGGGGGTGGCATAGATGGCGACAGGCAAAGTTTTTCAGTACCTTGTGGGCGCAAGCAACAAGGCGAAATTCCCTGCCATGCAGGGCTCTCAATGGTCCTGCAACATGTTCTACTCCAAGAACGGGGCGGACGAGTACATGGAATCCGTTCCTGGCATGAAGCTGCTCTCTGTTGTCGTGGAGAATACCCGCTGCCGTGGCGCCTACGTTTCCACGATAGGGCTCGCCGCGCAGAACTCCAAGGAAGACCTTTTCGCGGTTTTCCGCAACGGCCTTTTCCGTTTCGACGCATACGGAAACCGGACTTTCATCGGTAACGTGGCGCCCACGGGTTCGCGCATCTCCTTCGCGGAGACGGGCGGCCCGCGTGCGCTCCTTCTCGTTGCCGACGGCGTGAACCTTTACTACTACGACCTTCTTGAAGGCGGCGAACTCGTACAGATTCAGCTGCCCGAACGCATAACGGCAAGGGGCGGGACGATTACGCCGTCCCATGTGGCCGTGGTTGCGGGGTCCATCGTCGTGAACGATTCCGGCTCCGGTTACTGTTATTACTCCAAGCCGTACCCGCTCGCAAACGACGAGCGCACCATGTTCAAGATGGGACTGGACGGGAAACCCGAATACAAGAGCGACGGGGTGACGGTCAAGACGGAGGTGGTGGAATCGCGCCTGCACGTTTTCGATGACGATTACCACGTACAGCAATATTTCAACACCGAATCAAGCTCCGACAACATCAACGCCCTCTATGCCGTAGGCCCCACGCTTTATGTGTATGGCCCGAAAACGGTTGAAATCTGGCAGCGCGGCAGCGGTGAGTTCGAAGATTGGATTCGCACAAGCTACACGGCGCAGAATTCCTTCGGGCTTGAGGCTCCCTATTCCGTCGCGTCTTCCGGCTCCGTGGTTTATTTCGTGGCGTCGGGCGCGCAGTACGGAAAGGCCGTCATGATGGTGGCAGGGACCGCGTTCAAGAAAATCTCCGAAGACTGGCTCGAACATAAGCTGTTGCAGGAGTCCACCGAGTCCGCCTACGGGTTCTGCTACTCCATCGCGGACCACAATTTCTACGTGCTACAGCTGAATAACATCGGCGAGACCTGGGTGTACGACACGCTCGATGGCGGATGGCACCAGCGCACGAGCCGAAACAAGACGAGCGGAGTCGAGTCCCAATGGCGTGCCGGTTCGGTTGCCTATTTCAACGAAAAGTTCTACACGTTCACGAATGACGGCTGCATCTGCCTCTTTGACGGGAATTACTGGAAGGAGGACTATCCTGACGGAAGCAGCCTCCCGATGATTCGCCACAGGCAGACGGCGGTAATCGTTGACAACCTCCGCAACTTCATGTTAGAAGAAATCGCCATCGAGTGCAACGTCGGCTCGTGGGAAGATTACGAACTCAAGCCCATGCTTTTGCTCGAAGTCAGCAAGGACGGCGGCAACACCTTCGGGAACGTGCGCTCGTCTTCGCTCGGCCGGACCGGCGACTATTTGCACCGCGTCCGGTTCTATAACCTCGGCATGTGCCGCAAGTGCGTCTTGCGCTTGACGTATTCGCACCCGACGGAACTGATTCTCAATTCCTGTTCCATCAGGGCGGAAGCAACGGCGGAGATGATCTAGGATGCGTAACGCACTCATCAATATGAACAGCCCCAAGGAGGATGTATGGGGTGTCCTCTGCGGGATTTGGAACGAGTACGACGAGCGCGAATGGCACGTCGTCAAGACCCCGTTCATGGTAGCCATGACGGCCACCCTGGACGCGGGTCCCAACATGCTACCGGTGACGCCACCGAGAACAAGCCTGCTCTCGTGGGCAAATTCGGGCCATTCGGGTAGTTTAGTATTAAAGGCCAAAGACAGAAACTTCACCATGCCGGAAAAGGCCGTCGTACAGGTACTTATGTTCGGAACTATTGGAGATAAAAATGGATAAAAAACAGAAGGAAATCCTGGAAGGGATGAAGAAGCTCAAGGACGCCATCGAGGGCTATATCGACAACATCGAGCTTGACGAGGCTGAAGAAGCCGAAGAAATGGAAAAGTCCAAGAAAAAGACCGAACCGAAAAAGGAATGCGGGAAGGAGGATAAATAAATGGGTTTTCTCGATGTAGTTGGCGACCTTCTCGGCACGTCCAACACGGGCGCAGTAAACCAGGGAATCCGCAGCCTTGACGAAATCAAGGCATACGCGGACAAGACTGGCGCGGCTAACCGTGCCTTGTATGACGATTATTACGGGCAGATGCGTGGCATGTACGGAGACAACGCCGCCAAGTACAACGACGCAGTCGCAAGGCTCGCCGAAGCCATCGGCAACCGCGAGGATTTTGAATACAAGGGCGACGTGAACGACTTACTGGACCCCGCACGCGAGCAGCGTGTCGCGGCCGCCATTGGCGCCATCGAAAACGCGGGCGCATCGGGCGGCAACAGGTTCTCTTCCAACTATCTTGACAAGGTTGCCGCGAAACAGCAGGCGCTCGCATCCGAAGAATGGAAGGCAGCATACGACAAGTTGATTCAGGACCGCAACCAGCAGCTGCAGAAATGGCAGACCGGACAGCAGAAAATCGACAACATGGGAACGCTCGCCGGAATCTACGGCGGCGACCGCTCGGCGCTTTCCGAAGCAATCGGCAACTATTACAGCAACATGGCGAACCAGAACAACGCCGACCTTGAAGTCATGAGCGACATCCAGCAGGGCAAGGCTAACCTCAACGCCAGCCGTTCCAACGGAATGGGCGACTTCATCGGCGGAGCCGCGAAGGTTGCCGGGGCGATTTTCGCATAGGGGGTTGAAATGGCAATGGCCGTAAATTTCAGATGGAACAAGCCGACGATTGCGACCCCGAAAACCGGAGCCGAGAAAGAACGCATCCGCGAAAACCTCGGTGCCGTCGGTGACGCGATAATGGGCGTAAAGCGTTCTTGGGCCGAAAAGGACGAACGCGAATACCAGCGCCAGCGTCAGGCGGAAATCGACCGCATGAACGCGGAAGACCGCGACCGCAGAATCGCCGATGAAGACCGCAGAAAGCAGGGATTCCAGGAACTCGCCGCAAGGATGAACGGGAAGAAGGCCGAACGCGAAAGCCTTCTCGCCGAAAAGGCGAAGCTCGAAAACGAAATCGCGTCGCTCAAGGCCGGGCTCGGAGGCTAACAGATGGCCGTATCTTGGAAGCGCGTCCTTGACCTCGTTCCGACACTCGTCACGTCGGTGCTGCCCGGACTTCTTGCGGGTGGCGCCGTTTCACGTGTTGCCGGAAAGGCCGCAGCGAAGAAAGGGCTCGCGGGTGCCGTTTTCGACTATCCGCCTCTGCCTGGCGATTTCAATTACCAGGTCACGAAGCTTAACAACAAGACATGGGTGACAGGAAAGGACGGAAAGCCGCACGAGACGGTGCTGCCCGGAGTCAACCCGAACATCGACTACTCGAACGCGGACGCCGCGCTCGTGCAGACCATTCAGGGCCACAACCAGGCCGTAAAGAACGGAACAGAAGGCACGATGGTCCAATGGTGGCCTGGCGAGGACAACAAGCCGCGCGTGGCCTTCGGGCCATCATCCACGGCAATCAGCGGCGTGAAAATTAACAAGGACGGGAAGATACAGGTACAATGGAAAGGCGGCGGCAAGTGGTACACGTACCGCAGCGGCACCGACCTCCGAGACACTACCGACATCGCGAAGTCCCTTTTGACCGCACCGAGCATCGGTCGGGCGCTTTGCCGCAATGGAAAATACAAGCACACGGATTCAAAGGACCTGCTTGGGAAGCCGACATACGACCCGCAGATGGGTTGGTTCGGTAAGAAATACTACGACGCCGAAGCGGCGGGAGGTTAATTAAATGGATTTTAGATGGAACAATTACCAGCCGAAGAACCAGGGAATCGCACCCGTCACCGGCACCGAATTCGTGCGGCAGCGCATGGGCGACCGTTCCGCATTGATGGAAAAGGAAGCCCGGCTTGCCGAGATCGACGCAAGGCTTGCCGAACTTGACAAGGAAATCGGGAACGAGGCCGAGTGGGACATTGCGACCAAGCGTGCCGAACTCGGCGACATGAGCGCCTACGACAACATCGTAAGCCGCAGGGCGAACGCTGCCGGCGTTGCCATTTCTCCTGTCGAGGAAATCCTCTACCGCGCTAAAGGAATCGCGTCCGGTCTAAAGTCACCGTCTACGGAAGAAAAACTGCTCGCACGCGACAACATCGAGGTAGCTCTTGAAAAGGCCGAAAAGATGGCCCAACGTTCCGGCGAAAAGCTGCCGGCCCTGTACTACGAACTCAAGGACCGCCTCGAAAACATGGAAGGCGGTGGAACGGGAACGAACAAGACCGCGAGGGAAATCGGGACGGAGTTCTGGATTCGCGCACGCCGTGGTACGCTTTCCGAAGCCGACGTGAAGTCGGCAGAGGATATTATCGCGGCGGACCCGAACAGCGAACTTTCGCAGGAGCTCAAGGCCATCGTGTCCGAATACGAAAAGAAGACACCCGAATATAAGAAGAAACAGGAGCAGAAGCGTGCGGCACGCAAGAAAATGGCGAACGACGCCGCTGCCGCCTTCGGTACGTCTGGAACTCCCGAAAGCAAGAAAATGCGCTGGAATGCCATCGTTCAAAAGGTGGAAAAGACGCCGGAAGAAAAGGCGTTTATTGAACTCTACGAGCTCAACGAATACGGAAACCCCGTACCGAGAGGAGGTAAAAAGTAATGTCCTCCGTAAAAGAAATTTTCAATAACAGGGTTGAATCCGGTGAAATTATTCCGGACGTTGGTCTTGTCATAGAAGACTATCCTGCAGAAACCGACCAGATTGCCTTCGCCAAGATTGCGGAGGATATGCCCGACGATTTCCCCGACGCAGACGTTCCGAAAGAAATCACGTTCCCCAGCGTGTCCGTTATCGCGAAGGATGTGCTCGGCCTGAAAGACGACCCGAAGAACATGAAGGGCGCAAGGACGGCGGAGCAGAAATTCCTCGAAGATTTTCCCAAGAAGGTGAACCAGTTCAAGAAGGACGTCGAAGAAAACGAGGTCTTTGGAAAGCGCGGATGGGCTACCGTCAAGAAGGTGTGGCAATCCGCCATGAACGACGCCACAGAGGAACAGATTCGCAAGGACCGCGAACGCATTCTAAATGGAGAAGACCTCGACGGCATCAAGGGCGCCATCGCGAAGGCGAACGGATTCACTTCCAAGATTTTCGCACCGAGACAGCAAGAAGCGCTCCTTGAGGGCCGCGACCCTACGTGGCAAGATTACGCAGGCGACGCCATTGAAAACGGCCTCATGACAGTACCGACCGGCGGCATCGTCGGTTCCATCGGCAAGACCGGGAGATACGCGAGCAAGGTTCTCGCGAATCCCGTCATTTCCAACGTGGTCGGCAACTCCGCTGCCCCGATTCTAACGGAGGCGGCAGACGCCGCAATGCGTGGCGACAGCGACCCGAACACGGAACGCAGCGACTTCTCGCTAGGTGACGCTCTATGGGGTGCAGCCACCAACATGGGCGTGAAGTTCGGCCTCCTGCGTGGCGGAGCCAATTCCGCCCGGTTGTTGAACCAGCAACTCCGCAGGAGTTCTGGAGGCGAAAATTCCCCCATGATGAAAATTGCGAAAATCCTTGAAAGTGCGGACAAGACCGCGGCAGAACGAGGACTCCCTACACCTACTTCGAAGATGGGACGCGTTCTTGACTTCGCACGTCCAGCAGCCGTCACTCTCGGAACTAACAAGTACGGCGGCGACAAGGATGCCGAATTTGCGCTTTCGCGTTTGAACGGAGTCCCTGTTGTTGGTATTACGACCGAATCGTTTACACCAATGACAAAAAAAATTGAGAATATTCGAGAAGAAGAAAAACAGGAAATGCAGGACCGCAAGACACGCGCCAAGATTTCCGACGTACTCGGCAAGGAAACCCTAACGCCGAAGGACGAGTTCTACCTGGGCGTGATCGCGCAGGACCCTTCCGTCGTGAAGTTCGGATATGCCGACGAAAACCACAGCAACGACGATTTCAAGCTGTGGCTGCTCACACGTGGCAACGACTTGCTGAAGGGTACGGCGGCGCACAGAAAGACCTGGGAAATTAGCAACGAATAGTGGCGCCTGTGTAGTTTAGAGGTAGTATGGCAGAAGACATTCTCTATAAGTTCAAGAAGTTCGCCAAGCGCTCCCGCGAGGCTTACTCCGATATGTACGAACGAATCCGTTCAGACCGCTCGTTCATGAGCGGCGACGGTCAATGGACTAAAGAAGACGACGGCTTCATCGAAAAGACGAGAAACCGCGTGACGGTCAACGTTCTAGCGAACCAGGTACACAGCGTTGCAAACAAGTACAGCTCATTCCCGTTCACGTGGTACACCGGCAACGCAGACATTGACAAGGAAATCGACGACTTTTTTGCGGAAGATTCCAACAGGTTCGCAACGGAAGAAGCCCTGCTTGATTGCGTTTCGTTCGGCCTCGGCGTTCTTTGTCTCGGCACCGACACGACAGCCGACGGGCGAGACGTTCCGGTCATTTACGCAATTACCGACCCCGAACGCGTCATGCTTGACCCCGACTCCACGGAGCTGGACGGCTCCGACGCCATGGAAGGCGCCCTCATCGACTACCGCAGCAAGGAATGGATTCGCGTCCACATGGGCGAGCAGTACGTACCCGAAAAGCGTGCAAAACCGGTTTTTGCTGGCGCCTTCGCGAAGCCTGGCCTCATTCCTATCGTTACCTATTACTACCTCGACACGGACGGCTGCCATGTCGCCACTTTCGTGAACGACATGCAGGTGGAAGACGAGAAGCCGGAAGAAGAAAGACTGCTCGAAGAAGGAAATATCGAAGGCGACGGCGTAGCAGAACCCGAAGGCGCTGAAGAAATCACCGAGACGGATGAACCCAGCGACGTGCTGCCAATCAAGCGTATCCCGATTTTTCCGGTCCTCGGTGAACGCACATGGACGGAATCGGACAACATCATTTACAGGGGCCTTATTGCGAAGGGCAAGACGGTGCAGCGCATCGTCAACTATTCCATGACGCAGCTAATTGAAAGGCTCCAGCTTTCTCCGAAGCCGCAGTTCCGCGGCTACCTGGAATCCTTCAAGAACCTCGACAAGTATTACAAGAAGGCTGGGACTGGTATCAATCCTATCCTGCCCGGGCAGCGCCTCGCCAATGACGGCAAGACGCAGCTCCCGTTGCCGGAAGTCTACAATCCGAACATCCAGTTCGCCGACCTCCAGCAGATCACGAGCGGCACAATGGAAATGCTCACGAGCATAACCGGCGTTGATTCGAAGGGCCTCGCAAACAACGAGAGCGAAATCACGGCGACGGCGGTGCTCTATACGAGCCAGGTTTTCCAGAACAACATCAAGCACTTTTTCTCGCACCTCCGCACGAGTTTCAAGGCGCTGGGCGACACGGTTATGGTGTTGCTCGGCCATGCCGGACAGAAGATTGACGTGGCGCAAGGCCCCGAAGCCTACATGCAGCTGCAGATTGCAAGACAGGAACTCACCTCGCTCGTCGGCATCGTGGAACCGAACCAGAAGCCGGCCATCGTGAACGCAATCTTGAAGACGCACCCGGACAACGAAATCCTCGCGCAGCTTTTTGCCGAACTCAATGCCGCCCCGCAGCCTACCGAAATGGAAGCGCAGCAGGCCGAAGTAATTGAACAGATGAAACAGGCCATCGAGCAGAAGGACCAGGAAATCATCAACCTCACGGCGCAGGTTGAAGACTACGCACGCAGCGAACGCAGCCAGGACAAGAGCATCCTTGCCGACATGGCGAAGTCCGAGCAGCAGCATGAATTTAAGCTGGAAGAAATGGCGGTGCAGGCTGAACTCGAAGCCGGAGCGGACGCTGTCAAAATCGCAGCCGAGGCAGACAAGGCGCAGATGGACGTGGAGTCCAAGGCGGTCGCACTCGAAACGCAGAAGATCAAGAGCGCCAGTGAAATTTTCAAGACTTTGGGAACAGGTGTATAAATGAAGATTGGATTCAACCCGCAGAGCATCGTAGGACTTGACGGCATGCCACTCGTGGGGCGTGTTACTTTCTATGTACACGACAGCGACGTCAAGGCGACTGTTTATTCCATGCAGGGCGACGCATTCGTGGAATCACAGAATCCACAACTTCTCAACAATGCGGGGCGCCTTGACGATACCGTGTTCTTTGACGCGTCAATCATCGACGTTTCCATTCAGCAATACATCGGCGAGACAGGACACATGACGCCGGATTCTCCGGACGAGGATTTTGCACCGTTTGACAATTTCGAAGTAGGTTTTGAAATTCCTGTTGGCGAATCCGTGACGAACGTTGAAACGATTGCAGACCTTGAGGATGCAAACACGGATTCCGGAGTGGTTCTCGTTACGGGGTATTACGAAAATGGCGACAGCCCCGCACGCTTCTACCTTTGGGACGAGGATGCGAACAATACGCCGGACGGCGGCTACGTTATCGCGTCCAACAATTCCGATTCTGGCCGCTGGATTCTCCTTTGGGATTGCGACTCCATTCCGAGTACGCTTTACGGCGTGTTCCCCGGAGTGAACGAGACCAATATTTCCAGCTTCCTTTCTTATCCGTCGCAAGTCGGCTCGCACCTTCTCTGCACTTCTCCTATTCCACGATTCGTGCAAGGCTCCTACGCTGCCAACACGATCTTCACGACCACGAAGACGGTCAAGTTCGACCGTGGCGCGAAGTTCCCGAACGCATTCTTCCACCTTGACGGCATGGAAGCGGACGAGGGCGGCGCGGGCTACATCGCCGACTTCTACTTCACGCGACAGCATGAGGCGCGGCTCTCGTGGTTCCGTTCGCTTTCTGCATTCTGGACTTGCAACGCTGACAAGCTCGTCATCGACCGCGACTTCATCGCGAACAGGACCATCTCATCGTCATGCGCCGTTACCGGCAAGACGGTAGAGGGCGACATGCGCGTTAATGCCACGTACACGGCGGAAGGCTATCTCAAGTTCAGCAACTGCAATTTCTGCGCGCGCGGAATCTTCAACCCGACGATGGACAAGGTCAAGTTCCAGGGCGCACGCTGGGATGACAACCTGTGGACGACCACGTACAGCGCGGCCTCGTTCAATTTCATCAATTTCTCCGGCACCTACGCGGGCGCGTTCGTGGACTTCCTCTCGGTAAACGGCAACGCTCCGATGAACGTGATCGAGCTCAAGGACTTCGGCAACGCTGACATATACGTCAAGGCTCGGCTATGCGACATCGCGAACTCGCTCAACGTGTCCAAGAAGCTATACATCGAAGGCCGCAGGATTTCTGGACTGGTTGCATCGGTACTCGAAGAGGTACACGACGCCACCATCGACGGGCTGTGCGACCTCGCTGGCGGTTCCGTCTCTCTGTTCAATGTCCGCGCGCAGTCGGTCAAGTTCACCGGCACCACGTTGAACGTACACGGCTGCGAGATGTACCTCGCGGACGGCTCGGCGTTCTCGAACCTTTTCGGGGAGCGTTCCAAGTTCGCGAAGTCGACGGCGTGGGACATCGCGCCACTTGTCAACCTTTACGACTGCGAGTGGTCTGTAGGCATGGCGGCATCGAACGACAACGAGACGGACGTGCAGCCCGCATCGTTCACGAAGTGCCACCTCCACGACTGCACTATCATCCACAAGAGACTCTCTCTCAAGGACTGCACGGTAACCGCGTGCCAGCTTGGAATATACCCGTACAAGTCCGGCAATTCGTACTATATGACTTTCACGATGGAAGGCTGTACGGTAAACAACGCGGTGCCTATTACGTTCCAGAAGTTCGCGGACGCGACGGACGTTGTGAACAGCATCGAGCCATCTATCCGCATCGTGAACAACACTTTCAGCGGAAACGCCTACGGCATTCGCGCGCCGTTCTATTCCAACGTGACGAACCGCAGCCTGTTCTTCAAGGCGGGACGCCTCACTGGCATCGTATACTCCGGTAACGGCGGCGAATGCCCTGCTGACTCCGCCCAGGTATCCTTCTCGAACGACTGGACGGCGGAAACCGCATACGACACCGACCTTTCGAACAGCGGCTACGTTTCGCCGGTTGAACTGCGCGCATTCCCGACCGCGAGCCAGCGCACCGCGCTCACGTCCATCGACTTCGGGAAGTGGACGCAGGAATACTCTCTCACGGACAACCTCGGCGAAGGCATCAGCACAGAGAACAAAATAGGACGACACATAGTCCACAGCGTGCAGCTTACGACATGGAACGCGCATGAGCAGTACAACGACTTCTTCTCGCTCCGCTACTATTCCGCATCCAACCCGAACAAGCCAATCATCCTTATGTAAGGGGAACGAATCATGGCCTTGCAATACCTTTTTGACCCTAACAAGCAATTCCAGAGCATCGGCGGCGTGAACGAAGTCAGCGGATTTCTCCGCGTCTTTCTCAACGGGACTGACGACAGGGCGACAACGTACAAGAATTTCGACGGGACATTGAACGAAGCTGACATCGTACTCGATAGTTACGGGCGCGCCGTCGTGATCGTTGACGATACGAAGACATACCGCATTGAGGTGTACAATCGCCTCGGCGGCCTTATGTGGACGGTAAGCAACTACAAGGCGCGGGGCGGAAGTGGTGGCGGCTCCGGCACACCCGTGAGCGTGGAAGGTAAGGTCGGAGAAATCGACGTCGACGAGAACACCGAGGGCGGCGTGAAGCATTTTGTCGTAAGTCTCGCGGCAACCATCAAGAACGCCATCGCGACCCTCACCATGGCCGTGAACGGAGTCGCGAACGCGCTCAACGGCAAGAAGGACAGGCAGACTCCTGTAAGAGTTTCCGGCGGCACGACGAAGACGATCGTCGGAATCTCGCAGGACTCGGACGGGGTAATTACCCCAGAATTCGACGACATCGCGTTCCCGGACTGGACTAGCGCGATCAACGAGGCCGTGGATACGTGCGAGAAGCTGGAAAACAAGAAGACGACCCTTACCGGCTATGAGAGCAGCAACACGTACTACCCGACCATCAAGGCGGTTGTGGATTTTGTCAACGGAATGTTGCAGAACCTCGGCGGCAAATTGATTACGGACAACGGCGACCCGTTCACGGATTCATCGGACTTGCCAAGTTACACCCCTTACGGCGGAGTGGATATTGTCGACAAGGACTACGCCTACGTGCAGGGAGTAGGAACGGCCGAACGCTGGAGTGCCACAGTAAGCGGCTCGTCCGTGGCATGGGTGCAGGAATACGCCATCAGCATTCCAGTCTTTACGCCTAGCCAACAGGCCGTCATTGACGGCGACAGCTCCGATATGACGGCCACGTTCTCTACTGCAAGCGCCCGCACGAACATATCCACTGGCGAGAAGCTGTCCGTTATCTTCGGCAAGATTGCCAAGTGGTTCGGCGACCTCAAGGCCGTTGCGTTCAGCGGGTCGTACAACGACTTGAGCGATAAGCCGACAATCCCGACCGTCAATAATGGCAAATTGACAATATCCAGAAACGGCACGGCTCTCGGCTCGTTCACCGCGAACCAATCCGGACTTACTGGCATTGACATTTCAGTACCAACAAAGACAAGCCAACTTGTAAACGATTCGTTTGCAACTGTTGCTACCAGCGGGTCTTACAACGACTTGAGCGATAAGCCGACAATCCCGACCGTCAATAATGGCAAATTGACAATATCCAGAAACGGCACGGCTCTCGGCTCGTTCACCGCGAACCAATCCGGACTTACTGGCATTGACATTTCAGTACCAACAAAGACAAGCCAACTTGTAAACGATTCGTTTGCAACTGTTGCTACCAGCGGGTCGTACAACGACTTGAGCAATAAGCCGAGCATTCCTTCGGCAGCAAATAATGGCACTCTTACAATCACGCAGAACGGAACAAGTAAGGGGACTTTCACTGCGAACCAGTCAGGCAACGTCACTATTTCGTTGACGGATACAACATACGAAAACAAGGATGCGGCGGAGGGCAGTCCAGATGTTTCGTTGGTGACTGCCGGGGATAAGTTCGACTGGAATTTGGCGTACAGACAACTTTTCAAATTGACAAAATACGTAGCCGGGTCTGAAGCGACACAAGGGACTGCCATCGAATTAGGCGAGTTTAGCTGGGGTCCCGGCTATAGATTGCGGTTTACAATATCTATAGAGGCTACATCCAGCGACTACACGTTAGGCATCAACATTCCTTTCTCTACCGGTGTTAATCAACAATGGAATGGCTGGCTTGCCAATACCGGAAACTATGACTATTGTACCAAAACGGAATATCGTGTTGGTACATCTTCTCCGGGTTTTGGTGTTTTCGGCAATAATGGCACATTCCCCGGCGTTGGCCAAAGCAGAAGAATTGGTGACATTACCATACCGAGATTCTCGGTAGGCGGCGTTCCGGTCGGAATGTATCGAGGTAAGTTCCTTCTTTCCGGATATTCTGACGGGTTAAAGAGTTTCGTCCTCGACGTGGACTTGTGCTACAAATGCGCCAACTCCGGAACGACATGGTGGGGTTATGTGAGTTTGCTCCCGAACGATATGCACGCGTAATTGCCTGCACCAAAGCCCCCTACACTCTAGCCCTCATGTGTAGTTTATCAATGTAAGGCACTAGGCTACAAGGTTGGCGAACTGGTACACTTGTCCGATGTTGCGGGTAGTATAGAGAAAAGGTTTAAACCAAAAGGAATTGCAAAATGATTAGAAAGACTATCAAGGGCGGCGATTTCAAGTCGCAGATGGTTGGAGAACTTGTATTTGACCAGGTTCCCGAAGAAGGCTCCTTCAACCCCGTCACCTCCGACGCCGTGGCCAAGGCCATCGACAAGGCCAAGGACGACATGCAGGAGAAGATCGACGAGGTGACGCTCGACCCGAGTGCCGTTGCGCTTGGCAACGTTCACCTCTTGGACGAGGTGACGGAGTTCCACGCAGACGGCTGCATCCTTGTTGACAGCGAGACTAATGGCCCCCGCAAGATGTCCAAGGACATGCTGCTCCAGCTGACGGCGCAGAACGCACTCGCAGGAAACGTGGCTCCGTCGTTTATTCCGAACTCAACGACAACTATTGCAGGGCAGCCATACATATACAATGGCTCACTGTATGTGGCCAGAGAAAACGGCTACAGTGGGTCCTGGGATGCAAACAAATTTTTTGCTGCCAGCATGTCGGATTTGTTTTTGATCTTGAAAAACAATGACTTGAACATCTTCAACTTCCTCTATTCTGAGTCTGTAAATATTTTTGTCAAGTCCAGCCCTGTCCATGGCCACTATGACCAGTATGGTACATTTGTACAGAATGCATCTTACAGGGTGACAGAACCCATTCTGTTGCGTCCCAATACAACTTACAAATTGCCGTTTAGCAGCTCTCTTGGTGGTAATGATTATGTGTTTATTTTGAAGGCCGATGGAAGTTTTGACAGGACTATTCGTGGTTCTGTGAGTGGTGGCTTCCTCACATTCACATCCCCTTTGAATGAATGGGTCATGGCTTCATTCAACATGGGCTCAAATTATGACGAATCTAATTTCATGGTGTGTGAGGCTTCACAATATCCAGGTAGTTTTGTAAAGGGTGGCGGGTACCAGTTGCACCTTGAAAATGCCCCAGAGGAACTTAAAACTATTGTTTCTGTAAGCCCTAATTTGTTTGATGAGTCTGTAACTACAGGCTATCTTGCTAATACCACTATTGACAGTGGAGTATATGGGACTACACCTAACTACTATGTGTCACAACCGATTTTGGTTAAAGGAGGTGTGACATACAAGGCTACACATAAGGCTAGTTTTGGTGGTAACTTCAAATATGCAGTTCTTGACGATGAATACAACCTTGTGTCTACACCTTCAGGGACTAATGATGGTGGAGACACTAACTATATCGTTTTCACTCCTGCCAGTGATTGTTACATAAGATTGAGTGTTGGTACTGGCACATCTTGGGCCATTGCTAATGCAGGCTTTATTCTTGCTGAATATGACAAATTCCCTGTGGAATACATCTCATATGGCAGAAAAATTGCAGATGACATCGGTCTTGGCAAAAAACAAGAACAAGAAGTTGTTGACATTGCAGACAAGCATGCTTTTAAGGGAAAAGTGCTTGCTGTAAATGGGGACTCCATTTGTAAGGGTGAGAATGCTGGTGGCGGTTATGGCCAGATTATTGCAGAGATGTTCGGGATGTCCCTGCAAAATCGTGGAACCAATGGTGCTACAATTACAGCAGGAACAACTGACGGAAGTGGTAATAATCGTCGCTGGATTTGTCGTGACATTCAGTACATGGCTGATAATGCTGACTATGTACTGATTGAAGGTGGTGTAAATGATGCCTCTCTTGGTGTAACAATGGGCGATATTTCAGAGGGCTATGCTGCGACACTTGATGATGAAACTTTTGCAGGTGCTTTTGAATCAGTTGTTCGTGATTTGCTGACAAAATATCCTGGCAAGAAGGTTGGGTATATTGCAGTCCATAAAATGACAAGTAGATACAGAAGTGATGGCCCTGAAACTAACTACTATTGGACTGCAAAGAAGATATGCGAGAAGTGGGGCATGCCGTTCCTTGACCTTAATGTGAGCGTGCCTGCCTTTGGCTTCTTCTCCACTGATACACCGATTGGAGCATTGAGGACAACCTATACAAAAAGTGGAGATGGCTGGCACCCGACCGAAGATGGCTATAAAAAATACTATGTTGATAAGATTGTGGAGTTTATGCATTCACTATAATGAGTTTATAGTTGTATGACCGAGCAAGCAAAGTGGTATAAATTCCTGCAACTTATAACATAAAGGAGACCCTCCCCAATGTCATACCCCCAAACAAGATACCTGATGCACCCATTGCAGGGTCTATGCTGCTCATGGCGGCGCTGTAAGCCGTTCACGCCCACCCGCTGACGTCCGCCCGCTGTTGAGCGATTTTGCCACAGCGGATTACTCTTAATCAGCTGGTCGCAGGTTCAAAAAGGAATACTATGAAACTATCGCTCAAGGACCTCGTTAAGCTAATAGCCCCGTACCTCGTCGCCATCGGCGGGGCTATCGGGGTGTATGCCGACGGAAAGGCTAGATTCGAATTGATTGAGTATAGAGTCCAGGTTGTCGAAAAGGACAAGGACGACCTTCGCAACGACCTGAAGTCCATCAAGGATGTGCTTTACCGCATTGACACTCGGCTTTCCGTGTTCGGAGCGCAGCTTGATGAAAGGACGGGCCGATGAAGGTAAACTCCATCACCATCGACGGCTTCGCGCTTGCGGTCACGCCGATGGGCAACCGTCTCTACCGCATCGCTCGCGACACTCGCGTGTCTGTCAAGACGGACGAGGGTTGCTTCGAATTC
>Ga0310691_10002341_pt1 | contig 25580 bp, 23 predicted proteins | sample 176DNAGHGlowgp2_FD_203887 | JGI IMG/M metagenome (GOLD analysis project Ga0310691, IMG submission 203887) | Sheep rumen microbial communities from Palmerston North, Manawatu-Wanganui, New Zealand - 1766 DNA GHGlow gp2 (v2) (version 2) | ecosystem: Host-associated > Mammals > Digestive system >...
GTAACAGTAACAATATATGAAAAAGTAAGTGAAAATAGAGCTTTAACTTATGATGTATTACATCAAGAGGCATTAGATACTAAGTTATATATTAGTAATGCAGAAATAGATCGTGGTGAAGTAATTATTAAAGGTGCGGAATATAAATTAAAAGAAGTAGCAGCTGTAAAAGCATTACTTGATGTTAGAAATATTCCAAATCCTAAAGCAGGAGAGATTACTGTTAAAGATATTCCATTAGTGGCATATAATAATGATGGTAAAGTTGTTGATGTAGAAATAGTTCCAAAGACTGTTAGTGCCAATGTTACTATTACATCACCAAGTAAAGAAGTACCAATTAGAATTATACCTAAGGGTAACTTAGCATTTGGTAAATCTATTAAATCTATGGATGCTAATATGTCTAAGATTACTATATATGGTGCACAAGAAGCTGTAGAAAAACTAGAACAATTAGAAGTAGAAATAGATGTTAAAGGATTGGATAGAGATAAGGAGTTCAATGTTACATTGAGACGTCCTAAAGGAATTACTGAGCTTTCTTCTAAGACTATGACAATTAAAGTTAAGTTGGATAATTCTTCTAGTAAAGAAATAGAAAATATACCAGTAGGTGCTGAGAACTTAGCTTCTAACTTAAAAGTTCAAGCTTTAACTGAGGCTGACCGTGCAGTTACAGTAGTAGTTAAAGGTAGTGAAGATGCTATTAAAGATATATCTGCTAATGATATTACTGCTTATGTTGATTTAACTAACTATGGTGTAGGAGAACATGAAGTTGAGGTTAAAGTTACTGGTAGTGATTTAAAACTTACATATGGTTCTAAGACTAAGAAGATAAAAGTAAGAATAACACAAAAATAGAAATTGATTAAATCAATTTCTTTTTTTATGAATAATTATATATTTTATTCATAATCTTTAGTAACGAGGTGGATTATGAAAAAAATAATAATTGCAGTTTTAATTAGTTGTTTATTATTGACTGGTTGTGGTAAATATGATGAAAGTAGTATTATTAATAATTTAGAAAAGAAGATTAAAAATGGTTATAAGTTAAGTGGTAGTTTAAATGTAATTAATAATGATGAAAACTATGATTATGATATTGATGTATATAAAAATAAAGATAATTATAAGGTAATTCTTACTAATAAAAGTAATGATCATACACAAGTTATATTGAAAAATAAAGATGGTGTTTATGTGCTTACTCCAGCATTAAATAAGTCATTTAAATTTCAAAGTGATTGGCCATATAATAATTCACAAATATATTTATTAGGGGCATTGGTTAATGATTTAAAAAATGATAATGACTTGGTATTGAATAAAAAAGATGACAAGTATATTTTTAAGAGTAAGGTTAATTATGTGAATAATACTAAGTTAAGCTATCAAAAGGTAGTATTGGGTAATAACTTAGACTTTGAAAAGGTTATAGTTTATGATAAAGATGGTATTGAGGCTATGACTATGGTATTTGATAATATAGATTATTCCTATAAGTTTAAGAAAAATGATTTTGATTTAGATACTATTATTGATAATAGTGAAGAAGAATTAGAGAAGACTGGAAATTTAGATGATGTTATATATCCTTTATATATACCTAGTGGTACTAAATTAGTTAATGAAGATAAAATAAATAAAGATAATGGTCAAAGGGTAATTATGAATTATGATGGGGATAAATCGTTTTTATTAGTAGAGGAAACTAGTGATGTATTTAATGAGTTTACTATAATACCTACTATAGGAGAGCCTTATTTATTAATGGATACATTAGGTGTGGCTACTAGTAATTCGTTATCTTGGACTAGTGGAGGAATAGACTATTATTTAGTAAGTGATGTTATGAGTCAAAATGAATTAGTTGAAGTAGCTCAATCTATAAGTGGTATTGTTTCTATGAAATAATTTGTGATATAATTATTCTGGGTGAATTATATGGCAAAAAGTAAGGGTAAAAGTAAAAAGACAAATAATAGTAAAAGAATTGAAGAGGTAGTTACTGCAGATGGGGATTTAATGGATAAATTCTTTATAGTGGCAGGTGTAATATTATTCTTATTATGTTTTTATATATTAACTGTATATATTACTAATAAAAATAATGATGATACTGAAAAGGAAAAAGAAAAAGTAGTGGAAATAAATAATGAATATATTTTATTAGGTAGAAGTTTATCCATGGGTAAAGGTGATTATTACGTAATATATTTCCATATTAATGATAGTAATATATATGATGAAATTGTTAAAAAATATAGTGGAGAATTACCTATTTATAAGGTAGATATGAGTATTGCGTTTAATAAGAAATTTGCTACAGATGGTGAATCTAATAAGAATCCTACAAAGATTAGTGAATTCAAAATAAATGGGCCTACTCTTATAAGAGTATCAAATAAGAAGGTAGTTGAATATATTGAAGGAGAAGAAGCAATTAGAACTATTTTAAATTAGTTCTTTTTTCTTCTAAAGATTAGTTTTTTATGTTATTATATTAATAGGAAGATGATAGAATGAAAAAGAAAAGTAAGAAGAAAAAGAAGAATAGTTTTTTTAGAGATATAAAGAAAACTATATCTAAACAATTAAATGGCAAAGATTTAGCATCTTTTACTATATTAGAAGTTGTATTAATTATAATAATAGCTATATTATTTGGTGTTATTGTGGGATATTTTATTAATTATAGTAGAAATGATACTACTAAGGATTCTAATTTAAATGAAGTTGTTTCTACATATAATAATATAGTTAATAATTATTATGGAGATATAGATAAAGGAAAATTAGCTGATTCTGCAATTAAGGGAATGGTTGAATCTTTGGATGACCCTTATTCTAATTATATGGATGGGTCAACTGCCAATGATTTTAATGAGTCAATTGATGGATCATTTACTGGTATTGGTGTAATGATTCAGAATGGTGAAGATTATACTACTGTTATAGAGGTATATGATGATGCACCTGCGAAGAAGGCTGGTATGCAAGTTGGTGATGTTATCATTAAGGTTAATGGAGAAGATGTTAAGGGAATGGATGGTACTGCTCTTGCTAAAATAATAAAAGGTAAGAAAGGTACTAAAGTAAATATTACTGTTAAAAGAAATGATGAAGAAATTTCCATGGATGTTAAACGTGATGTTGTTGATTTAATAAGTGTAACTGATAAGATTATTGAATATGAGGGAAAAAATATTGGTTATATCAGAATAGATAATTTTGCGGCTAATACATATTCTCAATTTTATAAATCATTAAAGGCTTTAGAAAATAAAAAAATTGATTCATTAATAATTGATGTTAGAAGTAATCCTGGTGGACATTTACAACAAACTAAGCAAATTCTAAGTTTATTCTTTGATAGTAAAACAGTTTTATATCAAATTAAATCTAAAGGAAAAGTAGAAAAAGTTTATTCATATTCAAATGAAAGTAGAAAATATCCGGTGGCAGTATTAATAGATAGTGCTAGTGCTAGTGCTTCCGAAATACTTGCATCTTGTTTTAAAGAAAATTATAAGAAAGTATTTATTATAGGTAATACTACTTATGGAAAAGGTACAGTTCAAAAGACACAAACTTTAAAGGATGGTACTACCATTAAATATACTACTGAAACTTGGTTGACATCTAAGGGAAAATCAATTAATGAAGTTGGTGTTACTCCTACAGTAGAAGTTAGTTTAACTGAGAAGTTTGTTGAAAATCCTTGTGATGATAATGATGATCAATTGAAAGAAGCTTTAAACAAATTAAAAGAGTCTAAATAGACTCTTTTTCTATGCAATTTATTACGAGTTGGTACCCTTCTTTGTTAGGACTACAAGTAGTTAATATTAATTGTTTTTTATTTTCTTTATTAAAGTTTATATAACCATTCTTTTTTTCTTCCCATATATCTTTTACTTTATAAGTATATGTTTTATTTTCAATTATTAAAGTTATTTCATCGTTTAGTTCTAACTTATTTAATTCTTGGAAGTAGGCAATAGGCCCTATTCCAGAATGGGCTGCGATAATCATTAGACTATTATCTTTGTCTGGATATGTTGATTCTTTTAAGATTGATACATGCTTTTCTATAGTATTTTCTTCACTATTGATTGGAAATAATTCTTCATTTAGATTTATTTTATTAATAATAATAGTTCCAAATGAATTATTAGTTTTTTGAGCATTACTTATTTTTACTATAGATATAGGTGTAGTTATTACTATTAATAATAGAAGTAATAAGTATATTTTTTTTACCATAATCTTAATAATAATTTAATTATTTCTATTAATAAATAATTATTGGTACTAGTATTAGGAACTTCTATTTTTAAGTCTTTTAATTCGATTAGTTCAGTATTAGTATTATCTATAGTAATAGTAAAATCATTTACTTTTGTATATCCATCTGTGCTATTTAACTGTTTGAAAGTATATTCTCCATAAGGAAGAGTTATTTCGGCAATACCTGATTCATTTGTGGTTATTGTGGATATTTTTTCATAGTTTTTATTATATATTTCAAAAGATATATCTTTTTCACCCAATAATGTATTTGTATCGCCAAACTTTTTTTCTATAGTAATATTTTTTTCTATTACCTTATTTTCTACAATAACTTGGTGTTTACTTTTTTCTTTAGATATTATTACTTCATATGTATTATTATTTAAAGAATAGCCAATTCCTGGTTTTATTTCTTTTAAATAGTATTTGCCAAAAGGTATATTGTTTATAATAGATTGATTATTTATTATTTCTAAGTCTTTTATATGATTATTATTTTCATCATATAAGGAGAATACTGCTCCATCTAGAGATGCTTCTCCTTTTGGTAATATAGATTTAGAATCTTTATCTATTTTAGTTAATTCTATTTCTGTTTTAATGACATCTACTGTGAAATTAATATTTATACTATTTATATCACCTGTCTTTATTAAATCTTGGCTATTAGATGATTGGTAGAATATATATGGTTTATTATAAATATTGTTTTCTTTTAATAAATTATATGTATATGTACCTTCTTTTGTAGGATTAATTAATAGTTTATTATTTTCTAATATTGCATTATCTCCAATTACTTTAAAATCTATTAAATTGTTATCTTCAATGATTAATTCATTTCCACTAATAATAGTATAATTATTATTCAAATTAGGTATTTTCTGATAATTGTTTATTAAATTATTTATTTCATTCATTTCATTTTCAAATCTAGTTATTCTATTTCCATTAAGATAGTCAGTAAAATAATAGTCTCCATTTTCTGATTCTTTCCATATCATGAATTGGGTGATGGCATACCATTTTGGATCAGTATGGTCTTTATAGCCATATCCAAAATGAGCAATTTTAGTAATTCTATCAATTTGTTTATCGGTTAGCTTGTTTGGAGTAGAAGTGGATGAATAATTTGAGTCTTCATTAAATATTTTGAATGGTTCAATACAGTATGCAAATTCATTAGTATTAGTTTTTCTAAAGAATCTTGCTTTTTGATAGTAAGTAATATGGGAATTATAATCATATTTATTCATATAGATATTATCAATATATTCTGCCTCGTAAAAGTTTGCACTTTCAGCTTTTACATTTATAAGTGATATAAATATAGAAGCTATTAATATTAAGAAAATGTTTAATTTTTTTATAAAAATCCCTCCTTCTTTTTCTTAATGAGACAGATACTATCACTTATATTTTTCTTTTACAAATCATACTTTTTAATAATTTATTGAATATAATTAATAGAAAATAAAAATTCACTATGTGAATTATTATTTTTAGTTTATAATTGGTACTTAAAAAAACAAGTTTATATATATTAAAAAAAATTATAATTATGGTATAATATGTTTGTTGAGGTGATTAGATGAACGATATAGAAATCTCTAAGAAAAGTATAAAAAAACCAATTATTGAGATTGCTCAAGGAATTGGATTAAATGAGTCTGATATATCTATTTACGGTAAATATAAGGCTAAGATAGATTTAAAAGATTATAAAGAAGAGCATAATCCTAAATTAGTATTGGTAACAGCTATGAGTCCTACTCCATATGGTGAGGGTAAGACTACTGTTAGTATTGGATTGCATGATGCTTTATGTAGTCTTCATAGAAAGAGTATTGTATGTTTAAGAGAACCTTCTATGGGACCTGTATTTGGATTTAAAGGAGGAGCTACTGGTGGTGGACTTGCCCAAGTAGTACCTATGGAAGATATTAATCTTCATTTTACTGGTGATTTACATGCGATTACTAGTGCTAACAACTTAATTAGTGCGGCAATTGATAATCATATATATTTTGGTAATCAATTGGATATTAAGAAAGTATTATTTAAGAGATGTTTAGATGTTAATGATAGAGCTCTTCGTAGAATCAAGATTGGTGATAGAGAAGAAAGCTTTACTATAACTGCAGCATCCGAGGTAATGGCTTTATTTACTTTAGCTAGTTCAATAGATGATTTAAGAGAAAGACTAGGAAGAATTGTTGTTGGTATAAATAGTAAAGACGAATATGTATATGTTAGTGATTTAAAACTAGAAGGCTCTTTAATTGCATTATTAAAAGATGCATTTATGCCTAATATAGTTCAAACAATAGAAAATAATCCAGCATTTATTCATGGTGGGCCATTTGCTAATATAGCTCATGGTTGTAGTAGTATTATTTCTACAAAAACTGCGATGAGATTAGCTGATTATGTTATTACTGAAGCTGGTTTTGGTGCTGAATTAGGTGCTGAAAAGTTTTTTGATATAAAATGTAGAATGGGTGAGTTAACTCCATCTAAAGTGGTATTAGTATCTACTATAAAGGCATTGAAATATCATGGAGGATGTACTGGTTCTATTTATGATGAAAATTTTGAGGCGTTAGAAAAGGGTTTTGCTAATCTTGATAAACATTATTCTAATTTATCTAAATTTGGTGTTCCTATAATAGTATGCTTAAATAAATATGCTACTGATAGCGTTAATGAAATAGCTACTTTCCAAAAACATTGCATGGAAAAAGGTTATGATTATACAGTTTCTGATTCATATAATAATGGTGGTCAGGGATCTATTGATTTAGCAAATAAAGTTCTTGAGGAAAAAGATAGTAATTTTAAATATTTATATGAATTAGATGAAAGCTATATTGATAAGATAAATAAGGTATGTAAGGAAATATATGGTGCTAAAAATGTTAATTTTAGTGAAGAAGCTATGGCTAAATTAAGTCTTTTAGCAAAAAATGAAATAGCTAATCTTCCAATTTGTGTAGCTAAAACACAATATTCCTTCTCTGATGATAAAAACAAATTAGGAGTTCCTAGTGATTTTGAAGTAACAGTAAAAGATGTTCAATTGTATTTAGGAGCAGGATTCTTAACTGTTTATTTAGGAGATATATTAACTATGCCAGGATTACCTAAAGAACCTAATTATGAGGTTATTGATGTAGTTGATGGTGAAGTGGTAAATTTAAATTAAAAAAAGAAGTTACTCAGTGACTTCTTCTTTTTTCTTTTCTATACATTTCTTTTCGTCTTTGTCATATTCTTTGTTTTCATCATTACATTTACATGTACTGCCATCTAATTTAGCATCATCTGGACAAGTAGTAGTTGTTTCAGGAGCTATTATAGTAGGCCCTGGATCTCTTACTTCTACTTTGCCTTGATATGTTACACCTTTATAAATAATATGATATGTATAATCTCCTTGATTTTGTGTATCTACTTTAGAAATATCAAGTGTTAAGTTATTATAAACTTCATCAGATATTTCGCCTTCAATAAATGTACGAGGATTACTTGATAGAGATTCTTTTGTTTTTAATTTTATACTTTTTAATGTAAGAGTTACGTTAGGTAATTCTTTTTCTTTTACTTTAATTTCACCAATATATTTCTTTTTACCATAAGTAATTGTATATTTATAAGTACCTGCTTGATTAATATTAACTAGTGATGTATCTAGTTTTAGTTGTTTTATTGTAGAATCTTTTAATTTTTCTACACTATCTAGGTAATCTTTAATATTAACACTTATAGGATTATTAATTTCTATTTCAAGATTTTTAACTTTTATTTCATCTGTTTTAGCTTGAGCTTCAGCTATTTTCTTTTTTTCTACACTTACTGTGTATTTGGTACGAATTATTGGTTGTGTTTTTGTATTTAATACTAGACCACTACCAATCATGAAAACACTAAATACAGTTAATGTAGTTGAGAATATACGTGTTTGCTTTTTAGTTAATTTCATAAACACAACTCCTATCCTGTATATTAATTATACCTTATAATACTAGGTTATACAAGTACTAAATTCATTGACAAAACTGGAAAAATTTGGTATAATTAAAACAGTTAAGAGGGAGTAGTTCCCATTCAAAAAGAATGGTTTTTCATTCGTCAAGACGAATTAATTTCCGGATGAAAGATATAAATAGAACAAGACTTTTACAGATGTAAGGTCTTGTTTTTTGATGCCTTACATAAACTGAAAAGAGGAGGTATCGAATATGGAAAAAATTTCTAAAGTAAAAAATTTAAAAATCAAAAAGGAAGCAGTGGCTATGGCTGCGACAGCGACGTTAGCCGTTACAGTATTAACTGGATGTAATCAACAAGTAATGGATGTTAAATTAAAATTTAATAAGGCTATTATATTCCGTGGTGATACTGCAACTATTGTAGAGGGTAAATATTGGGATGATTATGATGGTGAACAACTTCAATTAATTACACCTGATGGATTAGTGATCGTTACATCATCTTATGATACAAAATTAATTAATGATGAAAAGTCAGTACTTACGGCTGAAGATGTTGCTAGAAGTATTGGTGGGGATGATATCGAAATTAGATATTTAGAAAAACATGAAAAAGAGAATGTTAAATCCAAATAAATTGTAATATAATTTAAGTGAGGTGAAGTTATGGTAATAGGATGGTTTATAGCATTCGTAATATTGCTAGTCATTGAACTAGTAACAGTAAACTTAGTAACTATATGGTTTGCGATAGGTGCAGTAGCTGCTATTATAACAACAATATTTACTGATTCTATTTTGATTCAATGTATTGTGTTTACGGTAGTTAGTGTTATTTCACTTTTAATCACAAAGCCATTAATTAAAAAGTTTAAGAAATTTGAAGTTGAACCTACTAACTCAGATAGAGTAATTGGAAAGGTAGGAGAAGTAACTCAAAAGATTGGCAAAAATAAATATGGAGAAGTAAAAGTTTATGGAAATACTTGGACAGCATCTAGTAAACAGGTAATTAATGTGGGTGAAAGAGTTAAAGTATTATCTATAGATGGAGTAAAATTAGTAGTAGAAAAGGAGAAAAAATAATATGATCGGAATTATAATATTAATAATATTAGTAGTAATTTTTATATCTGGAATTAAAATTATTCCACAATCAAAAGCTTATGTAGTTGAAAGATTAGGTGCATATCATAGAACTATGCAAACTGGTATGCGTTATGTAGTACCTTTTATTGAGAGAATCTCAAATAAAGTTAGTTTAAAGGAAATTGTAAAAGATTTCGCACCACAACCTGTTATCACTAAAGATAATGTTACAATGCAAATTGATACAGTAGTTTATTTTCAAATTACTGATCCTAAATTATATTCATATGGTGTAGAAAATCCAATTAATGCAATTGAAAATTTAACAGCTACAACATTACGTAATATAATTGGTGAGTTGGAATTAGATGAAACATTAACTAGTAGAGATGTTATTAACACTAAGATGAGAAGTATCTTAGATGAAGCTACAGATCCATGGGGAGTTAAAGTTAATCGTGTTGAGGTTAAAAATATTTTACCTCCAAGAGATATTCAAGAATCAATGGAAAAACAAATGCGTGCTGAACGTGAAAGACGTGAAGCTATTCTTAAGGCAGAAGGTGAAAAGAAAGCTGCTATCTTAATTGCTGAAGGTGAAAAAGAAAGTACAATTCTTCGTGCTGATGCAGCTAAAGAAGCTAAGATTAAACAAGCAGAAGCTGAAGCAGAATCTATTTTAAAGATTCAAGAAGCTACTGCTCAAGGTTTAAAATTATTAAAAGATGCTAAGGTGGATGAATCAGTATTAAAATTAAAAAGCTATGAGGCTATGGTTAATGTAGCTAATGGTAATGCTACTAAGATTATTGTTCCTAGTGATTTACAAGGATTAGTAACAGCTGGAACAGTATTAAAAGAGGCATTAACAAAAGAAGAAAAATAGTAAAAGCACCTATGGTGCTTTTATTTTTTTTGATTTATAATATATTATATTGGAGGAGTTATGGAAGAAAAAAAAGAAAAGAATTATTATTGGTTAATTCCTGTTGGTATAGGTGTTTTTTTATTGATTGGTGCTGCTATAGTATTATTTATGTGGTCTATTTTTGCTGGAGTTAATGGCATACTTAAAAATGTATCAAAAGATATTCAAGGTGCTTGGTTATGTGATAATACTCTAAATGTAGATATAAATGATGATAGAATAAATACTTATTCTAGTGATAGGACTGATGTTGTTAATGCTACATATAAAGTAAATCATTTTACTACGACTAATGGTCATAATGAATATGAATTAATAATTAAGACTTATAAAGTTCAGGGAAATAGAGTTACAACTAATGAAAAAATTAAGATAGAGATGGATAGTAATAATAAAGAAGAAATGAATATGATTAATCTATCAACTAGTAAGATAATTAGATGTAAAAAAAGATAACTAAATAGTTATCTTTTTTCCTTGATAAGAGTCTCTTTTAACCATTTCTTTATCTATATCATTTAATACACAGAATTTTTTTACTAACCATGTTGGTTCTATTAAATCTTCAAGTTTTGGATCTCCTGTTATTCTATGTATTACTATTTCAGGTCTTAATAATTCTAATTGATCAATTACTATATCAATATATTCTTCTTTTGTTAATACATGGAATGGATGTTCTTCATAATACTTTTCTAATCTTGTGTTTTTAGTAATACTTAACATATGTATTTTAATTCCTTGAATATCTAATTTATTTAAGTACTTAATGGTGTTTAACATATCTTCTTTAGTTTCATTAGGTAGACCATTAATAATATGGACAACTACATCTATATTTCTTTTACGTAGTTTTTTTACCATATCTTCAAATGTTTTTAAAGTATGACATCTATTAATAAGAATTGATGTTTCTTCTTTTATAGTTTGTAGTCCTAATTCTATAGTGAGATATGTTCTTTTATTTAAATCTTCTAAGTAATCTAAACATTCATCAGATATAGAGTCTGGTCTTGTAGCTATATTTATACCTATGACATCTTCATATGTTAGTACTTCTTCATATATTTCTTTTAATTTTTCTACTGGGGCATAAGTATTAGTTCTTGCTTGAAAGTAAGCAATGTATTTTGCTTTAGGCCATTTTTTTAACATCATTTGTTTAACTTCATCAAATTGTTTTTTTATTTCATCTTTTGGGTTACCTGCGAATTCACCACTACCTGATGCTGAACAGTAGATACAACCTCCAAAACCTACAGTTCCATCGATATTAGGACAAGTAAATCCAGTATTTAAACTTACTTTGAATATTTTTTCATTAAATCTATTTTTATAGAAATAATCTAAAGTATGATATCTTTTATTTGTATTTGAATATTTAAACATAATATCACCAGCTAGAATAATAACATAATATATGGTTTTTTTCAAATATGTGATAGAATTATAATAGGTGAGAATATGGATACTAAGTTTATTATTACACAATTTATTGGATTTTTAGGTTATTCTACTTTGGCTTTTAGCTATTTTAAAAAGAAAAAGAAAGATATTCTTTTAATGCAAATATTTGCGTATATTATGTTTATATTGCATTATCAGTTTTTAGGAGCTATTACTGGTAGTGTTTGTAATTTATTGGGATTATTATCTTTTTTAATAATATATTTATTTGATATGTTTAAGAAAAGTAAAAAAGTATTAATATGTATATTAATTCCTATACTTATAGTTATATCTTTTCTTACATTTGAAAATATTTATTCTATATTTCCTATAGTTGGTATTGTATTGGCAGTTTTTTCTTTTGTTACTAATAGTGAAGATTTAATTAGAAGAGTAGGTATCATAGGAGCTATTTGTTGGTTAATATATGCTATTGTTTATAAATCGTATGTAGCAATAGTGTTTGAAGTTATTACTTTGATTGCGGTAGTTGTTGCTTATTTAAAAAGAAGAAAAAGGTGATCATATGAAGAAAACTAAGATTAAAATTAAACCTAGAGCTCTTAAAATATTAAAAGTATTGGGAGTAATTCTATGTATATTACTAGGAATATTTTTATTTTATTTAAAACAAATTAATGATTTAAAAAAATTAGGATATAGTAATAAGGCTAGTAATAATATTTTATTTTCTTTAAAAAAAGATTATGTGATGTCTATAGGTAAAAATAAGACATTAAATAAAGCATTTGAATCAGATGATTATATAGAAGATAATTTAGATAATTATCGTAGAGTTAAATATGTTGAGCATAAAGATTTAATTAAGAATATTAATAAGGCTTTAAAGATTGGGTATAAATATAACGATATTAATACGATATTTAGTCATGGTGATAATGATAGTGTTAAGAGGTTTTTAAAAAGAGAAAAAGTAAAATATTTAGAAGAATTCTTTTCTATTAGTTATGCTAAATTAGATAATTATGATAGATATTTAAAATATGCTGATGAAACTGGTGAGGATGAAGATGTAACTGTATTATGTGTTAATCTTGATTTAGATAAACCGGATTATGAAGATGCTAAATTAGTAGAAAAATTTTCAATTAATATGCTGGTTAATAAACATAGGTATTTGGATGAAAAGTATGAACCTAATGATTTAATGACTATACCTAGTGAATATGCTTCAGAAGATGATTTAAAAAGTAGTAGAATAGCGTTTAATGCTTTTAAACAAATGAGTGATGCAGCAAGTAAAGAGGGATATGGAATAGTGATTAATTCTGCTTATAGAAGTTATCAAGATCAAATTGAAATTGCAGAATATTATAAAAAATGGTATGGACAAGGTTATGTGGATAAATATGTGGCTAAACCAGGTTTCTCAGAACATCAAACTGGTCTTGCATATGATATTGGTAGTAGAAGTGTTAATGTATTTGCTAATTCAAAAGAATATGAGTGGATGAAGAATAATGCTTATAAGTATGGATTTATTGAAAGATTTACTAAAAGATATGAAAATGTTACTGGTTTTAGAATGGAACCCTGGCATTATAGATATGTTGGTAAAGATATAGCTAAGTATATTCATGATAATAATATTTCTTTTGAAGAGTACTATGCAGTTTATTTAGATAAATAGGAAATTATTCCTATTTTTTTTCTTTAAATATTCTCTTATTTATGGTATTATGTTAATAGAGTATAAGAAGGTGTTTTGTATGTATCCACTTGGAAAACAATTTGAAGTAGATTATACGAAGGCTAAGAGTGATGGAAAAGCAATTATTCTAGGTAATAACTATAGAATTTCTGTTATTACAGAAAGAGTTGTAAGACTTGAATATTCACCTAATGGCCAATTTAACGATAGACCAACACAACTTATTAAAAAGAGAAATGTTGGGCTACCGGATTTTTATGTTAGACAAGATGCAACTATGCTTGAACTTACTACAAAATACATGTCTTTGACTTATATTAAGGGTCAACCTTTTGTAGGAACTAAATTAGATCCTATGAAAAATTTAAAGATTACTCTTTTATCACGTGAAAGAGATAGAAATAAAGATTGGTATGTGGGACATCCTGAAGTTAGAAATATGCTTGGTAATATGTCTAGTGTAGATTTTGGTGTACCTACTAACTTACAAAAAGGTTTATATTCATTAGAGGGGTTTGCTTCTATTGATGATTCTAATAGTAAAGTTATTATGGAAGATGGGTCTTTAGCTAATCCATTACCAAATCATTTAGATATATATGTTTTTATGTATGATAGAGATTTCAGACAAGCATTATTTGATTATTTTAAAATAACTGGTGCACCAGCTTTAATACCTAGATATGCTTTAGGTAACTGGTGGAGTAGAAATACAACATATGATGATAAATCTATTAATGATTTAATAAGAAATTTTGAAAGAAAGAAAATACCTATATCAGTATTATTGTTAGATCATGATTGGCATATAAGAGATGTAGGTGAAAATAAAGGACTTAAAACAGGATTTACTTTTAATGATAAATTATTTAAGGATCCTAGTAAAACTATAGGAGATTTGCATAAAAAAGGTATTCGTGTAGGACTATGTGTTAATCCATTAGATGGAATATATCCTCATGAAAAGTATTATCCTCAAGCAAAAGAGTCTTTACAATTAAAGGCTAATACAATTATTAATTTTGATCCATTAAATCCAAAATTATTAGATGTATTATTTAAAATGTTCTTACATCCATTAGAAGCATTGGGAGTAGATTTCTTCTGGAATGATTCTAAAGGTGATATTACTAAATTATGGGCATTAAACCATTATATGTATCTAGATTCAGGTCGAGATAATAGTAAACGTGCATTGTTGCTTTCTCGTGGGGGTATTGTTGCTCCTCATAGGTATCCTGTATTATATGGTGGTAGTAGTGAAATTAGTTGGACAAAGCTAAAAGAATTACCATTCCTTTACTTAAACGCGGCTAATGTAGGTGTTAGTTGGTGGAGTCATGATGTTGGTGGAAACCATGGTGGTATTGAAGATGGTGAATTATATCTTAGATATCTTCAATTAAGTACTTTTGGTCCAATACTTAGATTCCATGGAGCTAGAGGAAGATATTATAAGAAAGAGCCTTGGTTATGGGATGCTAAAACTGAAAATATTGCAGCTGACTACCTAAGACTTCGTCATAGATTAATACCATATTTATATACTGAAGGGTATAATTATACAAAGAGTGGAACACCTCTTATTCAACCTTTCTATTATAATTATATGTGGGTTTATGATGATGAATTATATCGCAATCAATATTATTTAGGTTCACAATTATTGGTATGTCCAATACTTGAGCCTAAAGATCCTGTAATGAATCGTACTATTCATAGATTTTTTGTACCAGATGGTACATGGTATGATTTAGTTACTGGTAAAAAATTCCCAGGAAATAAGAAATATGTTTCGTTCTTTAAAGAAGAAGATTATCCAGTATTTGCACATTCTGGATCGATAATCCCATTCTCTAATAGAAGTGATTATAATAATATTGGACTTCCAACAGATTTGGAAATTCAGATATTCCCAGGTGCAAGTAATACATATACATTATATGAAGATGATGGAATTACTTCTTTATATAAGCAAGGTTATTTCTTAAAAACTTCAATAGATTATAATTATTTAAGAAATAACTATACAGTAATTATTCGTTCTATTGATGGTAAGAGTGGAATAGCTCCTGAAAAACGTAATTATAAAATGGTATTTAGAAATACTAAAGAAGCAGAAAATGTAACAGTATATTTCAACGCTGATAAGTTAGAATCAGAGAACTATGTAGATGGTAATGATTTTATTGTTGAAGTTAAGAATGTTCCTACTATTGGACAATTAACAATTAACTGTAAGGGTAAAGATATTGAAATAGATGCAGTAAGACTTATTAATGATGATATTGACAGCATTTTAATGGATTTAAAAATTGATACCTACCTAAAAGAAGAAATTGCTGGTATAATATTTGGTGAGTTACCAATTAATAAAAAAAGAATTGAACTTCGTAAATTGAAGACTAAGGGGTTATCTAAAGAACACATGAATTTATTCTTGAAATTGTTGGAATATATTAATGAATTTTAGGAGGTTTGTATGTCAGATAAACGATTACAAAGATTAGAAGAAATAAAATTAAAAATGATACAAAGATGTTTATCAGAAATAAATACTGATTCTAAATATGATACATATGATGCTATGTTATATGAAACATTTATTTCTGGTAAGTTTGATGATGCTTTTTTATCTGATAATCTTAAAGATTTAGATAGAGATAAAAGAGCTGAAGTTATGGCATTAGCTAGAAAATATAATTCCTTATGTTTCTATCGTGGAGAATTTGATAATTGGATAGATTCTATAGAAGGTGTGACTAAATCAGATTATGATTTAATATCTATAAAGTTATTAGATAATTTTGATTATTTAATGAGACTTGCTAGAAGTGGTGGAGAAGATGTTTTTAAACTTTTAGATAAATGTAGAATTAGTGATAATTTTCAAAAATCTGCAGTTATAAGTAAATTAAGACCTGGTATAAGTGAAGAAGAAAATAGTAAGGGATATGATGATATCTTAGAAACTATATTAGTAGAAATGTCTAAAAGTGATGGTTTATATAAAGATTTTTCTGATACTCAAAAGGTAATTATGCTTGATAACTTAGATGGAGTAATATATAGAAAAACAGAAGATAAACAGTATGAACTTTTACCAGTTGATGAATTAAAAAAGAGAATTATTGAAGAATATGGAGAAGATGAAGGTTATCCTGTTAAAGCAGTTGATTCTGAAACATTCAGTTATATAATTGGAGATATTTATAGTAGTTATCAAACTGTAGCTTTAAAAAGATAACAAACACTTGAAATATTTTGGTTTTGTATTATAATATACATATATTTTGTGATGAAAAAGAAGTAGTAATAAATTAATTCTTTTTAGAGAGTCTATGTTTGGTGGAAATAGATATGAATTGTTTATGAACTTGTCTTTGGAGCAATTGGGTAATTCCGTTATAGATTTTTAAGTTATAAATTAAGGTGGTACCGCGATTAATTCGCCCTTTAGGTATCATCTTTTTATTTTGGAGGATTAATATTATTTGTAATCTCATTTATAGTAGTATTTTTGCTCTACCAAATATTTGTAGTTAGAAAGGCTAAGAGTAAAAAGAAACCTAAGGAACCATTTGAAGTTACTTATTTGGTTAGTAAATATAAATTGGATTTAGAAAAAGTTAATTATAAGAGATTACTTAGATTAATATCTATAGTATCATCTTTTGATATTGCTTTAGTAGTATCTATTATAGTATTGCTGAAGAATTATATATTAGAAATTATAGTGGGATTTATTGCTACTTTGGTAATTATTTTATTTAGTTATCATTTAGTTTATTTGATATACAAAAAGAAGGGAATGATTAAAGATGAATCAAAAGGAAATAGAAAGTAAATGGCAAAAATATTGGGATGAGCATAAATCATTTAAAGCAGAAACAGGTGGAAATAAGAAACCTTATTATATCTTAGTAGAATTTCCATATCCAAGTGGAGCTGGACTTCATGTAGGACATGTACGTAGTTATACTGCACAAGATGCTATGGCTAGAATGATGAGAATGCAAGGATATAATGTATTATACCCAATGGGTTGGGATGCTTTTGGGGCTCCTGCGGAACAATATGCTATAAAGAATCATATTCATCCAAAAGAAGCTGTTAAAGAAAATATAGCTACATTTAAAGCACAAATGAAATCAATTGGGTTCTCATTCGATTGGGATAGAGAATTTTCAACAACTGATCCAGAATATTATAAATGGACTCAATGGCAATTCTTACAATTCTATAAACATGGAATGGCTTATAAGGATACTATTCCAGTTAACTGGTGTCCAACTTGTAAGAGTGTTTTAAGTAATGAAGATGCTGCTGGTGGAGTTTGTGAACGTTGTGGAAGCCAAGTAGAACAAAAAGAAAAGAGTCAATGGATGCTTAGAATGAGTGATTATGCTGAGGATCTATTAAAAGGATTAGATGATACTAATTTTGCTGATAGAGTTAAATTAGGACAAATTAATTGGATTGGTAAATCTACAGGTGTAGAAGTAGATGTTGATATAGTAGGTGGAGGAAAATTCTCTATATTTACTACTTGTCCAGAGACTATCTATGGTATTACATTCTTTGTAATTGCACCTGATGGAAAACTTATTAAAGAGTTAATGCCTAGAGTAGAAAATAAAGACGAAGTTAATGCTTATATTAAAGAAACTTCATTAAAGTCTAATATGGATAGAACTGAATTAAACAAAGGTAAAACTGGTGTTGAAGTTAAAGGTATTAAAGCGATTAATCCAGTTAATGGTAAAGAAGTTCCAGTATTCTTAGGAGACTTTGTATTAGGTGATTATGGAACTGGTGCTGTTATGGCAGTACCTAGTCATGATCAAAGAGACTTTGAATATGCAAAAGAACATAATCTTGAAATTATTAAAGTAATTGATTGTGGAGATATTTCAGAACATGCTATTGAAAAGACTGAATATATGGGTCATGGTTATAAAATGATTAATTCAGAAGAATTTAATGGTATGACTGTAGATGAAGCTCGTGAAAAAATTTCTGATATGATTGAAGCTAAAGGTTTAGGTAGACGTGTTAATAACTACAAAATGAGAGATTGGATATTCTCTAGACAAAGATTCTGGGGAGAACCAATTCCTATGATTAATTGTCCTAAATGTGGATGGGTACCAATGAATGAAGAAGATTTACCATTATTGTTACCTGATGTAGCGGAATATGAGCCTACTGAAGATGGAGAAAGTCCACTTGCAAACATCACTGATTGGGTTAATTGTAAGTGCCCTAAATGTGGAGGAGATGCTAAGAGAGAAACAGATACTATGCCTAACTGGGCAGGTTCTTCTTGGTACTTCTTAAGATTTATGGATGCTAAGAATGATAAAGAATTTGCTAGTATGGACGCTATGAAATATTGGAATAGAGTAGATTGGTATAATGGTGGTATGGAACATACTGCTAGACACTTATTATATGCAAGATTCTGGGTACAATTCTTATATAATATTGGATTAGTTCCTCATAAAGAAATGATTTGGACAAGAGTTAGTCATGGTATGGTATTAGGTAGTGATAATGTTAAAATGTCTAAATCTAAAGGTAATGTAATTAATCCTGATGATATAGTTAATGAATATGGTGCAGATACACTTCGTACATATGAAATGTTTATGGGAGATTACCAAATGGATGCTCCATGGAGCACTGATTCATTAAAGGGATGTAAGAGATTTATTGATAAAGTAGCTAGATTAATAGATAAAGTTAATGATAAGGAAGGATTTACTGAAAGTTTAGAATCTATTCAAAATAAAACTATTAAAAAGATTGAGTATGATTTAACTCATATGGGTTATAATACGGCAATATCTAGTTTAATGATTCTAACTAATGCTTATGATGATTTAGATTCTATTACTAAAGAAGATTATAGATTATTACTTACTCTATTAAATCCAATTGCTCCTCATATAACTGAAGAGTTAAATGAAAAAATTGGATATAGCCCAATTTGTGAATCTGAATGGCCTAAATATGATGAAGAAAAGACAGTAGAATCTATTAAAGAAATAGCTGTTCAAGTTAATGGTAAGGTACGTGGTACTATTTCCGTTCGTGTTGAAGATGACGATCAATCAATTCAAGAAAAAGCTATGGAAAATGAAAATGTTAGTAAGCATATTGAAGGACATGAAATAGTTAAAGTAATAGTTATTAAAGGAAAAATAGTAAATATAGTTATAAAATAAGGGGGTATTTTCTCCTTATTTTTTGACTTTTTATAGGTGTTGTGCTATAATATAGCGCAATTAAAGGGGCGATGTTTATGTTGTTAAGTGAAACAAGAAAAGCCAGGGTCGAGAAGATAATTGAAGAGAAGATGGCTAGTGGTAATTATCCAGTAGCTGATTTAACTTTGTTTGATTCAGTTAAGAATTTAGATATACCGGGTGATAAAAAATTAAAACTTGCTATAGAGTATACATATGATGAGTATATTGATTATTTAAAGCAAATAAAAGAATTATTAACTGAACATAAACAAAAAGAATTTCAAAGAACTTTAAGAAATATGGATATTATTGATAATCAAGCACTTGAACAAGAAGATTCATTCTTGATTGCTTTAAGTATTCAAGTTACTGGTGATAGAAAATTTGCAATTACTGAAATGATTAAGAACTATGGAAATGAACTAGATAGAGAAAAATTTTTAAAATTCCATGACTTAATATTAAAAGGTACAACAAGTTATGATAAATTAGGATTTAGGGATAGAAATACTAAGTTTGTTGGTACTTGGGCTCCAAATGAGGAAGAACCAACTATTAGTTATTTTCCAATAGATTGTAGAGATGTTCTTAAAGCAGCAGATTTATTTATGAACTTTTATAATATGCATATTAATGATTTATCAAAAGATTATGTTGAATTTGTTAGACCAATTGTATACCATGGTTTAATAGCAGCATTACAATTATTTAATGATGGTAATACAAGATATGGTAGATTATTCCAACATGTTGAATTATGGGGTATGTTAAGTCAATATGATGATACTAAAACAGAATTACCAATACTTTACGCTACAAGACAATATGTACCATATAGAGAAGAATATAGAAGATTAATTCAAAACATAGTACTTCACAAAGATGAGGAAGCTTGGAAGGAATGGATTTCATTTAATCTTAAGAGATTACAAGATGGTATGTATAAAGCAGAAGAAGATTTAAAACAAATTACTAAGAGAAGATAATATCTTCTCTTTTTTCTACATATTTTTATATATTTAATATTTATAATTTTATTGGTGATTATATGAAAGTAAAAATATTTGATTATGAAGATGAGATTGATTTAGAAGAAGATATTAATGATTTTATTAATAATAACAATATAGAGGTAATAGATATTAAATATCAAGTTAGTTCTTCTATCTTTGGAGAAGAGCAAGTATTTTGTTTTTCAGGAATGATTATTTATATAGAAAAATAATCTTTTTTTTTGTGGTATAATAATAATAGTGGAGGAATTATGAAAGATGTAACGATGAAAAAAGGCAATTTCGTAAAAGGTGCATTAATAACTACATTAGGTATTGTTATTGCTAAGATACTAGGTATTGTCTATGTTATACCATTTCACTCTATAATAGGAGATGAAGGTGGAGCTTTATACGGATATGCATATACAATTTATACTTTGTTTGTATCACTAGCATCTGCTGGTGTTCCTCTAGCTATTTCTAAGTTAGTAAGTGAATATCAAACTATGGGATATTATAGGGCTAAAAAACGGGTATTTGCTTTTGGTAGAATGATAGCTTTATTAACGGGGTTTATTGCTTTTATAATTATTCTTATTATGGCACCATTACTTGCTAAGGCTGTTTTAGGTGATGTAGTAGGTGGTAATTCTATTAAAGATGTTACTTTCGTTATTAGAGTAATAGGAACAGCTATATTAATAGTACCTACATTAAGTATTTACAGAGGATATTTTGAAGGACATAGATTATTTAGTCCTCCATCAATATCACAAGTTCTAGAACAAATAGTAAGAGTATTAATAATAGTATTAGGAAGTTATTTGGCTTTAAAAGTATTTAAATTTGATTTAACAGGTGCAGTAGGGGTTGCTTTAATGGGAGCTACTATTGGAGCTATTGCTTCTTATGTTTATTTAGTAGATAAGAAAACAAAAAATAGAAAAGTATTTAATGAAAAAATACGTACAGTTAATGAACCTTTTATTAGTAATAAAGTAATCTTTAAAAAGATTATATATTATGCAATACCATTTATTATGATAGATGTATTTAAATCATTATATAATTATGTTGATATGTTTACTGTAGTAAAAGGGTTAGTTAACTATGCTAAATTTTCTACTAAAGATGCAGAAATTGTTTATTCTATGTTGTCTACTTGGGCTAATAAATTTAATATGATTATATTAGCTATTTCTACTGGTGTAGTAGTAAGTTTAATACCTAATCTTACAGAGAGTATTGTTAATAAAGATCATATAGGTAAAGAAAAGAAAATAAATCAAGCTTTAAGTATACTTTTATATTTAACAGTGCCTATGACTTTGGGAATTAGTTTTTTAGCTAAACCAATATGGTTATTATTTTATGGAGAAAGTTTGTATGGAGCTAGTGTATTAAGTTATTATATATTTGTAGGCTTCTTTATTGGATTATTTACTTCATTAATAATAATGATTCAAACATTAAAGGATAAGAAAATAGTAATTATTAGTTTAGTTACAGGAGTTATTATAAAAATACTTTTAAATAACTATTTATTAAAAGCATTTTATAGTATTAATATGCCATCATATTATGGGGCAATTACTGCTTCTATTATAGGATATTTGGTTTCTTCAGTTATATGTTTAGTTGTGTTAAGGAGAAAATATAAGATTAATTTTGAAGAGATAGTTAATAACTTTATTAATATAATGTGTTCTTCATTTTTAATGATATTAGTATTATTTGTATGTAAGTGGTTTATTCCAATTACTTCTACTAATAGGATTATGAATTTAGTAATAATATTGGGTTATACAGTTATAGGGGCTATAGTATATTTTGTATATGGTCATTTTTCTAAATTAACTAATAAAGTATTTGGAAGAGATATATTTAAAATATTAAGTAAATTGTTTATTAGAAAATAAAAAAGAAGCAAATGCTTCTTTTAATTTTTGCCTATTTTTTTAATACCATGGTATGTACCAAAAGCTAGTTTATATATTCTATACCAGAAGCTGGAAACGATTAAATCGTATTCTCCTATTAATTCTACTACGTGACCTCCAAAAGATTTTTTGAATAAGTATAATCCATATAATGGATTTTCTTTTCTGAAGTCACCTGTGATACCATAGAAATTATATCTTTTATAGTGATTATCTATAGCATATTTAACTCCAGCATAGTGAACACTGTAGGCTGATTGGAATTGCATTAGATTATCATCTGTTCCTCCAAATAATGATAATACTTCATCACCATAAATTAGGAATAGGATAGTACCTAATACTTTAGTATCTCCATATTCTTTTTTATATTCTTTTATCTTGTCTATTTGTTTATTTAATCTTTCTATAGAATCTTCGTCTTGTTTGTTAGAAGAAGCATATTTCTTCTCATTCATTTGAAGTAGATTATTATCATGTTTATAGATTCTATCTTTAAGAGCTTTTTCTGTTTCTTCTAGTTCATTCTTAGTATTTTCTAGATACTTATTAAAATCTATTTCACCAATAAGTATTTTTAAGATACCAGAATCATGTAGAGAATCCCACATTGCTTCATAGTAAGATAATGGTCTATCTATGAAATCTCTTCTATCTCCAGTGTGTTCCATAATCGATTTAAATATTGGTAGTTCATCTCTTGTGATTTCTCTAGTTGTGATACAACTTTTTTCATTTTTTCTAAGGATTTGTCTTGTCTTAGATTCCATATCAGCTTGAACTTCTTCTTCTGTTCTACCATTTATTTCAATTACATGCATCCATCTAGGTTGAAGAGTATCTTGCATTAAGTTAAATCCATGGAATTTGTAACCTAATTTTTTTAAGTTTTCTACAGCTTGTTTATTATTGTATCCATTTTCAACAACATTACCATCATTATCACGTTCTTGATATTCTACATATGGATCTATTTTTACAAATATGGCATTTTTAGTTTTAGCCCACTCTTTAATTTTATCTGTGAATTCTTTTAATAAATCATAATCATTATAATCAATTAAGAAACCACGTGGTGAGTAAAACATTATTTTATTTATTACGGGTACTTTTTTAGCGAGTAATAGAGCACAGGCTTTAGATTTACCTTTATCTTCTAAAGATACAAAATAGCTTTTCCATCCATTAGTCTTTTTTAAATGACCCCATTCTTTAGTTTGGTGGAAAGTTATTTGAGGATTTTTGTCCGCTATCTTTTTAAATTGTTCTTCTGTTATTTCTTTTAATTCCATATCTATTCTCCTTTATTATGTTTTACTTTTGTATGATTTATAAATTTAGATATCTTTCTTTTTATTGGAATTAATATACTAAATATAGTATAAATTGGTTTATTTGTGATATACATGAATTCTCCAATGAACTCAGTGTATTCTCCACCAAATTTTTGTTTAAATTCATGAAGTGAAGCACCACTTTTTTTAGAATTAGGTTTACCTACAGTACCAAATTCATCTAATAAGTCTTTACCTAAGTTATGAGCTAACATAATTTGATAATCAAATAACTTATAATTTGCGAAACAATCTTTAAAGTCCATATCATTAGCACCATATAAATACCAACTCTTATTACCATATTCAATATTTATATAACTACTAACTACTTGAACATCTCCATTTTTCTTTAATTCAGTATAATGATTAATTAATCCTTCTAGTTTTTCTCTTCTTGATTCATCTTCTTTTAACTCTTTATTTAATTCTTCTAAGACATCATTTATATTTACTTTAGCTAGTAATAAGTAAATCATATCTTCTTTTTCTAATATATCGTATAGTTTAGGATAAAAGTCATAACTATGAGAGAAGAAACCTTGGCGCTTCTCAGTCATTTTCATTAATCTAATAAATTCATTTAACTCATCTTTTTTACCTGTATAAGCATTTACTTTAAATTTATCAGCTGTCTTTATCCAACGTCTAACACTTTTTGAATAATTATTTCTTATTTCATCTTCGCTTACTTTAGTATTAACTCTAAAAGTAAATCTAGGTTGATTACCTTCAAAGAAATAATTTAATTTTTTATGTTTATAACCAATATCTTTTAAAAACTTAACTAATTTATAATTATCTTCTCCATCTATTTTTCTAGCATCTTTATCTATTGTGTGTAGTTTAATATCTGGATCTATTAAGAAATATAATGATTTATGTTTTTTTGTATAATTTCCTATTTCTTTAGAAATAAATTTTAATAATTCTTCATTATCATAATCTAATACAAATCCTCTAGGTATATAAAAATATGTATATCCTAATAATAGTTTCTTTTCTAATAGAAGAGCAGTCGCAACAATTTTATCATTTTCTTTAACACCTAAGTAATGAGGTATTTGACCTCTTACTTTACTTACTTCTCCCCAAGCATAACTATGAAGAAAGTGTGATTTTATATGATTTTTTGTGAATTCTTCATATTCTTCTTTTTCAAGAGTTACTAGTTTATACATTTATATCACCTTCTTTTATAGTATATCATAGAATAGTGAAATATAATAAAATATTATTTGTTGATTTATTATAAATGTTTTGTTTTTATTAAAATTTGTAGTATAATAAATATAGAGAAGTAAGTCTGGTTTCTGAGACACTTTTCTTTCGAATTGCATCTGAAAAACTCTTTTCAGATGTTTTTTATTATCTAACTAATAGGATCACTACGGTTAGTAATAAGATAATTATTAGAAAAAAATTAATCTTACCAACTAAAAAATGTAGATTTTCTACATTTTTTATATCATGTAATAATTATCATCTTTCTTTAGATAGTCTTTTTGTTCTTTATTGAGTTTTTCTTCTAATTTAGTTATTCTTTCATTTAATTTATTTATTTCCTCAATTATATTAAAAAAGTAATTATTATTATTTATTGGAGGAAAAGGTATTGGAAAATT
>Ga0310691_10002344_pt1 | contig 25536 bp, 32 predicted proteins | sample 176DNAGHGlowgp2_FD_203887 | JGI IMG/M metagenome (GOLD analysis project Ga0310691, IMG submission 203887) | Sheep rumen microbial communities from Palmerston North, Manawatu-Wanganui, New Zealand - 1766 DNA GHGlow gp2 (v2) (version 2) | ecosystem: Host-associated > Mammals > Digestive system >...
CAAAAGACCAATTAAAGTATTTACATGATTCTCAAAATGACGATTTAAGAAAGATATATAAAGAAATACTATATAAATCAATCGAAAATAATATTAAAATTAATTATGTGGATGAAAAAATGTCTGAAAAAATAAAAGAATATCTTATGAAAAGAAAGAGTATTGATTCTTTTGAAGAACAAATGAATTTAGAATTAGAATATATTGATTATATTGTAATAGGTAGTCAATTCAGTCAATTGATAGACTTTGTAAATAAAGAAGGAAGATTGCCAAGTAAATCATTAAAAACAGAAGATAAAGAAAAAAAATTAGCAAGGTATATACAAAGTATTAAAAAAGTACGTAAATCTAAAGATAAATTTGTTACCTTTTTATCAAAAGATCAATTAAAGTATTTACATGACTCAACTAATGAGTTATTAAGAAAGATATATGAAGAAATAATGGATAAGGCGTATAAAGGTGAAATTAAAATGTATATAGAATATGATAAAGAAATAACTGAAAATGATTATGTAAGAGATATAGTATGTAATGAATGTGAAGAAATAAAGAGAGGAAAAGTAGTATAATGAGTGAAGATGTATATAATTATTTGCATGATTATGGATTTAGTGCTATTGAGTTAGATAAAATAGAAGATAGAAATGAAAATATATTTTTTACAGATATAAAAGAAGTAAGAAAAAATTTAACTTTTTTAGAAGATAAATTCTTAGATATAGAAGATATAATTAATTTAGTAAATGATAATCCATTTATGCTAACAGAAAAAACTAATAGACTGGAAGCATTAGAAGATATATATTCAGAATTAGGATTTGATTGTGATTCTTTAATACAAATAATAAGAAATAATTCTAAAGTATATACATTAAGTCCAGTAGAATTAAATAAGATAATAGATTATTTAAAAAGTAAAAATATTAGTATAAAAAGTATTAGAGACTTCTTTATTAAAAATCCTAAATTATTAAATATAAAATTAGACGAACTAAAAAAATATGTTTAAAAAAAGCAATCATTCGATTGCTTTTTTAGTTATATAATTGTTCTTTTAATAATTCTAGATTTGAATACATTAAATCAAAATAATTCTTATCAGATTTTCTATCTTCTTCTGATATTGTATAAAAAGTATTAAGTTCTACTATTTTTATATCATAATTTTCTTTTAATTTATTTATTATCTCATTTTCCTTTTGATCTTTAGTTGTATATATTATTTTAACTTCTCCATTTTTAATTAATTCTTCTGCTGTATATTCACTTTTTTTAGAATAATTTTTATTTTTTTCAAGTGATATAACATTAATACCATATTTATTTAAATATAAGAATAAGTCATCTCCAACAATAATATTTTTATTGTTAGCTCTATTTGCTGTTTCTCTATAATCTGCTTCTAGTTGCATAAGCTCTATTTTTAATTTTTTATAATTATTTTCTATTTCATTATTTAAATATGTTGTTGTTATATATTCTTGGAATCCTTTTTTAATATTATTAGCCATAGTAAGGTAGTTCATAGGATCCATCCATAATTCATCCATCTTATTAGTATAAGTTAAACTTGCAGTAGCGTCTATTATCTTTAAATTATCATTTTTAGAAAACATATCATACATATAATTATTTTCTTTATCTTCGTTACCATTAAATATGAATAAATCAGATGAACTATAATCTTTTAATAATTTTTCACTTACTTCATAATTTTTGTCCATACTATCAGGATATATACTTTTAATAGTAGAATTTTTCCCATATAATCTATGTGTTATATATTCAATAGGATAGTTAGTGACTTTTATATTAGCACTTTCTAAACTATTCTTTTTAAAACAACCTGTTAACATAACAACTAATAAAATTAATATAAATAATTTACTTTTCTTCATTTTTATTCTCCTTTATAACTGGATCATAACCATGAGTACCCCATGGATTACACCTTAATATTCTTTTTATAGTTAACCAAGAACCTTTAATTGAACCATAGGTTTCTATAGCTTCTATACCATAGTTAGAACATGTTGGAATATGTCTACATGAACTATGCCAAGGTCCTGGAATCTTTTGATATATTTTAATCATTTTAATTAATACATATTTCATTTTACATCAATTCCATTATACTAAAAGATAGTAAAAAAATAAAGTCGTATAGTTAGTTGTTAATGTTTTTTATGTATGATATAATTATTACGCGAAAGGAGAAAATATGAAAATATTAGATGATTTAAATATTCCATATACTAATCTTGAATATTATAATCAAGCATTTACTCATACTTCATATGCTAATGAAAATAATACTGAAAGTTATGAGAGATTAGAATATTTAGGTGATGCAGTCCTTGAACTCGTAATAAGTGAATATTTATATAAAAACACAGAATATGAAGAAGGTAAAATGACTAAATTAAGAAGTAGTTATGTATGTGAAAATGCTTTATATGAATATTCATGTTTACTAGGTTTAAATGAGGAAATCAAGTTAGGACGTGGAGAATCAGAACGTGATGGAAAACATAATAAAACTATTGTAGCTGATATATTTGAATCTTTTATAGGTGCTATATTCTTAGACTGTGGATTTGATGTGGTAAAGAATTTTATTTATACTCATATAGTTCCATTAATAGAAAATCATTCTATTGATTTTATTGAAGACTATAAATCTGTATTACAAGAACTTGTTCAAACTGATAGAAAAAGTTTAACATATGAAGTAGTAGAAGAATCAGGACCAGCACATGATAAAACATTTAAAATAGTAGTTAAAATAGATGATATTGTCTATGGCGAAGGTGTCGCACATAGTAAAAAAGAAGCTGAACAATTAGCTGCAAAATCTGCGTTAAAAAAAGCACAAAGTTAAATATAATAGTTGATTAGATAAAATAGTTATGTTAGAATTAATTAAGTAAGAAAGGAACGAGATTATGGGAAGATTTCCAAATATAGCAGCTGCAAAAGCTAAAACAGGTGCAGCAAAAGGTAAACTTTATGGAATGTACGCTAAAGAAATTTATCAAACTGCTAAAAACGGTGGTGTTACTCCAGAAGGTAATCCAAGTTTAAAAAGATTAATTGAAAAAGCAAAGAAGGACCAAGTTCCAAGTGATGTAATAAAAAGAGCAATAGATAAAGTAAGCAGTGGAGCAGGGGAAGACTATGAAACATTAACTTACGAAGTATTTGGACCAGCAGGTTCTACTTTAATGGTAAAATGCTTAACAGACAATGTAAATCGTAGCGTTAGTGATATAAGAGCTGTAATAAATAAATGTCATGTTAAAATGGGTGCTATGGGAAGCGTTTCATATATGTATGATAATTTATGCGTAGTAGGATTTAAAGGTTTAACAGAAGACGAAGTAATGGAATCAATGATTGAAAATGATGTTGATTTTGTAGATTTAGAAAATGATGGAGAACAAATAATAATATATGGTAATCCACAAGATTTATTTAAAATTAAAACAGCTATTACTCAAATTAAAAATGATATAGAATTTACTATTGATGAAATATCACTATTACCAAAAGAAAGAATAGATTTAGAAGGCGAAGCATTAGATGAATTTAATCGTTTACTTAGCTTGTTAGATGAAGTAGATGATGTTCAAAATGTATATCATAATGTTAACTTATAAGAACTTTAAAAGAGTTCTTTTTCTTTTTATTAAAATATGATATACTTAATAATGAAAATAGGTGGAATATGAAGAATAATATTAAGAATAAATCTATAAATACTATATGGTTAGATTTTATAAGTTATATATTTATACCATTTTATATACTTACATTAGGATTAGAAACAATAAAAATAACTGGTAATAAAAATATTTTATTACCAGTGTTATTAATAATATGGCTTATGTTTAATATTTTTTTGTTTTATAAATTATTTAAAAAAGAAAAATTAGCATATTACTTATTGTATATATTTCATCCTATTAGTATAACTACTATTATATTATATTTTACAAATAAATTTAATTTAACAAATATTATGTATATACTGGAATTTGTTATAGTAGGATTAATTCTTTGGACAATTCCTAATTATATATATTTATTTAAAAGAAAAGATATATTTAGAAAACATAATATTGCACACATAAAAAAATGTCCTGGTTGTAATAGAATAATTCCTGTTACAATGAAATGTTGTGGAAAATGTAATTATAAGGAGAAATAAATATGAGTACAATAAAAAATATTGAATTAATAGATGATGTTAGAAATGATGCATTAATTTTAATGAGAAATAATCCTGATTTAACATATGATCAAGCATATACTCAAGCAAAAGAAAAATTAATTGGTAATGAAAGTATAAGTTCATTTGAGTTTAAACCATTTGAAGTTGAAGTAGATTCTAATTTAGTTAATGAGGTAAATTCTGATTTAAAAAATGATACTGAAACATTAGAAAATGCTATTGAAACGTTAAATGCAAATGCATTGCCAGTAGATGAAATAAATGATGAAAAATTAAAAGAAGAAATAAAAGATAATCAAGAAGCATTACAATTATTAGAGGGATTAGATACAGATTATTATGGAAATATTAGAAATCAATTAACTAATATAATTGATGTAACTAAGTTTAATGATGATCAAATAGAACAATTATATATTGGATATAAAATGGGTGTAGATATTACAAAAATATTTAATAATCAATTAACTAGTCAACAAATTAAATTTTTATGTGTATTATTAGCAACAGGAAAAGATATTACAAATTATGTAGTTGATCCTAATTTTGATGTAGAAGAAGCTTTTGTTGAAGCTATGCAATAAAATATAATACTACTGAGAGGTGATTATAATGGAAAATAAAGATGATAAAAAATATTTAATTATTATAATTATTTTATTCATAATCATAATTGGTAGTATTATTTTGTTTTTTTCTTTGAAATCTAAAACTGGTAATGAAGAACCAGTTGATATATATGAAAGAGCATATTCTAATTTAGGTTTTAAAGAAGATCAATCTTTAACTAAAGTATATTGTTATATGGATGCAAGTAATGGTGATGAAGTAAATAATAAAAAAACTATAATATATTATTTTAGAAATAATGAATTAGTAACACATATAATTCATAATGAGGTAAGTTTATCTGATACATATATGGATTATTATGATGAAATGTATGAAGCTCATAAAAAGTCTTTAGAGAAAGATTATAATTATAAAAATGTAAGAGTAAATATTGAAAAAGATAAAAATGAAATATTAGATACCATAATTGTAACAAAAGCAAGTGGAGAGAAAATGTTAGAAATGCCCAATATAAATGGTAAAGAAGAAGCAAAAATGATAGCAAATTCAAGAGGTTATAGCTGTAAATAGTAATTATTTATAATAAATTTTAAAAAAAATGAAAAAATTTTAAAAAAAGTATTGTCAAAATAAAAAAAATAAGTTATACTTGAATAGTCATTGAGAAAAAAAAGCAAAGAAAAAATTTGTTTTCAATGGGCCTGTAGCTCAGCTGGTTAGAGCGCACGCCTGATAAGCGTGAGGTCGATAGTTCAAGTCTATTCAGGCCCACCATTTTCTTTGGCCCGTTGGTGAAGTGGTTCAACACACATGCCTTTCACGCATGCATTCATGGGTTCAAATCCCGTACGGGTCACCAATTTTGATGACTAACCCTTGTGAGCAAGGGTTTTTATTTTGCTTTAATTTTGTAATAAATATATATAATTTTTTTTTATTTAATTTAGGTGTTATAATAATTATTATATGATAGGAGAATTTAAATGAATAGAAAAATAAAAGTATTGATTTTTATATCTAGTATTATTATTGTAGCGTTGGGGTTCTTAATAAGTGAAAAAATATCACCTGAAAAAAAGATAAATGAAACTAGTGTGGATGAAGATAATAAGGCATCTAACGTAGATGATAGTTCCAAAAATAATACAAATGAAGCAGATTTATTTGAACAATATTATGATTCAGCAGATAAAATATTAAATAATATGACATTAGATGAAAAAGTAGGCCAATTATTCTATGCTAGATATCCATTAGGTGATGCTACTTCAGAAATAATAAATGAGCAACCAGGAGGATATATATTGTTTGCTAAAGATTTTGAAAATGAAACTAAAGATACTTTTTATAGTAAAATTTCTAAAAATCAACAAAGTAGTAAAATAAAAATGTTTATTGGTGTAGATGAAGAAGGTGGAACTGTAGTAAGAGTAAGTAAGTACAAATCATTTAGAGAAAGCCCGTTTTTAGCTCCACAAAAAGTATATGAGCAAGGTGGAATGGAACTAATTGAAACGGATACATACGAAAAAACAAATTTATTGTTAAGTTTAGGTATTAATACTAATTTTGCTCCTGTTGTAGATATTCCTACAAATCAATATTCATTTATGTATGATAGATCATTTGGTACAGATCCAACTCTTACTTCTGAATATGTAAGAAGGGTTGTAGATATAACAAATAGAAAAAAATTTATTTCTGTTTTAAAACATTTCCCTGGATATGGCGATAATGTAGATACACATACTGGTATAGCTATTGATAATAGAACTTTAGATAATTTTAAGGAAGTAGACTTTAAACCTTTCGAAGCAGGAATTGAGACGTCTGTTCCTATGATAATGGTAAATCATAATATTATTTCTAATATTGATAGTAAATATCCTGCTTCTTTATCAAAAGAGGTACATGATATATTAAGAAATGATTTGAATTTTAGTGGTTTGATTATAACAGACGATTTGACAATGGAGGCTGTTAGCAAATATACTAGTGATGGAAGTGCTTCTGTACAAGCAATAATTGCTGGAAATGATATGATTATTTCATCTGATTTTAAGAAACAAAAAGCTGAGGTTTTAGAAGCCGTAAAAAATAATACTATATCAGAAGAAAGAATAGATGAATCTGTTAGAAGAATATTAGCTTGTAAATTAGCATACGGGATAATAGAAGAATAATTAAAAATATATTGCAATATAAAAAAGGAGTTTATATGTTAGAAAAATTAAATTTTTCAAATGATTTATATAAGAAAATAGCATTAAGTAAAAAAAAGGCCAATTATGAAAATGGTATAACTTCGTATCAAGCTTTTTTTTATTGTATTAAGGATTTAGAGTATGAATGCTTAAATAATTTATGTTTAGAATTAAAAAAATATTATAATAATGATACATCTGAAGAAGAATATTACAAAATGTTACAAGATTTAAATTCAACAGATGATTTTAAGAAAGTTGCTTTAGAGTGTGCATTTTGTGTTATTGAAAATAATAAATATTTAGGTACTAAAATAGTTAATGAAAAATTTAATGCTAGTTCATGGATTAGTCATTCTTTATATGAAGGAAAATTATGTTCTGTATTAGCATCTAGTTTAGGACTTAATCCGGATGTTGCGATGAAGTTAGGAATACTTCATGATATTGGAAGAAAAAAAATACATACATTTATGCATACTATAAAAGGATATGAACTTTTAATCGATTATGGTATTGAAGATGAGGCAATAGCTTCATTAACACACTCATTTTTGCCAGATGTAAGAAAATTTTATTTTAAAGGTAGTAGATGTGCTAATTGTGATAAGGCTTTAGATGGTTTAACCATCTATGGTAATATGGAAGACTCTATTAACATAGAAGATAAAGATGATATATGTTTATTTTTAGATAACTATGAATACAATATATATGATTTATTACTTAATATTTCAGATTTAATGGCTATGTCATCTGGAATAACAAGTCCTTATGAAAGAGTAAATGACATATATACAAGAAAAAAGCCTGATGAAAAAAATCAAGATTTATTTTTGTTTAGATTTATTTGTTTAATGAATTATATAATGTTTGCTAGAACCAAAAAGGCAGAATATATTGAAAGATTAAATTTAGAATATACTAATCATGAAGATTTATATAAAAAATTTATTGTAACATCAAGTGAATTATTTGAATTTTATAATAATTTAAATAGTAAAAAAAGTACTTATTTTAAATAAGTACTTTTTTATTATCAAAATGGTGTCCCCTTAGGGGCTCGAACCCTAGACCCACAGATTAAGAGTCTGTTGCTCTACCAACTGAGCTAAGGAGACATTTCCTTCGAACAAATAAAATTATAGCACAAAAAAAATAAAAAATAAAGTATAAGTATAAAAAAATATAATTTTTTCATAATAAATATGGAGGAATTGTTATGGATAAAAGTAAATATAGTACATTAGTAAAAAAATATACACCAAAAGAAAATAGATTATTTAATAGTTTAATAGCGTTTATTATAGGAGGATTGATAGGAGTATTCGCACAATTCTTACTCGATTTTTATTCTTATATTCTTGAAATACCAACAAAGCAAGCTGCTGTATTTATGGTAATTACTTTAATATTTATTAGTTGTTTATTTACTGCTTTAGGTTTCTTTGATAAATTGGTAGGGTTTGCTAAATGCGGTCTTATTATACCAATAACTGGTTTTGCTCATTCTATGATGAGTTCAACACTTGAATATAAAAAAGAAGGTATTGTAACTGGAATGGGTTCAAATATGTTTAAACTGGCAGGTACAGTTATTATGTGTGGAGTTGTTAGTGCTTATATATTCGGACTACTTAGATTACTGATAATGGGGTGATAATATGAATTTTAAATATAATAACGTATATTTAGAGGATGTAAGTAGTATAGCAGGACCATATGAATCAGAAGGACCACTTGGTAGGTGCTACGACAAAGTATGTAAAGATTTTTATTGTGGACAAAAAACGTGGGAACAAGCAGAATGTAGAATGCTAATTGATAGTGTTGATTTATTACTTTATAAAACAAATAAATTAAAAAATGAAATAGACCTACATTTATCTGGTGATTTGTTAAATCAAATAGTATCAACTAACTATGCAAGTGCATCTTTAAAAATACCGTTAATAGGAATTTATTCTGCATGTTCTACAAGTGTACTTGGTATGATTCTTGGTAGTAATATGATTGAAGCTAATCAAATAAAAAACTGTTTAGTAAGTACTTCCTCTCATAATAATGGAGCTGAAAAACAATTTAGACAGCCTGTAGAATATGGTGGCCCAAAAAAGAAGACAACTACTTTCACTGTAACTGGAGCAGCAAGCTTTTTATTTACTAATAAAAAAAGTAGAGTAAAGATAGAAAGTGCTACCATAGGTAAAGTTATTGATTTAGGAATTACTGATTCTAATAATATGGGGGCTGTAATGGCCCCATCAGCAGCAGAAACAATTTATAACCATTTAGAAAAATTAAAAAGGGATATAGACTATTATGATTTAATACTAACAGGTGATTTAGGAATATATGGTAAAAAAATATTAAAAGAATATATGAAAACAGAATATAATATTGATTTAAAAAATTATGATGATACAGCATGTATGATATATGATTTAGAAAGTCAACCTGTATATGCTGGTGGAAGTGGACCAGCGTGTCTACCTTTAGTATTTAATAGCTATATTTATCCTAAAATGATTACAGGAGAAATATCAAGAGTTCTTTTAGTAGCGACAGGTGCTTTATTGTCCACAACAATGGTTAATCAAAAATTATCTATTCCAAGTATTAGTCACGCTATTAGTTTGGAGGTTGAAGATGATATACTTTAATGCGTTTTTATTTTCAGGCTTAGTATGTTTAATAGGACAAATTATATTAGATAATACTAAATTAACACCTGGTCATATAACCAGTTTATTTGTAGTAATAGGTTCTTTTTTAGATACATTTAATATATATGATAAGTTTGTTCTATTAGCTGGTGGAGGAGCTTTAGTTCCTATAACCAGCTTTGGTCATTCATTAGTTCATGGTGCTATGGATACTGTTAATACTTTTGGACCAATGGGACTTTTTATGGGAATGTTTGATTTAACATCCCCAGGTATAGTTGCTGCAATTATTTTTTCTTTTATATTTGGATTAATATTTAAACCTAAAGGCTAATTTTAGTCTTTTTTTATTATATTTTTAATATACTTTTATAGGTGATATAGTGTTTAGAAATTATATTTATGATAAAAGATTTCAAATATATATTTTTGAAAATAAAATTAATATTTTAAATTATAATAATATAATTTCTTTTACCGATAAAAAAATAATAATTGATATTGATAAAAATATAATTACTATTAACGGAAGTGATTTGATTATATCTAAGTTATTAGATGATGAATTATTAATAGAGGGTTTGATTGTTAATGTTGAATTTAGGTGATATATGAAAAATTCGTTTCTATATTTTTTTAAAAGTAGGATTCAAGTTAATATTATTGGTAATAATATAAATAGGTTTATATTAAAATTAAATAAAAATAAAATTAATATTTATAGTATAAAAAATATTGATTCAAGTAATGTGGTAATTATTATTGATTATGGTGATTTTGATAAATTGCTTAAATTAAATACCATTTATAAAATTAGTATAGATAGATATTTAGGTTTTGAAAAAAATAAAAGAAAATTATTTAAATATTATCATGTGTTTTTCTTTTTTTTATTGGGTATAATTCTTGTATATCTTGTCAGTAATATTATTTTTTCTGTTGAAGTTATAACTACTGATTTAGATATGAGAAAAAAGCTTACGAGAACGTTATCTAATTACGATTTATCAAAGTTTCATTTAAAAAAGAATTTTGAATATATTAAGAAAGTAAAGGAAAAAATATTGAATGAATACCATGATGAAATTGAATGGATAGAAATTGAAATCAAAGGAACTAAATATATTGTTAGATATGAACCACGAATTATCAAAAATAAGAATGATGAAAAAGTTTTTAGAAGTATAGTTGCAAAGAAAAATTGTATTATAAAAAAAATATATGCCTCTGAAGGACAAATAATAAAGGAAGTATCGACTTATGTAAAAAAAGGTGAAGAGATTGTAAGTGGTTATATTTATTCTGAAGATAAATTAAAGGATACTGTATCTGCTAGTGGAAATGTATATGGTGAAGTCTGGTACGAAACAAGGGTTATATACCCCTTTAATTATTATGAAGAAAAGCATACTGGTATTAAGAAGAACGTTTTAGCTTTTAATTTTTTTAATAAGAGAATTGAACTATTTAATTTGAAACCATTTAATGATAAAATAGTATTGGATAGATATTATGTAAGAAATAAGATATTACCTATAAGCTTGGCTTTTGAACGACAAGAAAAGGTTTTGGTTAAAACTGGAATGAATGTTGTTGAAATGGCAAAAATAAAAGCATTAAATATGGCTTATGAAAAAATGAATGCTGGCTTAATGGACGATGAGTATATTATTGATTATAAGGTTTTAGAGAGCAAAATAATTGATAAAGGTGTCGAGATGAAAATATTCTTTAGTATATTAGAGAATGTTTCAGAATATCAATCTATTCCAAAAATAAAGGAAGTGGAATAATGACTAAGACAATGACTAATATTATAAATCAAGTTTGGCCAATGGTTTTTATTTGTAGTGTTATTATAATATTACTAAGAATTGCTTTTTTGGTTAAGAATCGACAAAAGTTTGTTTTTTATAAGGAAGTATTTATGTTTGTTTTTATTATTTATATGATGTGTTTGTTCTATGTTGTAACTTTTCAAGATATAGATGTTGGCGCAAAGGGATATAATTTAATACCTTTTAAAGAAATGTTCAGATACAAGATTGGTAGTAGATTGTTTTTTAAAAATGTTGTTGGCAATACACTAATGTTTATTCCTTTTGGATTTTTTACTTCATATATTTTACGTGAAATAAAATTAAGATGGGTTATTGTTATTACGCTTATTGTTTCAGTTACAATTGAGTTAACCCAAAGTCAAATAGGAAGAATTTTTGATATAGATGACGTAATATTAAATGTTATTGGTGGAGTATTTGGATATTATATTTTTAATTTTTTATATCATATTCGTAATAAGTAAACTTCTTGTTTGCTTTTTTCGTGTTAAAAAGGTATAATTAATATGTTTAGAGGTTTTAATTATGAATGAAGTTGAATTAATAAAAAATGTCGATAGAGACATCAAAGAATTAGATGAAGTACAAAAATTTATTGATTTTGCACTTAAATATTTAAAATTAGATAATGTAATTTTTAATGTAATAATTGTTGATAATGAAGAAATACATAAAATAAATAAAGAATATCGTGGTATAGATAGACCTACAGATGTTATATCTTTTGCATTAGAAGATGACGATACATTTATTAAAACAGAACAAAGAATACTTGGTGATATTTATATTTCTATAGATAAAGCTATAGAACAAGCAAATGAATATGGTCATAAGTTATTACGTGAATTGTGTTTTTTAACAATTCATGGAATTCTACATTTATTAGGTTATGATCATATGGAAAAAGCTGATGAAGAAATTATGTTTGGTCTTCAAGAAAGGATTTTGAGTGAATATGGAATCGAAAGATAAAGAAGAGATTAAGTTATTAAATAAAGTTGATAAAAAAGAAAATTTTACACCAAGAAAAAAAAGTTTTACTTTAGGAAGTTTTTTAAACGTTATTAAATATTCTATGCAAGGATATGCACATTTTTATAGATATGAAAGAAGTGCTATATTACATTTAATAGTTGCTATTGTAATTATATTAGGTAGTTTAACATTACATATGACAGCTGTTGAATGGTTATTTATGATATTTATATTATTAACTATGTTGGCAATTGAATTACTAAATACAGCAATCGAAGCTATATGTGATTTAGTATCTCCTGGATATAATAAATTGGTTAAAGTAGCTAAAGATACAGCTAGTGCTGCAACATTCTCTATTTCAATAGCTCTTTGTATAGCAATTGTTATTATTTATGTACCTAAATTTATGACAATGCTAGGATTATAGGAGGAATACTATGTTCGAAAAATTAAAAAAATTACATGAAAATTCATATGCTGTTTATTCTAATTTTAGAGTATCTGCAATAGTAGTTACAAAAGATGGAAGAGAATTTAATGGAGTTAATGTTGAAAATTGTGCTTATCCATCAGGATTATGTGCTGAACGTTCAGCAATAGTAAGTGCTATTTCAAATGGTGTTAAGAAAGGTGAGTTTAAAGAATTAAACTTACTTACATCTAGTCCTAAAACTGGAACACCATGTATGGCGTGTAGACAAGTTATATTAGAATTTTTTGATAAAGATGCTGTTATAAGATGCTTTGCTACTACTGGTGAATATAAAGAATATACAGTAGCAGAGTTATGTCCTTATGCATTTGATGAAGATGATTTAAAAATATAAGTTATGGCTTATATTTTTTTTGTTTTTTTGATATACTATTTAAGAAAAAAGGGCGTGATATTAATGAAAAGCGGATTTGTAGGAATAATTGGTAGACCTAATGTAGGTAAAAGTACTTTGATAAATAGTATTGTTGGTAGTAAAGTTGCTATAACAACATCAAAACCACAAACTACTAGAAATATTATTCAAGGTATATATAATGACGATGATACTCAAATAGTATTTGTTGATACTCCGGGTATACATAAACCAAATACTAAATTAGGTCAAACATTAAATAAACAAGCTTATTATAGTATGGAAGATACAGATATATTATTATTCTTAGTAGATGCTACTGAAGAATTAGGAAAAGGTGATATGTTTGTAATTGACAAATTAAAAACTATTGATAAACCTGTAATATTAGTAATTAATAAAGTAGATAGAATTGCTAAGGAAAAAATATTTGAAAAAATAATAGAGTATAAAGATTTATATGATTTTAAAGATATAGTTCCTTTATCAGCTCTTAAAAATGATAATGTAAAAGAACTAATAAAAGTAGTAAAAGAATACTTACCAGATGAAATACAATATTATGGTAAAGATGATGTTACTAATAAATCATTAGAATTTTTAATGGCAGAAATAGTTAGAGAAAAAATAATGAATTTAACTGAGCAAGAAGTACCACATTCTATAACTTGTCAAACACAAGCAGTTGAAATAGGTAAAACAAGTTATACAATTTATATTGATATAATTGTTGATAGAGATTCTTTAAAGAAAATTGTCATAGGTAAACAAGGACAAATGATTAAAGAAATAGGTATAAGAGCTAGAAAAGATTTAGAAAAATTATTAAATAAAAATATATATTTAGAATTAAGAGTTAAAACAGTTAAAGACTGGAGAGATAAAGAAAAATATCTAAATGAATATGGTTTTAACGATTTTCAGGAATAATTTTTAACTTTAGTGAACATAATATAATAGGTGATGATATGAAAGACTTATTATGGAATATGTTTACACATACAGGAAAGATAGAATATTATTTAAAATATAAAGAAGAAATAAAAAAGAATAAGTAATGAAGTGATAATATGCTTGAAGAAGTAACAGGAATAGTAGTAAGTGAACATAATTATGGAGAAAAAAGTAAGATAATTAATTTATTTACAAAAGAAAAAGGAATAATAGGTATTATGGTTAAAGGTGGACGATCTTTAAAAAGTCCACTTAGAAGTGTAACAGGTAAACTAAGTTATGGTACCTTTGAAATCTATTATAAAAAAGATAAATTATCTAAGTTAAATGAAGTAAATATAATTAATAATTTCTCTAATATCAAAAAAGATATTGAATTAATAAGCTATGCAAGTTATATAACTGATTTAGCATACCAAGTAGAAAAGCATAAACATGATAGCTTAGTATTTGATAATCTGATAGAATCATTAATTAAAATAAATGAAGGTATTAATCCTAATGTTATTACTAATATTTTAGAATTAAAATATTTAGATAATTTAGGTGTATTACCTTGTTTAGATTGTTGTGTTGAATGTGGTAGTACTACAGACATAGTTACTTTATCAAGTGATAAAGGTGGTTACCTATGCAAAAATTGCAGAACCACCGAAAGTATTATCTCTACAAAAGCTATTAAGCTAATTAGAATGTATATGTATGTTGATATAAGTAAAATAGATAATATAGAATTATCTTCATCTGTTGTAGATGAAGTAAATAATTTCTTAGATGATTATTATGATAGATATACAGGATTATATTTAAAAACAAAAGATTTTTTAAAAAATTTAAAAAAGATATAAAAATATTGACTTTAAATATATTTTGTATTAAAATCTAGATATAAATGTGATGACGGGCTTGGAAACCTCGAGCAATATACTTAGAGTGATTCTTCTAGAATAATTAGGGTGGAACCGCGGATTATATATTCGTCCCTATAAGTTATTTTAGAAGAATTTTTTTGTTATATGCCCGTATATGAAGGAGGATTAATTATGGAAAATGTTACAATGGAAAAAATAGTTAATTTATGTAAACAATATGGATTTATATTTCAAGGTAGCGAAATATATGATGGACTTGCTAATACATGGGATTATGGTCCATTAGGAGTTAGAATTAAGAATGCTGTTAAAGATGCATGGAGAAAAAGATTTATTCAAGAAAATGATAATTCTTTTGAGTTAGACGCAGCTATTTTAATGCATCCTAGAGTTTGGGAAGCATCAGGACATGTTGGTGGATTCTCAGATCCACTAGTAGATTGTAAGGAATGTAAAACAAGACATAGAGCAGACCATTTAATAGAAGGTTTCTCTAGTGATGTAATTCCAGATACAATGACTGATGAAGAAATGATAAATTATATTAGAGAAAATAATATACCATGTCCTAAGTGTGGTAAATCAAATTATACTGATATAAGAGAATTTAACTTAATGTTTGAAACTCATAGGGGAGTTATTAAAGATGATAAGAGTGTTGTATATTTAAGACCTGAGAATGCTCAAGGTGAATATGTTAACTTCTTAAATGTACAAAGAACTATGAGAGCTAAATTACCATTCGGTATTGGTCAAATAGGTAAAGCATTTAGAAATGAAATTACACCTGGTAACTTCACATTCAGAACAATTGAATTTGAACAAATGGAGCATCAATTGTTCTGTAAACCAGGAACAGATATGCCAATCTATGAACATTATAAAGAATATGCTAAAAAATTCTTTATGGATTTAGGATTACCAGAAGAAAAATTAAGATATCATGATCATGATAAATTAGTATTCTATGCATCTGCTGCATGTGATATTGAATATAAATATCCATTTGGATTTGGGGAACTTAATGGTACTCATGATAGAACTGATTATGATTTATCTCAACATCAAAAATTCTCTGGTAAAGCTCAAGATTATTTAGATCCTGAAACTAATGAAAAATATATTCCTTATGTAGTAGAATCTACAGTAGGATGTGATAGATTAGTACTTGCTTTATTATGTGAAGCTTATGAAGAACAAACTTTAGAAGATGGTTCAACAAGAGAAGTAATGCATTTTAATCCTTATATAGCACCATATAAAGTTGCTGTTTTACCATTAGTTAAAAAATTCCATTCAGAAAAAGCACAAGAAGTTTATAGAAACTTATCTAAATATTTTATGTGTACATATGATGAATCAGGTAATATTGGTAAACGTTATAGAAGAGCTGATGTTATTGGTACTCCATATTGTATAACTATTGATGATGAAACATTAAATAATAATACTGTAACAGTAAGAGATAGAGATACTATGGAACAAATTACTATTTCATTAGATGAATTACCAGCGTATGTTAATGAAAAAATACAATTTTAAAAAAGTCTACACTTTATGTGTAGATTTTTTTATAACATATAATAATTAGAATCGTTATATTTATTATTATAAGTTGTAGTATTTTTACTTTCTAATTTAGATACTCTATTTTCTAAACTATTAATTTGTTCTTGTATATTATTTATTTGTGTTTCTATATTGTTATTAGTTTGTGCTTGATATGATGGAATACTATATTGTGGAATAACAGGTGGTTGCATCATTGGCATAGCACCTCCATACATAGGATATACCATGCCACCACCACAACTTCTGTTCTTTTTCATAATACCTCCTAGTCTAATTAATTATATGTGTTTATCTTGATTTGTTTACATAAAACTTTTTATTATGATATAATTAATCAAGGTGATTAATATGCGACTTAGAAACGTTAAAGGTGCTAAAGAAAAAATAGAAAAATCAAAATATATAATATTAAATGCAGAAGAATATAAAGGATGTTTTAATAAATTATTTGATAATAATAATCCACTATGTATAGAAATTGGAACAGGTAAGGGTAATTTTATTAGACAAATGGCATTAAATAATCCAAATGTAAATTATATTGGAATTGAAAAGTTTGATAGTGTGCTTGTAAGAGCACTTGAAAAAGTAGAAGAGGAAGATATACCTAATTTAAGGTTTATAAGAATGGATGCTAATGATATAGAAAAAGTATTTGATAAAGAAATTGATACTATATATTTAAATTTCTCTGATCCATGGCCAAAAGCAAGACATAAAATAAGAAGATTAACTAGTATTAATTTTTTGAAAAAATATGATAATTTATTTAAAGGTACTAATCATATAGTTTTTAAAACAGATAATAGACATTTATTTGAATTCTCTGTTATGGAATTTAATGAATATAACTATAAGATAAACGAGTTATGTTTAGACTTATATAGTGAGGATTTAACAGATAATGTACCTACAGAATATGAAGAAAAATTTCATAAAAAAGGGATGCCTATATATAAAATTGATGTTACCAAATAAAAAAAGTGTATATTTATATGTATAATAGTAAAAATAATAGAAATAATTTCTATTTTTTGGTATAATGTGATTGTGAGGTAGAATATGAAAAGAAAAGCATTGTTGGCTATAGTGATGATTTTACTACTCACTGGTTGTACAATTGTAAGAATAAATACTGATAGTATTGATACGATTGTAGACGTTTTATTATCAAAAGATAACAATTTGTATAATAGAGTTGGAAGAGGTTACAAATATTATATACCTCGAGGTGTAACATATATTGATACAGATGAAACAAATGATAAATTGTATTCTAAAGGTAATTATTATTATCTATATGTAGATGTTACAAGTTATTATCAAAAGATTTCTAATGATTATAAAGAAAACAGTGATGCTTATTATTCGAGAAAAATACGTAAAGAGGATGGCTTTAAGTCTGATGGATACTTAGAGATTACCGAAAAAGATGGATTATATTATATTGAGTTTTTGTATAATTATTCTAAAATTGAAACTGTTGTTTCAAAAAATGAATTAAAGAATGCTGTACTTAATTCTGTATATATTCTATCAACGATTCAATTTAATGATGATGTAATTGAACTTATGAATGATGAAGAAAAATTAAATAATCGTGAGGAAAAATATGAAATCTTTAAGAATCAAAAAGATGAAGATAACTCTGAATTACAAGTGTATGGACAATAAACAAAGGAATGGGTGAAAATATGAAATTTTTAGATAGGGTAAAAAATTTATTTACTGAACCAGAAGATCCAGAAGATGAAATTCAAATTGAACAAATTACTAGAGACGGGTCAAAAATAAGTGTTGATACAAAGCCAAATGTTGAACCAAAAGAACAAAAAGTTGAAAGAGAAAGAATAGTTGAAATTGAACAAGAATCTAGAACAAGAGATTTAGAAGCAGAAAAAATTGTGGAACCAGTTCAACCTAAAATCGAAGAGGAAATACCAGTTGAACAACCTGTTCAAATTGAAAAACCAAAACCAACAAGAGAACAACTTAAGACACCAATTTTCTTTACTGAAGATGAGTTTGATGATTTAGAACCAGAAAGACCAAAGGTACAACCAAAACCAGTAGAAAAAAGAAAAATTGTTGAACCAGTTAGACCACAAGTTAGAAAAGAAGAAAAGAAAGCTCCTTATAGCGGAACTTATACAAGTACATCAATTTTAACTAAAGAAAAACCAACATTTAAACCAACCCCAATTATTTCACCAATATATGGTATTTTAGATAAAAATTATTCAAAAGACGATATTGTTGAAAGAAAAGAGTCAAAAGAAAAAAATAATGTAACTCGTAATGATAAGTTTGATGAAGTAAGAAATAAAGCTTATGGAAATAAATTAGAAAATGATTTAGAAAATACTATTTATGATAAAACAGAAACATTAAAAAAACATAGAGTCGAAAAAGAAATAGATCTTTTTGATGAACTTGAAGATGAACCACAAAATTACAATCCTAAGGAAGAAGTAAGTTTATCTGATACTACTGAATTAGCAAAATCAGTAAGTGAACAAGAAAAAAATATTAGAGAACTTGATGAAGTTACAATGGATTTAACAAAAGAATTAGATAATTTACTTTTAAAAAGAGAATCATATAACCAAAAGAAGGAAGATTTTTCTTCAAAAAGTGATGATGAATTGCTTACTGAAAATGAAGTGTTCAATTTTATAGATTCAATATATGAGGATGGAAAGGAGTAGTAATTAATGGAACTTTTTGATATCTTATTACCTATTCTTATCGGTGTATTAATTGTTTTAGTAATATTTTTAATAGGATTAGTCATAAAATTAATTAATACTGTTGAAAAAGTAAATGGTATTCTTGATGATGTAAATAGAAAATTAATTAAAGTAGATGGTTTATTTGATTTAATAGATAGAACTGCTGATTGTGCTTCTAATTTTAGTGATAAAATAGTTACATCAATTAGTAATACTATTAATAAAATCTTTAGAAGAAAAAAGAAAGGGACTGATGAAGATGAGTAAAGAAAAAAAACATAGTGGATTTGGTAAATTTTTAGCGGGTGCTGCTATTGGAGTAGGTTTAGGCGTATTATTTGCTCCTAAAAAAGGTAGTGAAACAAGAGCTGAATTAAAAGCTAAATTAAATGAATTATATGAAAAAGCAAAAAATCTTCGTTCAGAAGATGTAAAAAAATATATCGAAAATAAAGTAGACGATATAAAAAAATCACTAGAGGATCTTGATAAAGAAAAAGTATTAGCATATGCAAAAGAAAAGGCTAAATTAATTGAACAAAAAACTGAAGAATTAGTTAAATATGTAATTGAAAAAGGTACACCAGTTATGGAAAAAACTGCTGCAGCAATTAAAGAGAAAGCATCTATAGTAACTAAAGATGTACTACAAAGATTAGAAAAAAAAGAAGCTACTCAAGATACTAACACTGATGTAGTTAATCCAGAAGAGTAATCTTCTTTTTTGTTAGTTTTAAATGAAGAAGTATTTAGTATATATTTTAATAATTTTAATTGCTGTTACTGGTTGTGGTAATCATAAAGAAAAAGATATAGATGTAGAGTCTACGTATACAATTACTTATAATGATGATTACTATACAATTTTTAAGCCATATAAAAAAGGGGTTGGCAATAATTATATCCTTAATAGCAATATTGTTGATTTTGATATTCAAACAATAGAAAAAAACCTAATACAAATATCAACAAGTGAATTTGATGTAGATAAATATTATTATCAAGAGGGACAATTATTAACTCAAAAAAAGTTAAAAGAATTGCTTGATAATGATAATTTAAATAAGATAGATAAAAAAAAGGTTGATGGTAAGACTATTAAACCAAAGATAGTTGCTGGAATATATGAAAAGAATTTTTTAAATAAAAATGGTGATATGAAAGGTATTTCCCTAGGAATTATACTTAATAAATATCATGCTTATGATTCTAATAATAATTATGTTACTTTAAGTGATGATGAAGTAATTGACTTTGGAAAAAAAGCAGGGCAAAAGTTAATTAAGTATATGAGAAAAAACTTTAAAATAGATGATGTACCTATTTTGGTTGCGTTATATATTGAATCATCACCTGAGAGCAATGTTTCGGGAAATTATGTATATTACGGTGTTACAGATGATAATGATATAAAATATAGTAGTTTAGACTTAAAAAATTATTATATGAATTCAAATTCTGTTAAACAATTAAGTGAAAATAATTATAATAATTTTAAAAAATTTGAGGATAGTATTAGATCATATGATAATTCAATATATGTATCAGGTTTAGGTAGATTTGATAAAGATAATTTATCTAACTTAGATATAACAATTACAAAATCTTATTATAGTTATGGAGAACTTTTATATATTAATCAACTTATAAGTGATAAGATAATAAAATATTTTAAAGATGTTAAAGTTGTAGTAAAAGTTAAAGCAATAAACGATACAAAATCATATATTGTAAAGAAGCGAGGGGAAACATCAACCGACATATTTATTTACTAAATAAAATATAGTATAATGTTAATGAGGTGTTTTATAAAATGAAAAATTGGATTTTAAATAATAAGAAAAAAACTATAAAGATTGCTATTGTTATTTTCTCATTTATTTTACTTATTATATTTTTAAAATTTGTAATTGGATATTTAATTCCTAATAAAGGAAAAAGTGTTTATGGAGAACGTTGTAAAATAACTGATAACTATCCTGTTGCAAGTGATAGAAAAGAAAAAATAGAAGAATTTCTTAAAGAATATAAAAAGACAGAATTAGTAGATTTTGAAATAAAATGTAATTTAATTGATATAGTAGTAAAAGTTGATGATTCTGTTAAATTATCTACTGTAAAAAGTATGGGTAAAAAACTTTTATCTGTATTTACAGATGAAGAACTAGAACATTATGATATAGAACTTATGATTGATTCAAACAAAGAAAATAGTACTGTATATCCAGTAATGGGAACTCATCATAAAAAAATTGATGGTTCTATGAATAAAAACTTTGTTTGGTAGTAGGGAGTTCTATGAAAAAGAAAATAATTACTTTAATAGTAATTATAACTGTTTTGTTATGTATAGGAGGAGGAGTATTCTTCCTTTTAAATAGACAAAATAGTTATAGTTATTCAATAGAGGAAGAAAAGTGGATTGAAAAAAATAAAAATAGTTCTATTGATATTTATATGCCAAGTGATATAGCAGCATTAACTTTATCAGGTGAAGGTATATTCTTTGATTTTGTTGAAGATTTTAATAAAAATACAGGTGTAAAACTAAACCCTTTAGCATATCAATTAGGTAATGAAATTTCTAGTGATTATAGTATTCTACTTGTAGATGAAGCACTTGAAGATGATATAACAATATTAGATGATGAATATGTAGTTATATCAAAAAATATTGATTTAGAAAATAATACCAACTTTTTAAGTAGTAAAAAAATTGGTTTAATAAAAACAGAGGAAGAAGTAATAAAAAATTATTTAGGAATAAATAATACATATACTCTATATGATACAAAAGAAGCATTAATTAATGCTCTTAAAAATGATGAAGTAGAATATATAGTAGGTTTAAAATTTGTATATCTAAATGATATTCTTACTAATAATTATCATATTAATTATCATGTATCTGATTTAAAGAAAAAATATGTACTACGATTAAATGGTAATAAAGATGAAGAAAAATCAATTATAAAAAAAGAATTTCAAAAGTTTAAAGATAAAAAATTTAATAAATCATATAATAAGCATTTATTAAATATTTATATAAATATATTTAAAATATCTGAACAAGATATAACTAATTTAAATTCCAAAACATATACATATGGTTATATAAATAATGGAATTTATGATTATACTAAAAAGGGGAAGTTTTCCGGTATTAATTATTATATAATAAAGAATTTTGCTTCATTTGCTAATGTAGATATGAAATATGCAGATGAATATAAAAGTCTTGATGAATTAAATAATGCATTTAATAATGGAAAAATAGATTTCTATTTTGATACTACATCATTTAATTTTGATAAAGAAACTGGTAAAACAGTTTTACCAGTTAATTCTAAAGTAGTAATACTTGTTAAAAACTCAGATAAAATATCTATAAAGAATATTGCTTCATTAAAAAGTAAAGAAGTATCAACTATTGAAAATAGTAAAATAGAAAAGTACTTAAAAGATAATAATGTAAATGTTAACTCATTTAAAAATTATAAATCTCTTTTAAAAAATAAAAAGAATTCTATTTTAGCAATGGATTTATCTAATTATGAGTTTTATAAATCAAGAGGCTTAGAAGGATATCATATTGCATGTATATTAAATGAAGAACAAAATTATGGCTTTATAGTTAATGATAATAACAAAATATTCTATAATTTATTTAACTTTTATTTGGAATTTTTCGATTATAATTCTGTTGTTAATATAGATTATATTAATACATATGAGTATGAAGGCTTAAATATTTTCTTACTTATAGCTGTTATTGCTTTAATAGGTATATTAATTTTACAATTCTTAGGAAAAATTAAAAAGGCTATAAAGGTATTATTTACAAGAAAGAATAAAACAATTTCTAAAGAAGAAAAATTAAAATATATAGATAGTTTAACTTCACTAAAGAATCGTGTTTATTTAAATGATAATATAGAAAAATGGGATAATTCAGAGATTTATCCTCAGATAATTGTAGTAATTGATTTAAATAATATATCATATATTAATGATAATTATGGACATGAAGAGGGAGATAAAGTTATAGCTGAAGCAGCTAATATACTTATTCAAACTCAAATGCCAAATACAGAAATAATAAGAACAGATGGTAATGAATTCTTAGTTTATATGATTGATTATGAAGAAAAAAAGGCTGTTTCTTATATTAGAAAATTAAACAGAGAATTTAAAAATTTAACTCATGGTTACGGTGCTGCCATTGGATATAGTATTATAAATGATGCTATTAAAACAATTGATGATGCTGTAAATGAAGCAACATTAGATATGAAAACTAATAAAGAGTTAATGAATGAAGAAAATAAATAATAAAAAAGAATTTAATACAGATTATTAAATTCTTTTTTTTATATATAAAATACTAAACATTTGTTCAATATAATGATATAATTAAATTGGTGATATATATGGATATTAAGTTAGTAGGAAAAACCAAATCAGGAAAATATAAATTAAAAGTAAATGATGAAGTATTAACTACATATGATGATGTATTAATTAAAAATGGTTTAATATATAAAAAACAAATTGATTATGAAGTATATGAACAAATGAAAAAGGATCATTACTATTATGATGCATACAATAAAACCATTTCATATATAATGAAGCATCAAAGATGTACTTATGAAATAAAAAAATACTTAGAGAAGTTTGAATTATCAAAAGAAGATGGTAATAAAATAATTAACCATCTTGAAAGTATTGGACTATTAAATGATAAAGCGTATGTTAAATCATATATAAGTGATGCTATTAATTTATCTAAAGATGGTCCGTATAAAATAAAAAGGGAATTATTAGAAAATCACATTGATGAATCAATTATAGATGAAGAGTTATCTAAAATAGATGAAGATATAATAATTGATAAAATGCTAAAAATAATCTCAAAAAAATTTAAGTCTAACCATAAATATTCTAAATATCAATTTAAACAAAAAGTGTCTCTTGAAATGGTAAATTTAGGCTATGATAGAGAACTTGCTGAATCTTTAATTGAAAATTTTGATTTTGAAGAAGATGATTTATTAAAACAAGAATATAATAAAATTTATAATAAATTATCTAAAAAGTATGATGGTTATGAATTAGAGTCTAAAATAAAACAAAAATTATATGCAAAAGGATTCGATATTAATAAAATAAATAGTATTATTAGTTAAAAAAAGAACTTAAAGTTCTTTTTTTATTTGTTTGAAGTGTTAGTTTGTTTTTTAGCATCTTCAAGTTGTTTTAAGAAATCATCATAATTTGCTTTTAAATCTTCATCAAAGAAAGCTAATTTATATTTATTTCTTAATTCAGTTAACATTTCGTAACTTAATAGATTATCTGATTGTAATTTTTCTTGAGCTAATTGAGATTTGATTTCATCTTTAACTTCATCTAAATCTTTATTCTTTCCTTTTGATATTTTTATTATGAAATGAGTTCCACTTTCAGTTTTAACTGTAGTGTATTCATAATCATCCATATCTTTTAATTTATTCCAAATAGCTTCTTCTACTTTATTTTTAGTAGAATCTGCATATTCTTTAGATTCACCTTGAGAATATTTTTCGTTCTTAGCGATTTTCTTATATTCATCAACTAATGCATCTTTCTTTTTATCTTTTAATTTACCTTTAATTTCTTTAACTATGTCATCAGTTTTTTCTGCAACGACAACGAAATCTCTATAAGTATATGTTGTTTTATAATTGTCATTATAATATTTTTCTATATCTTCATCAGATAATTTTTCAGCAACTTTTCTTTCGATAGCAACAGATAATTTTCTATCTGTGATAATATAATCTCTAACTTCATCTTCAGTTGTAACAGACCCCATATTTAAATAACTTTGAGCAAATTGAACTAAAGTCACACCAAATTGGCTTGCTGTGTTAGTATAGTATTCCATAGCTTCATCAGCATAAGCTTTGATTTCATCATCAGTTTCAACTTCTTTATTAGCTATTTCTGAATCAATCATATTCATAATAGTACTATACCCATATTGTTTTTTTAAAATTTCATATAAGTCATTT
>Ga0310691_10002346_pt1 | contig 25511 bp, 16 predicted proteins | sample 176DNAGHGlowgp2_FD_203887 | JGI IMG/M metagenome (GOLD analysis project Ga0310691, IMG submission 203887) | Sheep rumen microbial communities from Palmerston North, Manawatu-Wanganui, New Zealand - 1766 DNA GHGlow gp2 (v2) (version 2) | ecosystem: Host-associated > Mammals > Digestive system >...
TTGACCATATATCTCCATTATGCTCTGCGGGCTTCGCCTCGCCTGACACAAATTTTGCTCGGAATTCCTTGTCCGCTTTCTATCAGGGAATAGTATTATATTATCCCGTCCTCGGTGACCACATGATCCATAAGGACGTCGTTTTCATCCGTGGGGAGGTCATCCGCCAGCATTTTGCCATAGCAGAGGCACATGGTCACGCAGGGGTATCGGGGCAGGAAGCGGTCGTAATACCCCGCGCCGTGGCCGAGGCGCGCGCCGTCCCTTGTCGCCGCGACGCAGGGCACGAGGGCGAGGGTGAAGTCCCCCGGCTGCGCCGTCTCCGCGTCGGCGGGCGGCTCCGGGATGCCGTAGGCGCCCGGAGAGAGCGCGTCAAGGCTTTGTACGCGCATGGCCTGCATTATCCCATCCGGGAAGCAGCGCGGCAGATACAGGCGCTTCCCCTCCCGCAGGGCAGCTTCCAGCAACGGTCTTGTGTCAGGCTCGGCCCACATGCCGACGAAGGCGAAGACGCCCCCGGCCTTCTTCCACGCATCGCTGTCTTGTACCGCCGCGCAGATCGCCCGGTCGGCAGCCGTGCGGTAGTCTTCCGGGAGCGCTGCGCCCCGCGCCCTGTACGCCTGCCGCAGGCATTTTTTCTCATTCTTCACTTTTCACTTTCCACTTTTCACTTTTCTCTCAGACGTCCAGGACGCAGAGATCCTCCGGCTCCTCGCGCCTCACGGCAATGTAGCTCTCTCCGCCGCGCAGCATGACCACGGGCGGGCGGCCCAGGCGGTTGTAGTTGGAGGCCATGGAGTAGTTATACGCCCCCGTCGTGCAGACGGCGACCAGATCGCCGCGCTTGATATCGGCGGGCAGCGTGACCGCGGGCTGGAGGATGTCGCCGCTCTCGCAGCAGCGCCCGGCGAGGTCGAAGACCGCCGTCTCCCCCGCCTCGCGCCCGGCATACAGGACGGTGTAGCGCGCCTTGTAGAGGCAGTAGCGGGGATTGTCCGTCATGCCGCCGTCCACGATCACATGGTTCTTAAAGCCCGGAATGCGCTTCACGGCGCTCACGGTATAGACGGTCATGCCGGCGTCAGCCACGATGCTGCGCCCCGGCTCCATCAGGATGCGGGGCATGGGCAGGCCAAGCTGCGACGCGCGGGCCCGTATATGCGCGGCAAGCACCGCGATGCGCGCCGGGATATCGACCTGCTTGTCCGCTTCCGTATAGCGCACACCGTAGCCGCCGCCGAGGTCGAGCGTCCCGGCGGTATAGCCGAGCTGCTCCTTGAGCTGGCACATAAAGGAGAGCATGAGATCGGCGGTATCCTCATAGACCGACTCGTCAAAGACCATGGAGCCCACGTGGCAGTGCAGCCCCTCCACCGCGACATGCGGGGCGTTCAGCGCGGCCCGGACGAATTCCAGCGCCTGGCCCGTGCCGATGGGGACGCCGAACTTCACGTCCACGCGCCCGGTGTTCACAGCCTCATAGGTGTGCGGATCAATGCCCGGGGTGACGCGCAGCAGCACCTTCTGCCGCATGCCGCGCTCCCCCGCCTCGCGGTTCAAAGCCTCCAGCTCTTCAAATCCGTCCACCACGAAGCAGCCGACGCCGTTATCCAGGGCATAGCGGATATCCGTATCCGTCTTGCCGTCGCCGTGGAACCAGATGCGCTCCGCCGGGAAGCCGGCGGCAAGGGCGCTGTGGATCTCCCCGCGGGAGACGGCGTCAAGGCCCATCCCCTCCTCGTTCATGATGCGATAGATCTGCTTGAAGGAACAGGCTTTTCCGGCGTAGAGCGGCAGGGCCGCGTCGCCGAAGGCGGACTGAAAGGCGTTTTTGTACATGCGGCAATTGGAGCGGATGCGCGCCTCATCCATGAGATAGAGGGGCGTACCGTATTGCGCGGCAAGCGCGGGAACGTTCTGTCCCGCGAAGTGCAGCGCGCCGTCTTCGCCGCGTGTGATGTTTGTACTGAGCATGAGCCTCACCCATTTCCATAAGATGGGCGAATTTTAGCACATTACTGAGTTAAAGTCAATTGCTTTTGTCTTTTCTCATGTATCTTCGGCATTGATGTACAAGTCCTCGGCGCTGTTAAGCGCGCTTTGCAGCAAATTCACAGCGCTCTCACTTTTTCCGTCTGCGATCAGGTCGATTGCGTCCGACGCCGCCGCGCACAGGATGGCGTACATTTTGGCATAGTCCGGCATAAAAACGCGCTCCTTTTATGTTACTATTTGACCTGTCCGCCCCTTCGGGCCACCTCCCTTTTTCCAAAGGGAGCTTAGACTGTGACCCAGGCAGCGCCGAGCGCGGATGGCTGCGTGACACAGGTTTCGTCCCTCTGACCGGACATGCGGCTTCCTCCCGCCGCGTGCGACAACAAACGATACGGTACAGCGTCAGACGCGAGCAGCGGCCCTTTTCTCTTTGGAGTCCAAGAACCGTTTCTCTTTTCGGGCAAGAGCCGAAAAGAGAAATGGGTCTTGATCCTCGCAGCCCTCGTCACGGTAGGCAGATCAATTATTTTAGATATACTGTATATCTGTTTAACACATAATGCAACAAAATCGCCATAAAGTAAAGTCACCGTATATCTATGAGGTGATTTTATGGCAATCAAAAGCGTGTCGATCCGCATTGAGGAAGAGATGCTTGAAAAACTGTCCTATGTGGCCGACTACGAAGGGCGCTCTCTCAACAGTCATATTCTTGTCCTGATCCGCCAGAGTATACACGCCTTTGAAGAAAGCAACGGCGTTATTGACGGCGGCATCCGCCCTGACTTGAATGTCAAGCCCACGCGGCGCCATCCGGCGGAGTGAGCTCCCTTCCCTCTTGGGAAACAGAAAATTGCAAACAGAGATCCCGGCGGGCGTGAAGCCTGCCGGGATCTCTGTTTGTTTATTGTGTTTTCACCCCTCCAAGTGAGCGACTGAACCATGGCGGCTCAGCCGCTCAGGGGGGAGATATAGGGAATTGGCTGGGAATTACTGCACCATAGCAAGGGTCAGAGCGATGGTGCCGGTGGCGTCAACCGTGAAGGTTCTGTTGTTGGAGGCGCCGGTGCCGCTGACCTCATGGCCGCTCACGCCGGTATCGTTCCACTTGAAGCCGCCCACAGGAGCCAGGGTGATCTTGTCGCCGTAGCTGAAGTTCACCGTGCTTGCCGTGCCGGCAGTGACCGTGTACTCCTTGCCGCCGCCGGAGACCTTGACCTGGCCGTTGCCGTCAAAGCTCAGTGCGACCGTCTGCGCCTTGAAGGAAGCCTTGATCGTCACGCCGTCCACAGGGATGCCGCCGAGAATCGTGTAGCAGCCGCTTGTGGTATCCTTGACAATGCCGCCATTTTCGATCGTGAGCACGTTCTTGGTGGCGTTATCGGTGACCTTCAGGGAATCGGTGTCGAGCTCGTAGCCAGTCGCGGGAGAATCGAAGAAGTAGAGATCCTCGCCAACCTTGAAGGCGCTTGCGGGCTCTGCAACGGACTTGCTGTTGCTGTGAGACAGGCTGATGTTGCCGTACTTGGTGTCGGTCGTCACATTGAGGGTGACAGCCTTGGCGGTGCTGGACACCTTGATGGTAACCGTGTCATTGAGACCATTGTCCGCATTGACGGTGTACTTGCTGCCGCTGATGCCCTTCGTGCTGAGGGAGCTGATCTCGGCCTTGTCGTAACCGCCCGCCGGGGTGATGGTAATGACGGTGCCGGTCTCGAACTTAAACGTTCTGGACTCGCCTGCGGCAAGTGTTACGCTGCCTGCGCTCATGCTGAGCGTGGCCTGTCCGTCAGCCGGCTCGGTCGCCAGCTGGAAGGTGACCTCAACGTCCGTCGCAGTCTCAAAGCTTGCCGTGATCTTCACGCCGCCCGCGGGCATCGGGAAGCTTGCGGTATTGGCAGTCAGAGGCAGGATCACTTCGCTGCCGTCGGTAAGGCTGGTGAGCGTAATGCAGTCGTCCTTGACCTGGTAGTTCGTATTGGTGGGAATCGCGGTGACGGTAATCATATCGCCGGACTTTGCGGTGACGATGTTCTTGCCCGTGCTGTCGGTGATGCTCAAGCTGCCGCCCTCGTTGGTGCTCCACTGGATCGGGTAGCCTTCCGCTGCCAGGGTGACCGTCAGGATATCGGCTGCGCCGGTGAGCTCATCGGGAGCCACGTAGATATTGCCGCTGACGCCCTTGCCGCTGGTGGAAACAAGCGACTTGACCGCGTAGCCATCGGTCGCGGAGTTGATCACAACACTCTGGCCTTCCAGAACGTTGAAGGGATCAGCGCCGTTCTTCATCGTGTAGGTGTGGCCGCCGACCGTGACGTCAACCTCAGAGTCAACGCCGTCGACCGTTGCGGGAACGATCACAATGCTGAGCTTCACTTCATCGGCGCCCTCGAGCGGGAAGGCTGCCTGCATGATGATGGTACCCTCGCGCATGGTGAAGGACCAGACGTGCGGTCTGCCGTCGACCTTCTGGATGTTCACGGCGTTCTGCATGCCGTTGACGTAGATCTTGAGATCGCCGATGCCGAGGTGATCGTAGCCTGCGGCGGGCTCGTCAAAGACATAGACAGTCTCGCCCGGATCGAAGTCTGTAAGAGGAACAACGGGATCAGCCTCGTTCATGCTTCTTCTGAAGTACAGGCTGCCGCCCACGACCTGGGTGTCAATGACGACGGTGGGCACGTTGTAGTGCATGTCGTCGATGCGGATGATGACCCAGACAGGCTCGTCGGGCATGGTGAAGGTGATACCCTCGCCGGCGTTGCTCATGTCGGTGTAGTTGATGGACTTGCCGCTGGCGGTGCTGATGTCGACGTCTCTGATGACCTTGCCCTCAGCAAGCGCAAGCTCGCTGCGCACGATGGAGACCACCGTTCTGTAAGGCACGTCGTCAAAGCTGACGTTCGCCGCGACGTCGCGGTAGAAGTTGTTCGCGAAGAGTCTGACCATGCCGTTGACAGGATTGTTGTCGGCGTCAAAGACGCTGATGACCATTCCCTGCTGCTTGCTGGTGTAGTTGACGGTGACGTTCACGTCACTGTTGGGCATGGTGAAGGTGAAGACGCGGATTGCGCCGGGTGCGGTGGCAGCTACGGTGTTGCCGTAGGCGTCGATCCAGCCCTCGGTCGGGACGATGCGGTCAGCGTCGCCGCCCCAGGCGATGATGTTGATGTCGCTTGCCTTGACGGTGTACTTGCTGTCGACGGAGTTGGCCACGATGGCGACCTTATCGCCGGCGATGGCTTTTCTCACGTAGTTGAGCGCGCCCTGGCTGTTCTTGCGGAACTCGTCGCTGTACTTGCTCGGGGAGTCGATGATCATGAACTCCACGCCGCCCTTGGTGACATCATACACGGCGTTCAGGTTGCGCACTGCGACGTTCTTGGGTCTCATGACCGCGGTGATCGTGTGGTTGGATGCGCGATCATCGATCATCTGGAAGTTGTAGAAGTAGTTGAGAACGTCGGCGGTGTACTCCTGGTCGTCGATGCGGAAGGAGACCATGTCGTACTTGGACCAGCCGGCCTCGGTCATGGCGACGGTGACGTAATCGCCGTAGGCCACGTCGAACTTTGTCTCGTTCTTGAAGGTGAACCAGTTGATGTTGGTGTTGTTGTCCATGATGCCGGGGACCCAGTCGATGGCTGCCTGCCACAGACCCAGACCGGTCAGGTCGTTGCCGGCCTCGTCAACGCACTTCATGGTGATGACGAAGGGCTTGGGATCGAAGATGGCACGCACGTCCGCGCCGGAGGCGGGCATCTCAAAGGTGAATGCGTAGGAATTGGGATCGAGTGTGGCAACGGAGATCGTCTTGGGCGTAATGGGAGCGCCGTTATCCTTGCGGGAAATGAGCAGTCTGGTGTCGTATCTCGCGGCGTCGAACTTGTAGCCGTTGCCGGCGGTGACGATGACCATGACCGTATCACCGGGCTCGCAGGTGTTGGCGGACTTCCAGTTGCCGTAGTCGTCCAGAACCTTGTAGCCGACGGAGCCGATGCCGGTGATCGCAGCGGGGCCAAGCGCGGCCTTGCCGGTCTCGAAGTAGGCTTCGATCTCGATGTTTGCGTCAGGCATCTTGAAGTAACCGTAGAGGTTGGCCTCGTTGGTCGCTTCCTCGAATACCGTAGGAATCGCCTTGCCGTCCGTGATTCTGTACTTCACAAAGGCAATGCCGTCAGCGCAGTCATAGCGCAGGTCGATGTACTCACCGGCCGGGATCTGACTCTTGATATTCTTAAGGGTGGAAATCTCGTCACCGGTCTTGGTGAATTCGCTGGTCTTGCCGTTCCAGGTAATGCTGAAGCTCATGTCGTTGTAATCGGCAACGGGATTGCCGTTGTTGAAGAACTTCGCATAGATCTTATGGGCAGACTTGCTGGTGATGGTCGGGGTGACGGTGACGCCGCCCTTGGGCATCTTGAAGGAGTAGAGGTTGGCGTTTTCATCGGTGCTTGCCTTTGTTACAGAGACCTTCAGGCCGTCGCTGTTGCGGACAACATCGTAGCCGATATTGAAGTTCTTCTGTGCCAGCGGCTGTATCGCATCTTCGTCGACCGCCAGCAGGTAGACCGTATCGCCGGTATCCGCTTCGGTAACGGCATCGTCCAGCGTCGTGGCGACAGCGATCGGATCGTGGTCAAACGCATACACGTTTGCAAACTGGCTGGGCATAATGAGGATATTGTTGCCCTTGCCGGTGAAGGTGACCTCCACGTCCACATCGAAGGCGGGCATGGTGAAGGTGTTGCTGAACACGTTGACACGGTCACTGGGGTTGAGGTGGTTCTTCACGACCAGGCTCTTGGCCTCGTAGCCGACGTCGGGCTTGGCAACGACGGTGACCGTCGCGCCCTTGGCCGCGCGGGTAACCACGCTGCCGTTGACCTCAAGGTAGAAGTTGCCGTTGGCGGGATCGTTCACGTAGAACGCATAGGTGGAGACGGGCTTGAGCACGACTTCCACATCCACGTCAGCGTCGGGCATGATGAAGGCCTTGGAGCTGCTGACGGTGAGCTGCGTCTTGGTGGAGGCGGTCACCAGCTTCTTGTAGCTTGCGCTGATGGAAGAGATCTCATAGTTGGGATCGGTGCTCTTGATCATGACGGCAGCGCCCTTGATGGCGGACTGGACGGAGATGCCCTTGACGGACGCCGTGGCCTTGCCGCTGTAGTTGGCGATGATGTTGATGTCATGACCGTAGGCGATGCTGGCGTCCACGCGGGCGTCGCAGCTCGGCATGATGAAGGTATCACCGGTGAGGTGAACGTCGGCCTTGCCGTCGGAGTGCTTGACAGTCAGGCTCTGGACGGCCTTGCCGGAGTTGGTGCTGGTCAGCACGGTGACCTTCGCGCCGGCAGGAGCGGCGGTGACGGCCTGGTTGTTCACGTAGAAGAGCATGGTGCCGTCAGAAGCAGACATACCGCTGGTGAGCTTGTAGAGCTTGGCGGTGGTGGTCGTCTGCGTGGTGGTGGTGCCGTTGCCGTCGGTGACGATCGTGGTGGTGGTCGTCGTGGCGGTGGAGCCGGGGTTGCCGGTGCCGGGCACGGAGACCGTCAGAGGCACGGGATAGTAGAAGTTCGTGCCGACCTTGATCGCTGCGAGGTTATCGGTCTGGTTGAGGACCTTCAGCAGCTGCTCATTGGCGTTGTAGCTGACGCCCTTGGAGTTGACGATACCGTAGGCGGTGTCGCTGCTCTTGATGACATGCTGCATAACGCCGTAGCAGGTGGTGCCGACGGACGGGCAGACAGGCGTCGGGATGATGAGGGTGTCCCCTGCTCTCACCTTGTTCCAGTTGGTGATGTTGTTCACCTGCTTGATGAACGGAGAGAAGATGGAGAAGTTGACGCCCAGGTTATTGCACACGCCGGAGACGGTCTCGCCGTAGGACATGGTGTAGGGCACCAGGTAGTAGGCAAGAGAGTCGGCGCTTGCCGCTGCAGCGTTGAAGGTGGCCACGTTCGCGGTGCTGAGCGTACCGGTGGTGGCGGTACCGGTGACGACGTTGCCCACGCTTGCGGTGGTGGCGGCGGCGCCGGTGTTGACGACGGTCTGGCGCGCGCCGTTTGCGATCAGCACGGCGTCAGCGTCGCTTGCGGGCAGAGTCAGGACTCTGCCGACAGTCAGTCTGTTCCACTGACCGTCATAAATGTTGTTGAGGATCTGGATAGCGTCCTTGCACGTATAGTAGTTCAGACCTAACTTCTGGCAGATCCTCAGGACGTAGTCGCCCTGACCCATCGTGTAATCGATGGTGTTGGCGCCATACGCGGTGGTTGCGGCGTACGCATTGACGCTCAGCCCCGAAAACAGGGACAGAACCATCAATACCGTAAGCAGCAGACTTATGAACCGTTTCTTCATAATTGCTCCCCCTAAAACTACCCTCTCGGGTAAAATGATTACTGCGCTGAGACTTACTTTGAATCGAATTCTTTTTCAGAAATAAAAAAAGTATTACGATTCGGCTATAATATTACAACAACTCTCTCTAAAATGCAAGTCCTAAAAACGAAAAAATTTCAAGAAATTTCAATTTAGTAACGTATGTTCTTTGGTGAAAGTCCCGAAACGCTTGCGCCCCAAGGCTTTTGCGGCGTAAATACTCCTGTGGAAAGTAAGATACATTTTGTCATTTCTTGTTTTCTTTTTGTGCCTCGCCTGTAAGAGAGACATGAAAAAACAGAGCACCACCCTTCGATGGGTAACACAAACCCCAAAGTCTGTCATTCCGAGGCCAGTTCGCAAACTGGCCGTGGGAATCCGTTCTCCGGTTCACTGTCTGATGACATACGGCTCTCGGGGAATACGGATTGCCACACCAGTGACATCGGTCACTTAAGTGAGCGTCCAAATCTTTGATTTGGCTAACGCGAACTTACACCCCAGGCGGGTTCGCAATGACAAAAACGGGCTTTCTCTAAAGCCTCCGGGGCTTCCGTCTTTTCGTTTTGCTTTTATAGACGCGCCCGGCGGCATTTTGTTCCCACATTTTCTCTGCTTTTTTAAAGGCGCTTGTTTTTTTGCCCCGCGGATGTTACACTTTCTATATATTCAGACACAGGGTTCACGCTGCAAGCCGCTCGCTTACCTCCTTTTGGAAAAGCTGATACCCATATTCAACGCTCGGGAGGCGCCATGGACATTCCCCTTCTGTTTCACGACAAGTGCATCGCGGTATGTCTCAAGCCGCCGGGGGCGGATTCGGAGAAGGACATGCCGGCGTTGCTGTCCCGGCAGCTCTCTGCGGCGGAGGTCTTCTGCGTACACCGGCTGGACAGGGACGTTGGCGGGGTGATGGTCTACGCCCTGAACGCGAAAAGCGCCGCGGCACTGACTGCCCAAATGGGCGGCGGCGGATTTGAGAAGCAATACCTCGCCGTGACGCACGGTCGGCCCGAGAAGGACGCCGACACCCTGCGCGACCTGCTGTTTCACGACCGGACGAAGAACAAGAGCTTTGTTGTCAAGCGAAAGCGCGCCGGGGTCAGGGAGGCCGTGCTGGACTACCGGGTACTTGCGGAGGCAGAGAGTCTCGCTCTCCTGTCCGTCGAGCTTCACACCGGGCGCACGCACCAGATCCGCGTGCAGCTTGCCGCCAGACGGCACCCGCTGGTCGGCGACGCGAAGTACGGCAGCCCCCGGCGGGACTGCACGATTGCGCTCTTTTCCCGGGCGCTGGGCTTTGCCCATCCCGTGAGCGGCGAGGCGCTGCGCTTTGCCGCGCCCCCGCCGGACGCGTTCCCGTGGAATCTGTTTGATTTGGAAGAGGTATCTATTCAGTCCGGCGTGTCATCCTGAGCGCAAGCGAAGGATCTCTTAAGAATGACATGGAGAGATGAGTTTATATGTTTGGAGGATAAAAATGCGATACATCGAAGTGACCGTAAACACCCCGAAGGACGAGCTGGACGCGCGCTGTGAGGCCATGGCCGCCATGGGCGCGGGCGGCTTCGTCATCGAAAACGAGGACGATTTTAAGGACTTTCTGGAGCATAACCACCAGTACTGGGACTATGTGGACGAGGAGCTGGAGAACAAGTTCCTCGGCGTGAGCCGCATCAAGTGCTACCTCACCGACGACGAGGAGGGGCTGAACGTCCTGCGGCAGATCCGCGCGGCCTATCCCGAGCTCACCACCGCCTTTGTGGAGGACAGCGACTGGGAGAACAACTGGCGCGAATTCTACAAGCCCATCGAGGTGGGCGAAAAGCTGGTCGTGGTGCCCGAGTGGGAGCAGGCTCCCGACAACGGGCGCGTCCCCCTGCGGCTCGATCCGGGTCTCATCTTCGGCACCGGCAGCCACGCCACCACCCGCATGTGCCTTGCGGCGCTGGAAAAATATGCCGCGCCCGGGGTACGGGTGTTGGATCTCGGCTGCGGCAGCGGCATCCTCGGCATTGGGGCGCTGCTCCTGGGCGCAGACTGCTGCCTCGGTGTGGATATCGACCCGAAGGCTCCGGACGTGGTCATGTCCAACGCCGCGCTCAACGACATCGGCCCCGACCGCATGACCGCCTGGGCGGGCGATATTCTGGGCGACGCGGGGCTTCGCGCGCGCATCGGCGGGGGCTGGAATCTGGTGCTGGCGAACATCGTGGCCGATGTGATCATTCCCCTCTCGGCCATCGTGCGGCAGTTCATGGCGCCGGGGGCGGCGTTCATCTGCTCCGGCATCATTGAAAACCGCTGGCCGGAGACCGCCGCCGCGCTCAAGGCAAACGGGCTTGAGATCCTCGATCACCGCAGCGAGGAAGAGTGGCACTGCTTTGTGTGCAAGGCCGCGGAGTAATACCGAATACAGACGCATAAACAGGAGCCGCTGGCCGCGGCTCCTGTCAGACTGTAGACAAAGTCGGTTTTTGTCATTGCGAACCAGTGACCGATGTCACTGGTGTGGCAATCCGTATTCCCCGAAAGTCGCATGTAACCTGACATTTTTACCGGAGAACGGATTCCCACGCCAGTGTTGCGACACTGGCTCGGAATGACAGACTTTGAGGTTTGTCTACACATTGGCAGGAGCCGCTGGCCGCGGCTCCTGTCTTTTGTTTTATTTATTCTTACCCGGGGAAGAAAAACTCCGCCTCAGTGCTGAATTCCTGGGATGCCTCGGGCTGCGCTTGGGATGCCTCGGGCTGCGCTTGGGATGCCTCGGGCTGTGCTTGGGATGCCTCGGGCTCTGGCTGGGACGCTTCGGGCTGCGGGGGCGTGTAGCCGCTGTCGTCGGTCTGGAAGACCAGATCCGCGCCGCCGGCCGCGATCACTCCGTCTGTGATGGTGCTGCCGATCTCGTCACCGCCCTGGGCCATGGCGCTTTCAGCAAAGTTCTCGCTCTGCTCGGCGGGGGCTTCCTCCTCTTCCCAGTTCCCTTCCGCGCTGCCTTCCGGCTGCTCCCAGGCCTGCCCCGCCGCCTGCTGCGCAGGCTGGGCGTTTACGACCGGCTGCGGCGTCGGCTTTGGGGTGGGCGGCGGCGTCGGTACGGGCGTCGGCGGCGCTGTCGGCAGCACCACCGGCGTCGGGGTGGGCTTCGGCGTGGGCCGCGGCGTCGCACTCGGGATCGCCGTGTCGTTCCCGGCCACGGGGGTCGGGGCTTCCGCTGCAGCCATGCGCTGCTCCCTGGAGGCAAAGCCCAGGCCGTAGCCGAAGAGCGGCGAGCAGAGGATCACCGCAAGGAGGATGAGAAGCCCCAGCGCCTTGTTGACAATGCGGGCCGCCTTGTTCTTTTTCTTCATGGCGTCCTCCCCGTCAGGTTCCGAAATACTTGTCCGCCGCGCGGTTATAGAGATACAGCGCCCTGCCGAGGTTTGCCCTGTCGGTGTTGCCCTGCTGGATCATATCCCTGGCATAGCTCAGCACGCTCGCGGTGACGGTGCAGCTTCGCGTCCCGTCGCTGATGGTGAAGCGGTGGGCGGTATCCAGCTCGTTTGCGGCGATGTTGTCCACGCTCAGATACCAGCTCTCGTCGGTGCCGCGGCGCAGGGTCGCGCTCTTGCCGTCGATCTCATAGCGGAAGGAATTGGGATTTGCGCCGCTTCTGAAGTGGAGGATGAGGCGCAGGCTGTTGTCCGACTCGACCGCCGCGGAGATCGTGGCGAAATGCAGCCCTGCCGGAGCCTGTCCGCGCAGGGTGGGCGCCCAGGCGGAGAGCGAAGACGCCGTGACCGAGCTGACCTCGCGCCGGATGGCGTTCGAGGAATTCGTGAAGAAGTTCTGGGAGGCGTAGCTGTAATCCTCCAGCGCCTGGGCAAGCGCGCGCATATTGGCGCCGGTGGCCTTGGACTTCATCTCCCTGGCGTATTCCAGGGCGGAGAAGAAAATACCATTGAGGAAGCTCTGCCCGCTCTGGGAGCTGATGGGCAGGCTCCTGCCGCTGCCGTCCAGGATCTTTGCCTGGATGGGGTCGGCAAGGCTGTCCGCCCGGACGCCGCAGTCAAAGCACACATACTCTTTGACCGGGATCGCGTCCCTGAGGGCGGTGGTCTTGATGACCTCGCCGTTCTGGGTAAACTGGATGCAGGCGCCGGGCGTGTTCAAGAGCGCCGTTGGGATCTCGAAATAATAGCGGATGCGGAGCATCCCCTCAAAGAACATGGACACGGAATAGATGCTCACGTCCGTCGTGCTCTGGCCGTAATCCTCCGTCGGGAAGTCGTAGGCGTCGAACTTGCCGTCGATAAACTCGTCGCCCAGCTTGTGCTCGGTCAGCCAGTTTGCGCGGCCCTTGAGGAAGTACTTCCACTGGCTCTGGCTCTTGCCGCTGTCCCAGGTGGCGTCCACGGCATAGTAGTGTCTGCCGTCGGCCTTGACGATGTTCCAGGCATGGCCCATCTCAAGGCTCGTCACGATGCGCGTGTCGATCCCCAGCTCCAGGCAGAGGCGATAGAACGCGACGGAAATGCCCTGGCAGGCGGCCCTGCCCTTGACGAGGGCGGAATAGGCGGTAAAGATCATGGTGTCCTCGGACTCGGTATACTGCACATGCTGGCACAGGTACTGGTAGACCGCGCTGATCTTCTGCGGGACGGACTTGTTCGAGAGGTTCAGCCCCTCGAGGATGGCGGCGACCTGCCCGTTCAGCTCCGTCTCCTGGGCAAGCGTCGTGAAGTACATGGGCGAGTAGATAAATTTATAATAGTACTCCCCCGGCGTGTCGGAGGTCAGGGCACAGCCGTTGCAGCTTACCCCGCCGTACTCATAGCGCAGGTAGTCGCCCTCGGTGGGGGCGCCGCTGTGGCGGATCGCCTCGTCATAGATCATCCAGCACATGGCGCGCCAGACGTCGCTGGTCGGTTTGATGCGGCAGCGTACGCAGATGGCGATCTCCTTCTGGCGCAGGATGAGGTTGCGCCGCAGGCCGGCGCCGGAGGACGCGGGATTGTCGTAGACGACCGGGGTGGGCCAGGGCCCTTCGGACTCCTTGCCCAGAACCACGTTGGAGCCGGCGTTGTAGGTGGCGTTGTCGCCCACGGAGAGGATCTCCACATCACGGCGAAGCTGCTCCAGGCTCTCCTCGGGGCTGGTGGAGGGCGCGGGGATATAGTCCGGGCTGATGACGCCTGCATAGGCGGGGTTCACCGCCGTGGCGGAGAAGCACATGCCGCCGTCCGCGTCCGACACGTCCAGCTCCACAAACTGCATGCCGGTGGGACGGACGGTGAAGCTGCCCTCGGCGTCGGAGAGGCGTCTGTTGGGATCGCGGTAGGAATAGCGGTACGTGCCGGGGGCGAGCAGATAGTTCTCGTACTGCGTGGCCCCGGTGGCGGTACTGGTGTAGGGCGGCATGAGCGCGCCGTCGGCGTCATAGACGCGCAGGCACGAATAGTCAAGCGCGGCCTCGCAGGTGAAGACGACCGGCATGGCAGGGCCGTCCTGAACCGGCTCCTCCTCGGGCGCGGGCGCGGGCGCATCGCCCGTACTCCAGAGCGGCACCTCCATGGGCGACTGCTCCGGCGTGTCTGCCGTCGTCACTTCGGCTGCGCCGCCGGGGGCGAGGGAAATGTCCACCCTGTCCTGTGCGCTGAGATTGATCGTCGTGACCGGGATGCTCAGGCCGCCGGAGGCGTCCTGATAGTAGTAGCTGTACGTCCCGGGCGTGAGCAGATATTCGCCGGGCGTGCCCGTGATCGGATACACGGTGTTCCCCGCCCCGTCCAAAAGCGTAAGGCGGGCAAGATCCATGTCCCTGCCCGCGGTAAAGCGCAGGCTCACAAGCCCGTTATTCGCAGAAAAAACCGCCTCCCCGGCATAGGCCGGCAGCGGCAGCAGCGCCGTAAGCAGGAACAACGCAAGCACAAGCGCGCACAGTCTCTTTCTGTTCATGTGCGATCATCTCCCAAACGATCAATCTGTCAAACTGTCAAAATTTAGGCAACACCGCACAATACGCCTGCGGCATCTTCCGGTAAATTTGTGCCCTGATTTCGTCACTTTTTCTTGAGGTACACAAAGTACATCTGCAAAAAAGTGCCATCATCAGAACCCAAATTTTCTCGGAATCTGCTCTTGCCGCATTATGCGGTATTGCCTTAACATATCATAATTTACATAATTTACTTTCCATATCTTATCAGATTGTCGAATAAAGGTCAAGGGCAAATGCGGGAGCGACGATCGGTGATTCTCCGCTCCGGGCGCATTTCATATTGACTCCCTTTTCTGAATATGTTATGTTACCTTTATCGGTAAGCGCCACCCCGACAGGCTGAGCGGAAGCTCTTCGGCCGGTGCGGGTCTGTCCGGGCGCGTCTCTATTATTATGAATATAGTGGGAGGGTACAGAATTGACGAACATGAAAAAGCTGTCGGCGCTGACGCTGGCGCTGTTGATGATCCTGTCCATCAGCTTCGGTTCTATTGCCTTTGCGCTTGAGGAAGAAGACGGCGCACAGGAGCTGCTCACCGCGGAGCAGGCGCCTGTTCCGCCAAACCCCGCACCCGACGAGGATCCGTCCGCGGATGGGATCAAGCATACACCCACAATCAGCGACCGTATTGCGATCGCCACGCCCTCGCCGCGGCCCACCGTGCCGCCAAAACCCACCGCGACACCGGAGCCCACGCCTACTGTGCCGCCGAAGCCTACTGCGACGCCGGAGCCCTCGACTGCCGTGACGCCGGAGCCCTCGCCTGCCGTGACGCCGGAGCCCTCGCCTGCCGTGACGCCGGAGCCCTCGCCTGCCGCGACGCCGGAGCCCACGCCTACTGTGCCGCCGAAGCCTACTGCGACGCCGGAGCCCACACCCGCCGCAACGCCGGAGCCCTCGCCCACTGCGACGCCGGAGCCCTCGCCTGCCGCGACACCGGAGTCCACACCCGCCGCGACGCCGGAGCCCTCGCCTGCCGCGACACCGGAGCCCTCGCCCGCCGCAACGCCGGAGCTGGCAAGCAACACAAGCGCTCTGTTCATCCTTGTGCTTGTGCTTGCAGCAGCCTTGGCCTGGTTCTGGTGGAGCAAACGAAACAAGAAATAACGACAAAAGGGCGCGTTGCAAAATGCTTACCATATTGTCATCCTGAGGAACGAAGTGACGAAGGATCTTTGTCTTGATAGTTTTTGCAAACTTTCTGGAAAAGATCCTTCGCTTCGCGAACATTAGAGCATCTTTGCGGCTTGCCGCCTGGAAGCTCTATGCCCTTTAGGAGGATGACACGCATTTTGCAACGCGCCCTCATTCTTTGTATATTCCTCTTGCGCACAGCGGGTTCACTCTTCCCAGTTGAGTGAACCCGCTGACTGTTCTTATTTATAAACGTCGTTGAACTCGATCATGGCCACGTCCACATCGAAGCTCTCCCCGTCGCGCCAGACGGTGAAGTGGATCGTGTCGCCCACCTTGAGGCCGTTTCTGACGTCCAGGATGTCCTGCGTGGATTTGGCGGGCTCCCCGTTCACGGCGGTGATGATGTCGCCCTCGCGGATACCCTTCTCCCAGGCGTCCGTCCCCTCGGTAACGGCGGAGACATACAGCCCCTCCGGCAGCTCATAATGCTCTGCCGCGACGTCCGCAATCGCGCCGACCGTGATGCCGATGGCGGGACGGCCGAGAACCTTCCCGTCGCGGATCAGGGAATTGACCACCTCGCGCACCGTGACGCTCGGGATAGCGAAGCCGATGCCCTCGATGCTGGAGAAGTTGGACATCATCTTCATATTGGTCACGCCCACGACCTGGCCGTACATGTTCATCAGCGCGCCGCCGGAGTTGCCCTCGTTGATGGCGGTGTTGGTCTGGATGAGGCTCACGTTGTGGCCGTCATAGTTCATGCCCCTGTCGATGGCGGAGACGATGCCGTTTGTCAGCGTGGAGCGCAGCTCTTCCCCGAGGGGATTGCCGATCGCGGCGACATTGTCGCCCACGGTGAGCGCGTCGCTGTCGCCGAAGACGGCGGGGCGCAGACCCTTGGCGTCGATCTTCAGCACCGCAAGGTCGCTCGTCGTGTCATAGCCGACGAGCAGCGCGTCATGCTCGGTATCATCCTGCAGGATGACGACGGCGCTGGTGCAGCCCTCGATCAGGTGGGCGTTGGTGAGGATCAGTCCGTCCCTGCTTAAAACGATGCCCGTGCCCCAGTAATAGCCGAGCTCATCCTCCACATAGCTGCGGATGCCGACAATGGATTCCACCGTGCTGCGGTAGATTTCCTGCAGCGTCTTCTCCTCCCCCTCGGCGGGAGAAAGCTCCATCTGCCAGGTGGGGCGCGTCTCGACCGCGGGGATTTTGGGCTCCTCATGGCTGTCGTCGTCGGTGGTATAGAAGTTTGCGAAAAAGTCCTTGAAATTCTCCGGCATGTCGTCCTCGGGCGGCGCGGTATGCGCGGGCAGAAGATCCCCGAACTCCGGGAGCTGGATGGGCTCGGCCGGGCTCTTGTCCGCGAAAAGGCGCGCGCTTAAGGCAATGAGCCCCACGACCGCCAGGGCAATCAGTAAGATGCGAAGCCAGACGGGCATGCCCCGCTTCTTCATCGGGGCCGGCGCCGGCTCCGCCGGTGCCTCGCGTGTCTCGCTCACCAGCGGCGCGTACCAGCCGGAGGGCTGCTGTCTATTGTCATTGTTCATTGTGATCCCTCATTTTTATTATGGCTATTACTTTGCAAGCTTCAGGGTGAAGACGAACTCGGTCATGCCGTCCTCGCTCTTGACGGCGATATCCTCGTCATGGCCGTTGATGATGGCTTTTACGAGATACAGGCCGAGGCCCATCCCCTCCTTATCCAGACTGCGGGAGCGGTCGGACTTGTGGAAACGGTCGAAGATGAAGGGCAGATCGTCCGGCGGGATAGTCTCGCCGACGTCCTTGACGGAGACATAGGCCTTCTCCTCGTCCTTGTAGAGCCGCACCGTGAGGCAGCTGCCGGGATTGGCAAACTTCACGGCGTTGTCGAGCAGGTTATAAATGACGCGCGTGATGGCGTCCTTGTCGGCCACGACCATGATGTTGTTCTCGGGGAGCTGGGGGTCGACGTCGAGATTCTTCTTTGTGGCGCGATCCTCAAAGCTCAGAAGCGTCTGCAAGACCAGCTCGTTGAGGTCAAAAACCGTGCGGCGGCTGGGGTTCGAGGCGTTGTTGCGCGCTGCCGACACATCCAGCATATCCCGCACCAGGCGCGAGAGCCTGCGCGTCTCGTCCCGGATGGAAATGAGGTACTTGCGCTCTTGCTCCTGCGGGATGGTGCCGTCGAGAATACCGTCGGCAAAGCCGGAGATCGTGGTCATGGGCGTTCTCAGTTCGTGGGAGACATTGGCGATAAACTCGCTGCGCCGCGCCTCGGCCTTCTCAAGCGAGTCCGCCATTTTGTTGAATGAGTCGATGAGCGCGCCCATCTCGTCGGTGGAGTCGTATTCCTGCTTCACACGCACGGAGAAGTCGCCGCGGGCGAATTTCCGGGAGGCCGCCGCCATCTCGTCCAGGGGGCGCGCCATGCGCTTGGAGTAGGCCAGCGTCACAATCATGAAGACGAAGAGCACCCCGCCCGTCACCACGGCGGCGAGGATCAGGAAGGCAGACCAGTCGCCCATGAGCTTGCCCGGCGCCGTGATGATGAAGACATAGCCCATGGTGCTGCCGTCAAGCTCGGAGTCGATGGTATGGCCGACGACATAGCGCTCCTCCTCGAAGACGCCGCCGAGATCCGTCAGGCCGAAGACAACGTTCTCCCGCGTCCATTCCAGCACCTTTTCCGACAGCTTCACCCCGATATGGCAGCAGTTGTTGGGCTTTTCTGAGCAGCGCACGATGCTGCCTGTTTCGTCGGCGATAAAGATCTGGTTGCCGGTGGAGTTGGCGATCGCGCTCACATTCATGCCGAGCAGCCAGCTGTCGAGCGAGTCGCTCTGCCCGACGGCGGAGGCGATGCGCGAGACCTCCTGCGCGCTTGCGATCATGTCGGCCTGCAGTTCGCGCACGACGTGCATGCGCCCGATCCCGACGAGGGAGATGCTGATGAGCATCATGCAGAAAAAGACCAGCACCGCCATCGCGGTAAAATTTCTGAGATAGATGCTTTTCAAACGCTCCCCTCCTTCCGGGCATGAAGATAAATTATCCGAATGATTATTATAGCCGATTTTCGTTCTTTTTCAATAACCTGTTTGTGAACAAATGGGCGCAGAAAAAAAGGGGCCAAACACCCCTTGATTTTTGCGATTCGTTTCTGGTATAATACACTTGTTCTTAATTTATTACGATTAATACTTTTCCCTGATAGAAAGCTGACTTGGAATTTTGAGCAGAAATTGCGCCAGACAAGGCAGCTTTCGCAGAGCATAATGGAGATATATGGTCAAGAAAGCTAACGCAGTATGGCACAATTTCTGCCAAAAGGACTGTCAGATTCCTATTAGGGGATAGTATAAACACAACAGGAGGAGAAAGAATGGCGAAGAAAAGAATGTTCAGCCTGGAGGTTGTGGACACCGATGATTTTCTCAGTATGCCGTCCGGCGCGCAGGCGCTGTACTTTCAGCTTGGGATGCACGGGGATGACGACGGCATTGTTGCAAGTCCGCAAAAAATCATGCGCGCTGCCAGATGCCGCAAGGCCGATATGGAAAATCTCGTCTCCAGGGGCTACATCATCCCGTTCAACAGCGGCGTCATTGCGATCCGGGACTGGCGGATCAACAACGACCTGAAAAACGACCGCTATCACCCTACACTCTACACAGAGGAGATGGACACGCTCACGCTTGACGATTCCAAACGCTACATGCGCTTTGACTGCTTACCTCATTCTGTATCCATTCCGGAAACCGAACATAACGTAACCCAGGCAAACAAAACACACTCTAACAGAACGCAGCAGAGGGGAGTCTGAGGGGGACACGCCTCCCCTTTCGCGCTTCGGTTTTCCACAGGGTTTTCAACAGACTTTGTGGAAACTCTGTGGAAAGTATGTGGAAAGCTTCTGCCCATAAAAAGAGCACCGGGAGTTTCCGATGCTCTCTGAGTCTGTTTCGTTTGACGTCAATACAGCACTCTCACGCGCAGTACGTCGTCCATGGCGCGGATCGCGGCGGCGGTATCCTCCCCGATCGCTTCGCCGAGGTCAACGATGGTGTAGGCGTAATTCCCGTGGGGCTTGTTGATCATATGCTCCACGTTGATGTTGCGCTCGCTGATAAAGTCCAGGATGCGGGTGATCATGCGCGGGACGTTGCGGTGCAGGACGCAGAGGCGGCACACGCCCATGCGCGAGAGCGTCGCGTCCGGCAGGTTCACGGAGTTTTTGATGTTGCCGTTTAAGAGATAGTCGTACAGCTCCATTGCGGCCATAGCGGCGCAGCGATCCTCGCTCTCCGGGGTGCAGGCGCCAAGATGCGGCATGGCGATCACGTTCGGGGCCCGGAGGATGACCTTGTTGGGAAAGTCGGTGACGTACTTGCCGACCCTGCCGCAGTCGAGGGCGCGGGTCATGGCCTCGTCGTCCACCACCTCGGCGCGGGATTCGTTCACGATGCGCACACCCATCTTCATCTTGCCGAAGGCCTCATCGTCAAACATGTGGTGGGTCTGGTTGTTGTAGGGGATGTTGATGCTGATGTAGTCGGCCTTGGCATAGATGGTGTCCACATCCTCGGCCTTGATGACGTCCCGGGAGAGGCGCCAGGCGGCGTCCACCGACATGAAGGGGTCATAGCCGTAGACCACCATGCCGAGGTCGAGCGCGGCGTTTGCCACCAGCGCTCCGATCGCGCCGAGGCCGATGACGCCGAGGGTCTTGCCCAAAAGCTCGGGGCCCGCGAAGGAGGACTTGCCCTTCTCCACCATCTCGGGGATCTCGTCGCCCTTGTCGGCGATGCTGCGCACCCAGTCGATGGCCCCGATCATATCGCGCGAGGACATGACCAGTGAGGCGATCTCCTGCTCCTTGACGGCCTCGGCATTCGCGCCGGGGCTGTTGAAGACGACGATGCCCTTTTCCGCGCACTCCTCGATGGGGATGTTGTTGAAGCCCGCCCCTGCCCGCGCGATCGCCAGCAGATTGGAGCCGAACTCCATGCCGTGGAGATTCGCGCTGCGGATGAGCATGCCGTCGGGATTCTCTACGTCCGGCCCGACCTCACACCCGCGCTTTAAAAGCGCGCCGGTGCCGTGCTCGGAGATGGTGTTCATGGTTTTGATCTTAAACATGTCTGACTTCAAACTCCTTCATGTAATCAACCAACGCCCGGACGCCCTCGACAGGCATGGCGTTATAGATGGAGGCGCGCATGCCCCCGGCGATCTTGTGGCCCTTGAGGTTCAGAAGACCGCGCTCCGCCGCGCCCTTGATGAAGGCGGCGTCGGTCTCGGCGTCCCCGGTGCGGAAGGTGACGTTCATAAAGCTCCGGGAGCCGGGCCGGGCATGGGCTTTGAACAGACGGCTCTCGTCCAGGTAATCGTAGAGAAGTCCGGCGCGCTCGCGCTTTCTCTCGTCCATGGCCTTCACGCCGCCCTGGGCGATCACCCAGTCGAGCGTGAGATCGAGCATGTAGATGCACCAGCAGGGCGGGGTGTTGAGCATGGAGCCGGTCTCGATCATGGTCTTGTAGCTCAGGATCTTCGGCGTGAAGGGCAGCTCCCGCCCCGCGAGGCGTTTGTCCACGATCACCACCGTGAGGCCCGCGGGAGCCATGTTCTTCTGCGCACCCGCGTAGATGAGGCCGAACTTCGACACGTCCACCTCCGCCGTCAGGATGTCGGAGGACATGTCGCACACAAGGGGCGCCTCGGTCTGGGGGACGTACTGCCACTCGGTGCCGTAGATGGTGTTGTTCGCGCAGTAGTAGAAATACTTCGCGCCGGGGGTGAAGCTCAGCTCCGCCTGGGCCGGGATGCGGTCGTGGCCGGTGGGCTTCGTCGTCGCCGCGATGTGGACGCTGCCGTACTTCGCCGCTTCCTCGGCGGCCTTGCCCGCGAAGTTGCCCGTCACGGCATAGTCGGCCGTGCCGCCCTCGATGAGGTTCATGGGGATGGCGGCAAACTGCGTGGTCGCGCCGCCCTGCAAAAGCAGGATCTCATGCGTGTCCGGCACGTTCATGAGCCGGCGGAGCTTTGCGCATGCCGAGTCGAACACGTCCTGAAAAAGGGCGCTGCGGTGGCTGATCTCCATGACGGACATGCCGCTGCCGCGGAAGTTCAAGAGCTCCGCCGCCGCGGTCTTCAGCGCGCTCTCCGGCATGGTGGAGGGGCCCGCCGCGAAATTATAGACCTGATCTCTGTTCATAGGAATATACTCCAAAATTATATTCTGATTTTTGTGCTATTTTACTATTCTTTTTCGTGTTCGTCAATGCGCCATTTAAACGAAACAGCCCCGGCATCGGGGCTGTTTCCTCCGCGTATTTGATTGTTTTTATGGATTGCTTCACCCCACGGGGCGGAACGTCACGTAGACCACCACGTCCATGGCGGGCATGACGAAGTTTTTCGCCTCGGTGATATCATAGCTGGCAGAGCCGTCGATGAGGCTCCAGACGATCTTATCGAGGGTATAGCCGGGATCGGCGTTCGGGAAGACGTAGACCGCCGAGGTCGGGTAAACGTTCAGCGCCGTGCCGGAGTCGCCGGTCGTGAGGCCGAGCGCCGCGCTGCCGCCCTGCATGGGCGCAAGGCTCACGCGGTAGGCCTGCTGCGGGGCGTAGCCGGGTGCATACTCCCAGGAGTTGTCCGCGCCGGGGATGTTGAACACGAGATCAACCATGCTGCCCGAGCCGCCGCCCTCCGAGTCGCCGCCCTGAGACGCATCCTTCCACTGGGCGTAGAGGGTGAGGTTTGCGGAAAGGTTTATGATCTGTTCGTTTTTGTACTCCGTGCCGTTGCCATCCTTCCAGCAAACGAACACCTGTCCGTCAGGGGCGGTAAAATTCTTGTCATAGGCCTGAATCTTGTAGCTGCCCGCCTCGTGGGGGCCGTCCTCCGCTTTTTGGTCGGTGCCGTTGTTTGCGACATAGGTCACGGTGAAGCTGTCAGCCGCCGCTGGGAACTGAACCTTTTTATATTCAGGCTCCTTAAGATCCTGCCCTTGTGTGTTGACGGCAATAGTTGTCTTGCCCTCAGTACCTTCCATGTTCGTCCAGCCGGTACCGGCAATCGTATTTTTTACATCGCCGGAGATTGCATTCTGACTGCCGCTGGCAATAACGCTACCCCTATTTATTAGTACATCGCGGCCGCTGCTAATTCCAGTTGTGCCGGATGCTGTAACGGTTCCGCCATCGATTTTTACAGAAGAAAACGCAGAATAAAGCCCCTGCCCATTCGTTCCCCCGTCGGCTTTGACCGTTCCGCCGGTGATAATTATACCGTTTCCAGTTTTTATTGTAGATTCTATTCCATAATAATTACCGTTAGCTGTAACGGTTCCGCCCCCAATCTCGATTACTCCATTTATTGATATTAAACCTGTATTGCCGGTAGCAGTAATATTACCGCTATAAACACCGCTATCAAACTTAATATTGGAGCTTGACAAAATGCCATCGCCTTCGCCGCTTATGAATAAGCTGCCGCTTCCCGAGAAGGTCAAAGCCGAGTAGGAGAAAATACCACTACTATAGCTAGTATTATATGTGAGCGTGTTCTCGCCCTTTAGCTCAATGGTTATTTCATTGATAGACGAAGAACTACCAATATAAATGCACCCATCATAATAATATTCATCATCAGGAGTGGCGGTAAAACTAAAGTCGTCCAGCGTCAGGGTTTTTGTATCTTTGTTATAGCTCCACCCCTCGCCGGATGTGTTATCACTCGTGACCTGCCTGTCGACGATCCATATCGGGTAGTCTTCCGCATACGCGCTCATTCCCGACAGCAACCCCACGAGCAGCGCCAGCGAGAGCAGCAGGAACAGAAATTTTAATCCTCTGTGTTTCATTTGTCTTTCCTCCATAAATTATTTCAACGCCGCACGCGCGGCGGGATGGACGAATTGGCTCCCTTTTTCCAAAGGGAGGTAAAAGTGTAGACAAAGCTCAAAGTCTGTCATTCCGAGCCAGTGTCGCAACACTGGCGTGGGAATCCGTTCTCCGGTACAATGTCAGTTAACATGCGGCTTTCGGGGAATACGGATTGCCACACCAGTGACATCGGTCACTGGTTCGCAATGACAGGAACCGACTTTGTCTACAATCCCCCTCCCTTTTTCCAAAGGGAGGTAAAGGCAAGGCGCGGCGGGATGGACGCTTCTAAGCTCCCTTTGCGAAAGGGCGCGACGCGTTAAGCAAACGTGCCGGGGGCACGTTTGTAGCCAAAGCGGGGAGCAATCTGTGATTGCGACCTGGGCCGAAGGCTGGCATGGCCGATCTCACGCGAGGCCATGACTGAGGGATCGACTGTCCTGCGCCGCTGTCGGGTCGATCCCTCCACCGCTTCGCGGTCCCCCTCCCTTTTTCCAAAGGGAGGTTAATAAGTGGGGTCGCCTCCACGCGGCGGAACGCGCAAAAAGGGCGCAGTACACCTCAAAATGGGTATACTGCGCCCCTGATAATTCTGGGCATGGAAAGGCTGTCAGCGCGGACGTTACCGACTGACTGACTGACTGACTGACTGACTGACTGACTGACTGACTGACTGACTGACTGACTGACTGATGATACGCCGTGCGGCCATGTCTGTCAACCCCTTTCCGCAAGTTTACATAACGCAACATCTTGTGCTTGTATGATTATATGTGCACACTATACACGATCACGCCGCGTTTTTCAAGAGGAAAAGCGACAAAAAACGGGCGCCGCCCGGGATTGACAAACGCCCGCACTTGCCCTATAATAACAGTGAAGAGCGAACCACGCACACGGTTAGCTCCTCAGAATGTTAGTTAGATATGTGGCAAGCCACAAAGTCAACCGTCACTTTGCAGGAGTGGCGGTTGACTTTTTAGCGGGCTTTGCCTTTCGGGAAGTTTCTCTCACGAGAATCGTGATCGTCCACTTCTTTATATGAAAAGTAATCCGCATAAGTACCACCTCCTTATCGGAGGATGGAGCCAACCGCCTGCGTGTGAATGTTCTCTCTTCACCGTCCCCTTGGGGGACTTTTATTTTACATGATACTGCGATCTTCGTCAAGCTTTTCCTGCCGCGCTCAGGCAAGCACCCCGCACAGCGTCTCGCCCTCGACGCGCTCGATGCGCACATCCCGGAGTTCTCCGCGAAGCCCCGTCCCCTGCACCTTCACGGGCATATAGGTGTCGCTGTGGCCGGTGCAGAAGCCGTCCTCCTCCGATTCAAAGAGTACCGGCAGGGTCTGCCCCACGCAGGCGGCGAGAAAGTCCCGGTGCATGGAATCGCACAGGCGCTGCTGCTCATGGGCGCGCTGCTCCTTGACCTTCTTTTCGCACTGGTCGGGCATCGCGTCCGCGGGCGTGCCGGGGCGGCGGGAGTACGGGAAGACATGCATCGCGGCAAAGCGGCACTTTTCCAGAAACGCGGCGGTCGCGGCGTTGTCTGCATCCGTCTCGCCGGGAAAGCCGGTGATGAGATCGCCCGTCAGGGCGCAGCCGGGGAAGTATTTTCGCAGAAGCTCCGTCTTCTCAAAAAACGTCGCCGTGTCGTACTTGCGGTTCATGGCCTTCAAGGTGCGGTCACAGCCCGATTGGAGCGAGAGATGAAAGTGACGGCAGAGCTTGCCCGTGGCTTTGATGCGCTTACAGAAATTCTCGGTAATGACCGTCGGCTCCAGAGAGCCGAGGCGGATGCGCATGTGCGGGCTTGCCGCCGCCACGGCTTCGATCACGTCGGCAAGGCCGGGCTTTCCGGGCAGATCCACGCCGTAGGAGGCGACCTCGATGCCTGTGAGGACAATTTCGCGGTAGCCCTCGGCGTCAAGCCTTGCGGCCTCCTGCGCAGCCTCGTCACAGGGCAGGCTCCGCAGCCGCCCGCGCGTATAGGGGATGATGCAGTAGGAGCAGAAGTTGACGCAGCCGTCCTGGATCTTGAGCATGGCGCGGGTGCGGTGATCCACCGCCCCGGCGGGCAGGCGCTCCAGCTCGCGGCGCTTGAAGGGCTCGTCAATGTCCCTTGTCTTCTC
>Ga0310691_10002349_pt1 | contig 25494 bp, 27 predicted proteins | sample 176DNAGHGlowgp2_FD_203887 | JGI IMG/M metagenome (GOLD analysis project Ga0310691, IMG submission 203887) | Sheep rumen microbial communities from Palmerston North, Manawatu-Wanganui, New Zealand - 1766 DNA GHGlow gp2 (v2) (version 2) | ecosystem: Host-associated > Mammals > Digestive system >...
TCCCAAGGTAATGGAGATCAGGGACTACTGCGCAAAACAGCTGGATACACTCTGGGATGAGAACAGGCGTATTGTGAACGCCCACCCCGTTCATGTGGATCTGACTCCCAGACTTTACGATATGAAGATAAATCTGCTGGATAGGAATTCGTTCTGAGATATGACGATAGATTGGCCGGATTGAAAATCTTTTTGATATTCATAGCCCGTCCTTATATTCCGTGGGACTGATCCCGAAGGTCTGCTTAAAAGATCTGCTGAAATGAAAAGGATCATTATATCCCACATGTGCAGCGATCTGCTGTATCGTCAGGTTACTGTCATTCATCAGCTGCTTGGCTATATTCATCCTGTAACTTCGTATGTATTTTGAAGGAGTGGTATTTTCCACCTTGTTGAATACCTTGGTCAGATAGGATGATGAAAAGCCCAGGGACAGGGAGATGGAGTTGAGGTCCAGTTCTTCAGAGTAATGCTCTTTTACAAAGGTTTTGACCAGTGTCACGATCTCTTCGGGAGTGAGCGCGCTCTCTGTGCCGCTTTCCGACTTTATCTGTCTGGAGATGTCTTTTAAGGATATCTCCAGATTTTTTAATACTTTGCAGAGTTCTTCCGTGTCCAAGGGCTTAAGCAGATAGTCGGTGACGCCGTAATGCAGGGCTTGTCTGGCATATTCAAAATCGGCGTATCCTGTTATGATCACTATCTTCACATGGCTCATGGCGCGGCTTATCTCGGCGGCCATTTCAAGACCTGTCATCACCGGCATGGAGATGTCGGTAAAAACTACCGCAGGTGGCTGTTCTTTTATGGCCTCGAGGGCGTCTTCTCCGTTTGAATATATGCCCGCCACCTTAAAATTCGGATTCTGCGCTTCTATGTGTTTTGCAATATTTTTTGCTATGAGATTTTCGTCTTCCGCTATGATCACGCGATATCTGTTGTCTTCCATGGTTTCATGCTCCTTGAGCTCAGTTTTAATACATTTTTCCGTATATTTTTCTTATGTCAGATCTATATCCGGCCGGACCTTTTCTGCCCTAAACATCAGGCGTTGGCGTCAAATTCTCCGCCGATAGTCACCAGCGCGCCGCCCTCAGCATTATTGCTTATGCGGAATATATGTTTTCCGTGATAGAGCGTTTTAAATCTGATGTAGATATTCATCAGTCCCATTCCGTTTATCTCCAGATCCGGCAGCAGGTCGGTTTCGTTTATGGAATCTATTTTTTCGTTTATCTCTTTTAAGTCTTCGGTAGAAAACCCGGTGCCGTTATCTTTGACCGAGATTTCCCAGTATATGCCCGTCATGACACCACTCATCTTTATCCTCCAGGGCGGCTTTACGCTTTTGGTCGCAAATTTTATGGAGTTTTCCACTATGAGCTGGAGGCACAGCTTGGGTATTTTAATTTTCGACATTTCAGGGGGCAGATCGATCTCGTATATCAGATTGTCGCCGTAACGCATCTTCATGCACTCCAGGTAATCTCTGGCGTGTGTCACGTCCTCTTCGATGGAGACCAGAGGGTCCTTATCCGAAGAAATGTAACGTAGTATTCTTGAGATCGTCTGACACATTCTGGTCACTTCCTCATTCATCCCTTCATCTGCCATGGCCGAAATGGTAGCCAGGGAATTGTAGAGGAAGTGAGGATTCATCTGCGACTGCAGAGCCAGGATCTGTGACTGCAGGCGCTGATTGTTAAGGGCGATTTCACGCTTCATGGATGTTTTGGTTTTTTCGTGCATCTTCACTACCGCGGAATAGAGAGTGTCCAGCTCTATTATGTCGGTGTTTACCTCGTCCAGAGATTCAGTCAGCAGGCTTTCTTCATCAGTGTGGAGGTTGGCGATGTTGGAATACATCTTCATCAGCGGAGTGGTGATTATCCGTGAGACCACATAGGATAAAAACAGTATGACGATCACAAATATCATAAAGATAAAAAGATTGGCTTTTATATAGTCCATTATGGGTTTGTACAGATCGTGATTATCGGCGGCTATGATGGTGGTGAAGCCGGAATAGGGCGAGCGTGTCACGAACAGATGGGTATTATCGTCAAAGGATAATTGCAAAGGCGTATCGCCGTTATCCTCCAGCTGTTTTTCGTAATCGGACAGGAAGTCATAATACTTTGTTCCCATTCCGTCATGGGAGAAGTCGTATATATTATTTCCTCTCTGGTCAAAAAGGTAGACCTTTTCATTGTAAGTGCCGGTGTCTATTTTTCTCAGTCTTGATATGAGGGAGGACATGGAATGCTTGACCTCGATCACTCCCAGAGGATTGTAATAACTGGACTGATATATGGAGCATACACTCAGAAAATAGGAACCCTCCTGATAGGTAAAATATTTTTTCAGACCGGGCTCTTCACTGCAAAAGATCAGCTTATTGGAATTACTGTTTATCAGACTGTCATACCAGGGCTTGTCCTTTATGGAAACATTGCCGGAGACACCGGTGTCAAGCCCCACTCCGATATAACCTTCATCCAGGGAATACAGATATATCTGGTCTACGGGTTTTGAGGGACCGATGATGGATGTGAGCAGATCGGTCAGGATCTTAATGTTCTGGGTTGCGGTATAGTTTTCCGAATTGTGGGAAAAATTGTTTTTAAAACCGATAAAGCGATCCATTATCAGATTCGAATAGGCAATGTTTTGCATTACCGTGCTCACACTTTTGATCTCCTCGTCCATGAAGGCGGAAGCGTTCTGGGCGTCACGGCTTAGGGTTTCAAAGGCCTGGATCTGTATCTTTTTTGACTCGGAATATACGAAGTAGCTTATATAAGCCAGAAAACTGGTAACTATAAGAAAGAAGAATACGAGCTGTAAGGTCGTCTGTACACTTTTTTTGCTGCGGTTAAAAATAGGCATGACATATTCCTGTTTTATCCATTCGATGAATATAAAGGCTAATTTATAATAGTCTCACAAACGATCTATTGTCAAATGATTGTTGTAACGGTTAATTTCTTATTTTTGAAAGAGAGGGTAGATTATGAAAAAAAGGATTTTGGCTTCATTGATGATGATATCAATGGTAGGTACCATGCTGGCAGGATGTTCGGGCGGTGCAGCAAACAGCGCTGCTACGGCACCCGAGACCACAGCCCCCGAGACCACGGCACCCGATGCCACGGCTAAGGCTGACGCACCTGCAGCATCCGGCGGCGAGGATGTGACCATAACCTTTATGTCCAGCCAGGACTGGATCCAGGACGCAGAGATGGAGCTGGGAGAGAAGTTTACAGAGCAGACAGGTATCAAGGTGGACTATCAGATAGTTCCTTCGGATCAGTATGAGAGTCTTCTTATGACAAAGATCAATTCCGGTGAGTGCACCGACATCTTCGGCGGACAGAGTTCACAGTTCAGTATCGTGACACAGTTTGATGTAGAGAAAAACGCAGTTGACCTTTCCGGCGAGAGCTGGGCAGCTAATGTGGATCCCGCAGCTGCAGTTGAACTTTCCGCAAATGGCAAGCTTTACGGACAGCCCATCCAGGATGTATCCGCATGCTGGGCAGTAGCTTACAATATTTCAATGTTTGAGGAGCAGGGACTGGAGATACCTACCAATTATGCAGAGTTCTGTGCAGTATGTGATAAGCTCCTGGCAGCTGACATCATCCCCATATATGAGTGTGTTTCCGACGGATGGCATCATGTATGCTGGACTGAGGCTGCAGTGGCCGCTACACAGGCAGACCCCGGTTATCCCGACGCTCTCAATAACAACACAGCAACCTTTGCGGGAAATGAAGAGCTGACTAAGATGTTCTCACAGCTTAAGGAAATGGCAGATAAGGGTTACATGGGTGACAACTATATGTCAAATCAGTATGCAGATGCTCCCGCAGCTATCGCAAGCGGCGAGTATGCAATGGTTCTTTACAATCAGGGTCTGGGCGCAGAGGTTAATGCAGCCGATTCTAGCTTCCCTGAGGATAACATCGGTTATTTCGTAAATCCTCTTTGTGATAATCAGGCACTCAACGTTAACTACTGCGGACCTTCAAGATTTATCTTCTCAGGTTCCAAGAATATCGACGCCGCCAAGAGGTATCTGGAGTTCATGGCATCGGATGAGAGCCTTGCATACATGACCGAGAACGTAGGCAAGTTCAACCAGCTGCCTTACACCAACGCACCTTCCGCATATTCACCTGTGGTTCAGGATTTCTATGACAGATATCCCAATAAAGTGGCTGTATTCCAGGCATCGGTTAAGTACTACAACCCCGCTTGGATGGATATAGGAACCGATATGTCGGCCATGTTCCTCGGAGAGATGACACCTGAGGAAGTGCTCACGGATATTGATAAGTTAAGGGCAGATCAGGCAGCGGCAGCTTCCGATCCTGCATGGAAGTGATATAAGATGTAGTTTACGGGCGGGGCTGTTTGAGGATTTGGGCAGCCCCGCTTTTTAAAAAAGAAAGGACACCTGTATGAACAAGAATAAAGTATATCCTTTATATTTTGCAGCCGGAGCGCTGATAATATATTTCGTATTGTTCTTCCTCCCCGGGATCATAGGAATAGGATATTCGTTTACGGACTGGTCCGCATATTCCGATAAGCTCCACTATGTCGGATTCGAGAACTTCAAGACGGTTTTTTCCGGGGATGAGGATTATATGAAGGTCATCGAAAATACCCTGATCTTCACTTTTGTGACTACTGTACTTAAAAATGTGATAGGACTTATACTGGCACTTTTGCTCACTAAAAATATAAAGTTCCTTAATGCGCACCGCAGTATCGTGTTCATGCCTTCGATCCTGTCCACGCTCATTATAGGAATGATCTTTAAATCGATACTTGATCCGAAATCCGGATTGTTAAATACATTTTTGAGAACTGTCGGACTCGGCATGCTGGCACAGAAATGGCTGGTGTCGACGGAATACGCATTCGCCTCCGTTATGGCGGTGGATATCTGGAGAGGCGTGGGATATATCATGACCATTCTGATCGCAGGCATTTTGTCCATCTCTCCTGAGTATTATGAGGCGGCTTCCATAGACGGAGCGGGAGAGTGGGATAAGTTCAGATATGTGACCTTCCCTCTGATCCTTCCTACTCTGGCCACCACCACGGTGCTCAATGTCATATACGGAATGAAGGTGTTTGACATGGTTTACGCCCTTACAAACGGAGGCCCCGGTAAGGCCACCACCGAAGTGCTGTACACGGAGGTGTTTAAAAAGTTCGGAACGGGCCAGTATGCAGTCGGCACTGCGCTTTCTTCGGTAATGTTCATCATCATGATCTTTGTGGGCACACATATGATCAAGGTCATGACTAAGAATGAGGTGGTTGAATAATGAAGAATAAGAGAACGATCAGGTCAATATTATGCAATATCATAGCGTGGGTATTTTCGGCGATCTGCCTCATACCGCCCCTTCTTATATTTGTTAATTCACTTAAGGACAAGAAGGCGGCTGCGGATATGAACTTAAAGCCCCCCGCATTTCCCATACAGTGGAGCAATTTTTCCACCGTTATAGAGAAGGGTAAGCTGCTGACTTCCTTTGCCAACAGCTTCCTGTACTCCGCCTGCGCCATGGTGCTGACGGTGTTTCTGGCGTCCCTGGCAGCTTATGTACTGTCCAGGAACCAGTCTAAGCTCAACAAATTCCTGTACATGTTCCTGGTACTGGGGATCACGCTGCCCATTAACTATGTGGCGCTGACCAGGGTGCTTCAGTTCCTGCACCTTAACAACACCGCTCTGGGAATAATACTGCTTTATACAGCCATGCAGCTTCCCTTCATGACCTTTCTCATCCACGGTTTTGTGGCAAAGGTTCCCGTGGAATTGGATGAGGCGGCGGTCATCGATGGCTGCGGACCCATAAGGCTTTACTTCCTGGTGGTATTTCCTCTTTTAAAGCCTGCGGTGGCTACGGCGTCGGTGCTTACCTTCCTCAATACCTGGAATGAGTTTGTATCACCGCTCTACTTCCTCAACAGGACGGAGCAGTGGCCCATGACTTTGTCGGTTTATAATTTCTTCGGTATGTATTTCAAGGACTGGAATCTGGTATGCGCGGACATCCTGCTCACCAGCCTTCCCGTAATAATAGTTTATCTGCTGGGACAAAAGTACATAGTATCCGGTATGACTGCAGGTGCGGTAAAGGGCTGATCGATGGACAGGATCGTAGAAAAGATTTCCGATAATATAATACATATCATCTATCCGTTACAGGATGGTTTAACTGCTCCCGCCACGGAAAATACCCCCCTCAATTTTTCGTGGCAGGGCAGGTGCGTCCTCACTCAGTCTCTGGTTTCCTTTATGCCGAAGACCGAGTACAGTTATGCAGCCGATGAGGGCGGTTTTAAAAAGAAGATGACCGCAAACGGTGAGGTCTCTTACGCTGAGGGTATGCACAGGGAGGCCAAAAGACTGGTTTATTCCGTGGATCTTGAATTTGACACAGGCCACGATGAGATGCTCTTAGGGCTGGGTCAGTATGAGGACGGTATCATGGATTACCGTGATCACAAGGAATACCTGTATGAATCAAACATGCGCATTGCCATTCCTTTTCTGGTAACCACCGGACATTACGGCATACTTATTGATTCCGAGAGCTGTCAGATATTTAAATCCGGGAGGAATACCATAAAGTTTACGATTGACAGTGATTTAAAGCTGTCCTATTATGTTTTTCTGGGCGAAGACATAAAGAGCATCATCAGATGTTATCACGAGCTGACGGGTATGCCCTCCATGTTACCCCGTTGGGCTTTCGGTTACATTCAAAGTAAGGAGCGCTACGGATCCGCCGAAGAGCTTCTGGATGTCGCCGGAAATTTCAGGGACAAAAATATCCCCATAGACTGTATTGTCCAGGACTGGTATACCTGGGAAGAGGGCCTCTGGGGCGAAAAGAAGTTTGATAAAAAAAGATATCCCGACCTTAAGAAGACGGTGGATGATCTTCATGAAAAGAACATACATTTCATGGTGAGCATATGGCCGAACATGAGTCCGGATTCCGATAATTATGCCGAGTTTGCCAAGGCAGATCTGTTGATGCCGAATTCCAATCTCTATGACGCCTTTGATGAAAAGGCCCGTGACCTGTACTGGAAGCAGTGCAGGGAAGAGATAATGGGAAGCGGTACGGATGCTCTGTGGTGTGATAACGCAGAGCCTTTTTCCGATGCGGACTGGAGCGGCGAAAAAAAGAAGCCGGAAAAAGAAAGATATCTGGTGGTCACGGACACCTCAAAGGAGTCCATGGACTGGGATAAGATAAATTCCTATGGTCTGTATCATGCTAAGGGGATATATGAGAACTGGCGAAAGTCTTATCCTCAAAAGCGTGTGGTAAACCTTACCAGGTCAGGCTATACCGGAGTGCAGAAATATGGTGTTATTCTTTGGTCAGGTGATATCACCGCCACTTATGATACCCTTCGCAGGCAGATAGTCGAAGGCGTAAAGATGGGACTTACCGGAATACCGTACTGGACTTTGGACATCGGCGGATTTTTTGTGGTAAATGATAAGTATGAAAACCGCGGCTGTAACGATAAGGAGCATCTGCCCCTGTGGTTCTGGCGCGGTGATTATAATGATGGCGTCAGAGACCTTGGGTATCGCGAACTGTATGTAAGATGGTTTGAGTTTGGGACTTTCCTTCCCATCTTCAGGTCTCACGGGACCGACACGCCCAGAGAGCCCTGGCAGTTTAAGGACGATGCTTTGGATGGAAGCGATGGATACACTTCTGAATCCGGTAATGTTTTTTACGATGCTATCGTCTCGCACATAAGGCTCAGGTATTCCCTGATACCCTATCTGTATTCGCTGGGGGCCATGGCCCACAGGGAAGGCAGCATCATGATGAGAAGCCTTGTCATGGAATATCCGGATGACGAGCGGGTAAGGACGGTCACTGATGAGTATATGCTGGGACCTTCACTTTTGATCGCACCTGTGTATACGCCTATGTATTATGGGGCTGGCTCCGTAAAGATCGAATCTTCGGATAAGACAAGGAAGGTATATCTGCCTGCAGGTAACGGTTGGTACGATTTTTATACCGGTGAGTTCTATGAAGGCGGACAGGAGATAGATGCGGATGCGCCTCTTGAGCACATCCCCGTTTTTGTGCGGGAAGGCTCCATAATACCTTTCTCCGACGACATATCCTACGCGGATGAAAAGGACGGAATGGTGAGTAAGGTACGCGTCTATGAAGGGCGCGACTGTGAGTTCACCCTGTATTTTGATAAGGGTGACGGTTACGAGTTTGAAGAAGGACAGTTCAGTCTGGTGAAGCTTAGCTTCCATCAGGCAGAGCATAAATTATCGGTTTCAAAAACAGGCGATTATCCTGTGGATGAAAGCTTTGAAACGGAATATATTACTCCGGCTATTCGGGGTAGTACCTGATTAAATACTGACGAAAGAGCGGACCTAAAATGAGTATCTGGATAGTACAAAAACAAATGATCATGATCTTTGCGATGATTTTGATCGGAGTGTATCTCTACAAGAGCAAACATCTTTCTGATGAGACGTCGAAGCAGCTGTCATGGATCATTGTGAATGTGACTAATCCGGTTACTTTGCTGATCGCGGCTCTTTCCGACAGGGAAAAGCTGGGGGCCGGTGAAGTGGGACTTGCATTCCTGGCTTTTATCCTGATGTATGTGATCCTGATCGCGGCGGCTTATCTGCTCCCGGTGCTCCTCAAGGTGGAGCCCGATGGCAGATATGCCTACAGGATGCTCACTATTTTCAGTAACGTGGGTTTCATAGGCATTCCCTTTACATCTGCCGTACTGGGGCCTAAATCACTGATCTTTGTGTCCATTTGCGGGCTGGTATATAATGTGATCATTTACACATATGGGATAGCATCCCTTAAGGCGGTGTCCCTAAGACTGCATCCGGGAGAGTCAGGGAATGTCACGTCGGGCAGTGGATTTTCACTTCGGAGCATGTTTAATTCCGGCATGATACTGTCCGTGCTGACCATAGTAGTGTATCTGGCGGATATTAAGGTTCCCGGGATGGTCAATACCACCCTCACCTATATAGCGAACTGCACTACCTTTTTATCCATGATAGTCCTGGGTACTTCCGTGGCACAGATGGTGCCTAAGGAAGTGTTTACCAAATGGCGTCTGTATGTATTCCTGGTGCTCAGGCAGATATTGCTTCCAGTAGCTTTGATCTTTGTCATGAAGCTGTTTATCACAAATGATCTCATGCTTCGGAGCATAGTGATAATGTCAGCCATGCCTGCCGGGAACTTACCGCTTATGATGGCAAAGCAGTACGGGGTAAAGGAGGATGTGATCTCTGCCGGGATCATACTCACCACGGTGGCCACGATAGTGACCATACCCGCAGTAATGTTTTTCCTCTAATAAAATCTTTTCATTACTATCCTTTTTAAAACAGCCTCTCCATAACGGGGAGGCTGTTTTATGTTTTTGCCCATCACTTGCGTAGTTTCCCGTTTTTCAGTATAATGTAGTGTGATTTATTGCGTTTATTTCCGTGTGCTATGGGGAAGATGCTTTGTCGGTAAAAGAATTGGATAAAAGTATCTTAAAAATGGTCGCGGGATGTTTGGCTTATACATGGATGTAAAAGTGGAGAAAAAGTCTTGGATGAAATAGAGTTTGATGTAAAGATGTCTGCCGGTGCGCTGTACGACTTTTACCTGTACACTACCTACACCTCACTTACGGGGATGCTGGGTACGCTGGTAGGTATCCTTTTGTTGGTCAATTATGCCTCACATAAGGAATTGGCCTATTTGATATTCGGCCTTATCGTGCTGTTTTATCTGCCGGTGACTTTATATTTAAGCGCCAAAAAGAACGTGCTCTTGGTGGATTCGTTCAAAAAGACCCTGCATTATCGTCTGGACGAAAAGGGCATGGAGGTGAGCCAGGATGATACCACACAGACCCTGGAATGGGACGGTGTGGTAAAGGTGTGCGCCACCGCCTCGAACATATTTGTATTTACCACAAAAAAGACGGCCACCATTTTCCCCAGAAAGGAACTGGGAGAAAAGACCACGGCCATAATAGCGCTCCTGTCAAAATATGTGGAGCCCAAAAAGATGAAGATAAGATTTTAAGGGGATTTGTTGATAATACGATGAATTTCCGGAAAAGATGATTGATGATATGATTGAGAATAATGTCATTGAGACAAACAGCCGGGAGGAAACCTATGATCTTGGGTTTAAATTGGGAAAAGAGGCACAGCCCGGCACCATATACGCCCTGGATGCGGATCTGGGCTGCGGCAAGACGGTTTTTTCCCAGGGACTGGCAGCGGGTCTTGGCATCACCCAGACCGTGAACAGCCCCACCTTTAATATATTGAAGGTCTATGAAAAGGGACGTCTGCCTTTTTATCATTTCGATGTATACCGCATAGGCGATATATCCGAGATGGATGAGATAGGCTGCGAAGACTTCTTTTACGGTGAAGGCGTCTGCGTCATAGAATGGGCCGATATGATCCGCGAACTGATCCCCGACACTGCCGTATGGATACACATGGCGCGGGATCTGTCGAAGGGGATGGATTACAGGCGTATTGAAATGACGCCGCAGGACAATTGATTGATTTGCTTTTGAATAAGATTCTTCGGCTGAAGCCTCAGGATGACAGTCGATATGGTTATCTAAAAGGAACGACGTAGAATCTTGATAGAGCGGAAACAGAAATATAGAAAAATATGAAGATATTATCCCTCGATTCCTCAGGCATGGTGGCCTCAGCCGCCCTGCTCACGGATGAAATACTTACAGCAGAATATACTTTGAATCATAAAAAGACCCATTCCCAGACCCTCATGTCCATGCTTGACGAGATCGTCCGTATGACTGACTGGGATTTGAAAAGTGTGGATGCCATAGCCATAGCAAAAGGCCCCGGCTCCTTCACCGGCCTGAGGATAGGCTCGGCGGCGGTAAAAGGACTGGCCCACGCTCTTGATAAGCCCATCGTGGAAGTGCCCACCCTGGAAGCCATGGCATATCAGGCTTATGGATACACGGGTTTGATAGCTCCCATCATGGATGCCAGACGCTCCCAGGTATATACGGCTGCTTATACCTTTGATGAAAAAGGAAAGTTTACCTGTCTTATGGAAAGTTCAGCCCTGTCTGTTGAGGAGTTCGTGTCAAAACTTAAGGAGTTTCGCAGACCGGTGATGCTCATGGGAGACGGAGTGCCGGTATATGAGGAAAAAATAAGAAACTTGATGAATGGTAAATCTGATGTGAGTGACAGACCTGAAGGCTTCGATTCAGGAAATGAATTTGATGATTCTGATAAAGCAGGCGTGTGCGATATCCTGATCGCACCTCCTCATATGAACCGTCAGAGAGCTGCTTCGGTGGCTGCCCTGGGAGCCCTCTATGTAAAGGAAGGAAAGACTGTGAGCGCTGCGCAGCATATTCCCCTGTACCTTCGAAAACCTCAGGCAGAGAGGGAACTTGAAGCAGGCCTGTTAAAAACATAATTTTTTAATATGGAGGTGTGGCATAATGGTCACATTTCATGAACTGACCGAAGACGACGTGGAAGCCGTCAGCATAATAGAGAGCGAGACCTTTTCCATGCCATGGAAGGCAAAGGATTTTCTGGAGATGATAAATCTGGACTATGCCTATTATATCGTGGCAAAGGAAAACGGCGTGATCATCGGCTGCTGCGGAGTGAGGAATATGTGCGGCGACGGTGAGATCACAAATGTGGTGATCCACAAGGATCACAGGCGTAAAGGTTACGCCAGACAGATGCTTAAATATCTTATGGTTAATGGCCGTGACCTGGGGATACGCAGATATACCCTGGAGGTCAGACGGTCCAATGAGGCGGCCATTGCCCTGTATGAAGAACTGGGCTTTAAATGTGAAGGCGTCCGTCCGGGCTTTTATGAACAGCCTGTGGAAGATGCGCTGATATATTGGCTTAAGTAGTGATTGATCAGATATTGTTCTGAATTAATCTAAAAGATTTTGATAAAGGATGACTAAATGATAGACGTATGCTTGTTGGGAACCGGCGGTATGATGCCTCTTCCCGACAGATGGCTTACCTCGCTGATGCTCCGTTATGACGGAGGGTCCATACTGGTGGATTGCGGTGAAGGTACTCAGATAGCAATGAAAGAAAAAGGTTGGAGCCCCAAGCCCATAGACCTGCTTTTGATAACGCATTTTCATGCGGATCATATAAGCGGACTGCCGGGACTCTTGCTCACAATGGGGAATGCGGAGCGCACCGAACCCCTGACAATAGCCGGTCCCAAGGGACTCAGCCGTGTGGTAGGTGCCCTCAGAGTGGTGGCCCCTGAGCTGCCCTTTGATATACAGTGCTACGAGTTCACCGAAAATGAGCAGACCCTTCAGTACGGAGACCTGAGGATCAAGTGCTACAGGGTACATCACAATGTGATCTGCTACGGATATTCTTTTGAACTGGATCGTGCCGGCAGGTTTTCGGCTGAGCGGGCAAAGGAACTGGATATACCGCTTAAATACTGGAACAGGCTTCAAAAGGGAGAAGAAATACAGCATGAAGGAAGGCTTCTTACTCCCGATATGGTTCTGGGACCGCCCCGCAAGGGCATTAAGGTGACCTATTGCACCGATACCAGACCCACAGACATGATAGTCAAGAACGCCATGAACTCCGACCTTTTCATATGTGAGGGCATGTACGGCGAGGATGATAAGCTGGAAAAGGCTAAGGAACACAGACATATGACCATGTATGAAGCGGCCCAGCTGGCAGTGGACGCCAACGTGTCAAAACTTTGGCTCACGCATTACAGCCCGTCCCTGGTCAGACCTGAGCCTTTCATGAAAAAGGTGAGGAGCATTTTTGCCGAAAGCTATCCCGGAAAGGACGGCATGAGCGAAGAGTTGAGATTTATCGATGAGTAGGGAACTCTTGGAATAAAATATTCATAATGACAGACCTAAGTAGAATATAAATGATATCGTAGTGAAAAAACGAAACGGTAACGGAATTCATACCAAAGCATAAAATCCGAGAAAGGAGGTGAGATCCGTGAAAAAGAAAAATAAGCAAAACGGCGTGAAGGTCGTGATCATAGCTGTCATTCTGGTGGCTATGCTGGTAGGCTATTACTTTTATCTTTCCAATAAGACGCGGGAAGTTAAGGAAGTAAAGCAGCTCAGTGAAGTAGACCAGGTATTGCTCAGAAATCTTAAAACGGATTATCCTCCGTCTCCGAAAGAAGTGGTCAAATACTACGCAGAGATAACCAAGTGCTTTTATGACGGAAAGTATACCGAGGAACAGCTGCAGCAGCTGGCAGTTCAGTCCAGGGAACTTCTTGATGATGAACTTACGGCCCAGCAGACTGACTCGGATTACCTCTTTGACTTGCAGATGGACATATCGGAATATCAGAAGAATGATATCCACATATCCAGTTACGCCACCTCCTCCAGCGTGGACGTGGAATATTCGGATACAAAGGACGGTCATCTCGCCAGCCTTTACTGTATATTTAATATCAGAAAGGGTACCATGCTCATGAGTTCCAATCATCAGTTCATTCTGAGAAAGGATGATGACGGACATTGGAAGATACTGGGCTGGACCTTGGCCGAGGATGAAGAAGAGGAAGAGTCGAAAGGATAGACTGAATTTAAGTCCGAGGTTGTATTAAGAAAACGGAGTAAAAAAGATCCTTCGGCTAAAGCCTCAGGATGACAGATTGTTGGATATAGGTAATATACAGAGTGTCATTCTGAGGAACGAAGTGACGAAGAATCCTGAAAGAGTAAATATAAAATGAACACCAAACCCGTAAAAATTCTTGCCATCGAATCCTCCTGCGATGAGACCGCCGCAGCAGTGGTGGAAAATGGCAGGAATGTATTATCAAATATAATTTCATCTCAGATCGATCTCCATACCCTCTACGGAGGTGTGGTTCCCGAGATCGCATCCCGCAAGCATATAGAAAAGATAGTCCCCGTGACGCAGCAGGCTCTGGATGAGGCCGGCTGTACCCTTAAGGACATCGACGCCGTGGCCGTGACCTATGGACCCGGTCTGGTGGGCGCCCTTCTGGTGGGCGTTTCCTATGCCAAGTCTCTTGCTTACGGAGCGAAGCTTCCCCTGGTGGGAGTTAATCATATCCGCGGGCACATAGCGGCAAATTACATAGAGGCAAAGGAACTGGAGCCTCCCTTCATGTGCCTGGTGGTATCCGGAGGCCACACTCATCTGGTAAATGTAGAGGATTATGAGAAATGTGAGATCCTGGGACTCACCCGTGATGACGCGGCGGGAGAAGCCTTTGATAAGGTGGCCAGAGCCATCGGTCTGGGCTACCCCGGCGGACCTAAGATAGACAAGGTCTCAAAGGAAGGCAATCCCGAAGCGGTCATTTTTCCCAGGGCAAAATTTAAGGAAGGCACAAACAGCGAATACGACTTCAGCTTCAGCGGTCTTAAGTCCGCGGTGCTCAATCACCTCAACAGCTGTTCCATGAAGGGCGAGGAGATAGTTCAGGCAGACATCGCCGCTTCTTTCCAGGCTGCTGTAGTAGACGTTCTTTGCCATAATTCCATGGACGCTCTGGAGCGGTATGGGGCAAAAAAGTTCGCCCTGGCAGGTGGCGTCGCTTCCAACAGCGCCCTGAGATCCGCCATAAAAGCAGAATGCGAAAAACGAGGCGTGCAGTTTTACTGTCCCTCTCCCATACTTTGTACAGATAATGCGGCCATGATAGGCTGCGAAGGCTATTATGCATATATGAGGGGAGTGCGCTCTGACCTGTCCCTTAACGCCTGCCCTGACCTGGAGTTGTAAATGACCACAGCGATAATCCTGTCTGCAGGCAGCGGAAAGCGCATGCACTCAGACGTAAAAAAACAATATATGATGCTCGGCGATCATCCGGTGATCTACTATTCCCTCAAGGCTTTTCAGGAAAGCTTTGCGGATGAGATCATACTGGTGGTCTCTCCCGGAGATGAAGACTACTGCCGCAGCGAGATTGTGGAAAAGTATTCTTTTGATAAGGTAAAAAAGATAGTCCCCGGCGGAAAAGAAAGATATGATTCCGTTCAGGCAGGACTAAAAGCCTCATCCGACAGCGACTATATATTCATTCACGACGGCGCCAGACCTTTTATCACAGGGGAGGTGTTGGATCGATGTCTTGATGAAGTAAAAAAGTATGACGCCGTAGTAGCCGCAGTCCCGTCAAAGGATACGGTGAAAATGGTGGATGAGGACGGCTTCATAAAAGAAACCTTGAACCGCGATCATCTGTGGAACATGCAGACACCCCAGGTCTTCAAAGGTTCCCTCATTAAACACTGTTATGATAAACTCATTCGGTCGGCCGATGAATTAATTGACAAAGGAATAGCTATCACAGATGATACCATGGCGGTAGAGTATTTCAGTGATGTGAAGGTAAGACCTGTCATGGGTTCCTACGATAATATAAAGATAACTACCCCCGAGGATCTTACGCTGGGTGAAGTGATACTTGAGAGTGTGAATACACTGTAAGGCCAGTCCGAGTGTCATCCTGATGAGCAAAGAGAAAAAGAATCCTGAAAGATTTAGCATGAAATAAGATAAAGCATTAAGAATACAAGGAGCAGCGATATGATAAAACCCTTGGAAGAATGTTATAAGATACTGGAATTTTCCGAATATGGTGATGAGAGAGGATCTCTCGTCATAGCTGAAGGGAATATGGATGTGCCCTTTGAAATAAAGAGAGTCTTCTATATGTATGGGTCCGATCCGGATGTGATCCGCGGCCAGCACGCCAATAAGGAATCCGAGTTTGTTCTTATAAATGTAAGCGGTTCCTCAAAGGTGAAGATCGACAACGGTCGTGAGAATGTGATCGTGGAACTGAATAAACCCAGGATGGGGCTGTACCTGTCCACCATGATCTGGAAGGATATGTATGATTTCTCCTCGGACTCGGTGCTCCTGGTTCTGGCCAGCACACACTATGACGGCAGTGAGTATATCAGGGATTACAATGAATACCTGAGGATCATAGGAGAAGATCATTAGATCATTCCGGCCTTTATTCAGGTTGATAAGCTTTGACAGAAATATCATCAAAAATACTTGACATGTATGGATAGGGTATGTTATACTCATCCAACGTGTGGGAATTGACCCACTTTTTTTAGTGTGGAAAACGGAGGTACTGATATGCGTACAAAGATTACCCTTGCATGCACAGAGTGCAAGCAGAGAAACTATGATACTACAAAGGAAAAGAAGAATCATCCCGATCGTATGGAGATCAAGAAGTATTGCAAGTTCTGCAAGAGACATACTCTTCATAAGGAGACAAAGTAATCATGGCTGAGAATGAAGTAAAAGAAGTAAAAGACTCGAAAACTCCTTTTTCAAAAAGTCTTAAGTCCGAATTCGCCAAGATTATATGGCCTACAAGAGATGAGCTTACCAGACAGACCATAGCAGTAGTCTGTGTATCTGTTGTTGTGGGCGTGCTCATTGCGCTCATCGATATGGCTCTTCAGTTTGGCGTTAACAGACTTTTCGGAATTGGTATCTAATTAACCAACAGAAAATCGTGAGGTAATTATGGCAGATACGGAAAAGGAAGGAAAGTGGTATGTGGTACATACCTATTCCGGCTATGAAAATAAAGTAAAGGCCAATATTTGCAAGACCATCGAGAACAGGCACTTAGAGGATCAGATCCTCGAGGTAAGGGTTCCCGTTCAGGATGTGGTCGAGGTAAAAAACGGCTCCAGAAAAACCGTTCAGAAAAAACTTTTCCCGGGCTATGTCATGATCAATATGATCATGAATGATGAGACCTGGTATGTGGTCAGAAATACCCGTGGAGTTACAGGCTTCGTAGGCCCCGGAAGCAAGCCGGTGCCCCTGTCTGATGATGAGATGAAGACTCTGGGTATCCGTATGGAGAACGTGGTGGTTTCCTTCAAGGAAGGCGATTCCGTCTCCGTTATATCCGGTGTATGGAAGGATACCATCGGTGTGGTCAGACGTATGGATATGAACAAGCAGACCGCTACCATCGCGGTGGATATGTTCGGCCGCGAGACTCCCGTGGAGATCAACTTCTCCGAGATGACCAAATTGAAATAAGGTTTTATAAGTTAATTCGTGGGAGCCCCTCTCCGGGCGTTAACCACAGTATTATAAAAAAGGAGGTGCCATCATGGCAAAGAAAATCGAAGGTTACATCAAGTTACAGATTCCTGCCGGCAAAGCAACACCCGCTCCCCCGGTAGGTCCTGCTCTGGGTAACCACGGTGTAAACATCGTGGAGTTCACAAAGCAGTTCAATGCAAGGACCGCAGACAAGGGCGATACCATCATCCCCGTTGTTATCACGGTTTATGCAGACAGAAGCTTCAGCTTCGTGACAAAGACTCCCCCTGCGGCAGTCCTTATCAAGAAGGCATGCAACATCCAGTCAGGTTCAGGCGTTCCTAACAAGACCAAGGTTGCAAAGATCTCCAAGGACAAGGTAAGGGAAATAGCAGAGCTTAAGATGCCCGATCTCAATGCGGCAAATGTTGAGGCTGCTATGAGCATGATCGCAGGTACTGCACGCTCCATGGGCGTGGAAGTAGAAGAGTAAGGAGGTAAGTTATGAAGCACGGTAAGAAATATGTAGAAGCGGCTAAGCTGATCGACAGATCACAGCTTTATGAGTCGGACGCAGCTATCGCTCTGGTAAAGAAGGCTGCCCCCGCAAAATTTGATGAGACCGTGGAGCTCCACATCAGAACAGGCTGCGATTCACGTCACGCTGAGCAGCAGGTAAGAGGTGCGGTAGTACTTCCTCACGGTACCGGTAAGAGCGTTAAGGTTCTGGTATTCGCTAAGGGCGATAAGGTAAATGAGGCAGAGGCTGCAGGCGCAGATTACGTAGGCGGCGACGAGCTCATCCCCAGGATCCAGAATGACGGATGGTTTGATTTTGACGTAGTAGTAGCTACTCCCGATATGATGGGCGTTGTAGGACGTCTCGGTAAGGTTCTCGGACCTAAGGGTCTGATGCCCAACCCCAAGTCAGGTACGGTTACCATGGATGTTACAAAGGCTATCAACGATATCAAAGCCGGTAAGGTTGAGTATCGTCTGGACAAGTCCAACATCATTCACACCGTTATCGGAAAGACCTCTTTCACCGAGGAGCAGCTGGCTGACAACTTCAAGACCGTTATGGACGCAGTAGTAAAGGCTCGTCCTTCAGCTCTTAAGGGTCAGTACATCAAGAGCGTATCTCTTTCATCCAGCATGGGCCCCGGAATCAAGCTTTCTACAGCAAAGTTTGCTTAATTCAGGGTCAGATAAACAGTTTATTTCCTCCCCCGTAACTGCGGGGGAGGTTTTTATTTTCCGCAAAGTGTGATAGAATATTTTTCGCGAAGAATCTTGATAGGGTGAATATAGATATAAAATTAAAATCATAGAAAAAGGAGAATACCATGAAAACCCTCGACGATTATGTAAGAATAATACCCGATTTTCCCAAGAAAGGCGTGATGTTCCGTGATATCACTTCAGTGCTCCAGGACGCCGACGGCTTCAAACTGGCCATGGACGAGCTGTTTAAACTGACAGAGGGCCTGGATTTTGATGTGGTAGTCGGTGTGGAATCCAGAGGCTTTATCTTTGGAGCTCCTATAGCCTATGCCCTTCATAAGCCCCTGGTGCTGGTACGTAAGAAAGGCAAGCTCCCCGGTGAGACCATTCAGAAGGAATATGACCTGGAATACGGTACTGCCGTAGTCGAGATACATAAGGACGCCATAAAGCCCGGCCAGAAAGCTGTAGTAGTAGATGACCTAATAGCTACCGGCGGCACACTCAAGGCTGCAGCCGAGCTGGTGGAAGAGCTTGGCGGAGAAGTGGTAAGGATAATCTCTCTCATGGAACTCAAAGGGTTCGATGGAAGAGGCTTTTTGTCAAAGTATAAGGTGGACACCGTCCTGGCGTATGAGGGAAAGTGAGAATAAAAAAGATCCTAATAAAAAAGATCCTTCAAAAGGTGGTTCCACATAGGGATTTCTATCTCTGAAAAATATCGGCGTAGTCATGTAGGAGTGGCTACGCCGTTTTTCCCTTTACCGGCGGTATAAATTCTCCGATACAGTTCCAAAGAATCTTTATATGCTGTACCTTTTTACCACCTATACGTTCTGCCTTGTAAATGTATATCTTGTCAATAAACTCTCTGATGATTTCTGCGTTCAGCTCCTGTACATCCGTGTGTTTCTTCGCAAGCCTGATAAATGAATCAGTATTTACGGCAGCTTCCTGTTCGTGGTCGATAAAGTCCTGAAGCTCCGTGATACGGTCTTTTAGACCAGTCTGCTCAGCTTCATAGGTTTCGGAAAGCTTCATAAAACGATCATCAGAAATCTTACCGTCAACATTGCCCTCATACAGTTTCTGGATAATATCATCCAACTTACGGATCCTTGTCTGCGACTGATCAAGTTCACGCTTTGCCTCACGGAGTCCTTTGTCGGTTTCAGCCTTGGATTTCTTCGTGATCATCTCTACAAATTCTGCTTCATGTTCTCTGACATATCCCGTAATCTCACGGATGCCCGACAGGAGCAGTTCCTCGATAACAGAATTGCGGATCTGGTGGGATGTGCAGATGTGCTTGCCCTTTTTGCGGTAAGTTGCGCAGACCATATACTCGCTCTGTGGAAGCTTTCTTCCTCTGACCTGATAGAGCTTAGCCCCGCAGTCCGCACAAAATACCATTCCCGATAATATCGGCATCTCGCCCATCGGTGTTATCACTTGTAGAGTATTCAACAAGATAGATCGTACCGCTTTTCTCCGATGTCCGTATGATCGGGCAGTCCTTGAAATCCTCGGCGGCGCTGACAGTATTCGTGTAATCCATGTATTTCTCCAATCCTTCTCCTCTTGCTATGGGGAGGGAAAATCTCTGGGGCTATATTTCTTCTGGAACGGCGGGGGAGCTACACGCACAAAATCGCGAAATCAAAAGTGAAATTACCCCTCAATCTGATGAAGTATAGCTCAACAGAGATAAATTCCATGCAATATATTTTTTGAAAAATCTAAAAATCATACATTTTCGCTACTTCCAATGCTTATGACTATTACGGCATCGCTTCTGATCAGCTTTCCGTCAAGGAATTCATAAGCAAGATATCCGATTTGTCCGGTATTTAGATACAACTCTTTAAGCGCGTGCAATTGTCACTAAAGCTGAAATAATCATCTGCGAATTGATTTTTTCATCTTTTCGTGATATAATATAAATGTTGTTTAATGCCATTTAGGGAGGTTCGCTATGGCTGTTTCATATAAAAGGCTTTTTCATCTGATGATTGAAAAAGGTATGACAAACGCGCAGTTGCAACAAAAGGCTGGTTTCTCTGCAAATATTATCACGCGCCTTAAACGCAATGGTTATATTTCACTTGAAAGTATTGAAAGCATTTGCCATGTGATGAACTGCAGTGTTGATGATATTTTGGAATTTATTCCTGAAGGTAAGGAGGAATGAGCGTATGACTCCAGAAGAGCAAGCTCGTGTGGTTATAGATGAAAAGCTTGAACAGTCCGGGTGGGTCATTCAAGATATGCGGCAACTGAATTTGACAGCTTCTCTCGGTATAGCAGTACGCGAATTCCCTACCAGTACCGGGCCGGTTGATTATGCTCTTTTTATAGAGGGAAAGCCTGTAGGCGTTGTAGAAGCAAAAAAGTCCGAGGCCGGAGAAAACATTACTGTGGTGGAAGGTCAGTCCGCACGGTATGCGAACAGTACCTTTAAATGGGTACAGCAGGAATACAGGATTCGTTTTGCATATGAAGCAACTGATAAGCTGGTCAGATTTACGGATTATGATGATATCAAATACCGTTCCCGCAGCGTATTCTCATTTCATCGCCCGGAAACATTAAAAGCGCTGATAGCTGCTCCGGATACGATTCGAAACAACATGAAGCATTTTCCGGGATTTGATGAGACAGGCTTCAGAAAATGTCAGATCAAGGCTATCAATAACTTAGACAAATCCTTTGCTGATAACAGACCGAAGGCGCTGGTCCAAATGGCCACAGGTGCGGGCAAAACATTCACTGCAATTACAGCAGCATACAGGCTTTTGAAATACGGCAAGATGAACCGTATTCTTTTCCTTGTGGATACGAAGAGTCTCGGCGAACAGGCTGAGCGTGAGTTTCTTGCATATACGCCTAATGACGATCCAAGGAACTTTTCCCAGCTGTATGGAGTCAGACGACTGAAAAGCTCATATATTCCAAATGACATTCAGATCTGCATCAGCACCATTCAGCGTATGTACTCTATTCTGAAGGGTGAAGAATTGGATGAGGGTGAAGAATTGGATGAGGGTGCTGAAGAGGTTCCGTTTGCGGAATATGTGACAGCAGAATCAAAAGCCCCGAAGGAAGTTGTTTACAACAGTAAATATCCCCCGGAATTCTTCGATTGCATCATCGTCGATGAATGTCACCGCTCTATTTATAATGTATGGAGTCAGGTGCTGACCTATTTTGATGCATTTATTATCGGGCTGACGGCCACTCCGGATAAAAGGACATTCGCTTTTTTTGATGAAAATGTAGTCAGCGAGTATCCGAGAGAACAGGCTATCGTTGACGGCGTTAATGTCGGAGAGGATATTTTCATCATAGAGACGGATATTACCAGAAATGGCGCACGTCTGATGAAACAGCTGATTGAATACCGCGACAGGCTTTCACGCGCAAAGCGTTGGCAACAGATGGATGAAGACGAGGATTATTCCGGTGCAAACAAAGGAAAGCTCGATAAAGATGTCGTAAATCCAAGCCAGATCCGGACGGTAATCCGCAGCTTTAAGGAAAACCTGTTTACTACGCTGTTCCCTCGCCGGAAGGAAGTACCGAAGACTCTGATTTTTGCTAAAACCGACAGTCATGCGGATGATATCATCCAGATCGTCCGTGAAGAATTCGGCGAAGGGAATGATTTCTGCAAGAAAATCACCTATGCCGCCGATAAGCCGGAGTCGGTCTTAAGTGCATTCCGCAACGATTATTATCCCCGGATAGCTGTCACAGTGGATATGATCGCTACAGGAACGGATGTAAAGCCGATTGAATGTCTGATCTTTATGCGTGATGTCCGGAGCAAGAACTACTTTGAGCAGATGAAGGGGCGTGGTACACGAACACTCAGCGTGGATGACCTACAGAAGGTTACTCCCTCGGCCACAGAGAACAAAGATCACTTTGTCATTATAGATGCCGTCGGTGTTACGAAATCCAAGAAGAGCGATACCCGTCCGCTGGAACGTAAACCATCTGTTTCCATGAAGGAACTTATGATGAATATCGCTCTGGGCGCAAAGGATGAGGATACCCTGACGTCACTTGCAAGCCGTATCGCGCGCCTGAATGCCCAAATGACATCAACCGAGCGTAAAAACTTTGAAAATACGGTTGGTATTTCTGCGGGGAAGGTGGCAGAAAATCTGCTGAATGCTTTTGATGAAGATGTTATCACAGAAAGAGCAAAAGCTGATGCAGGAACAGAGGAGCCGACCGAGGAACAGCTGCAGGCTGCAAAGACTGCGCTGATCACAGAAGCGGTCACCCCGTTCCATAATCCGGAAACCAGGGATTTTATCGAAAATGTCCGCCGGAGTCATGACCAGATCATTGACAACATCAATTTGGATACCGTAACCTTTGCTGGGTATGACACGCAGCGAGAAGAAAATGCCAATCAGGTGATAACGACCTTCCGGGAATTTATCGAGGAAAATAAAGATGAGATCATCGCTCTCCGTATTATCTACGATCAGGCATATAAAGACCGCCCTATGATAATCGATGGGCTGAAATCGATGTATCAGAAGTTGAAGGAAAAAGGCATTACTGTAGAACGGTTGTGGGACTGCTATGCGATCAAAAAGCCGGAAAAGGTGAAACGCGGCACGATGGCGCAGCTCACCGACCTGATTTCCATTATCCGCTTTGAGATGGGATATACGGACAACCTCTCTCCCTTTGCAGATAAAGTGAATTACAACTTCATGCAGTGGACGTTCCGCAAGAATACAGGCGCGGTGCATTTCACAGAGGAACAGATGGAATGGCTGCGCATGATCAAGGACCATATCATTACATCACTGTCCATTCTGCCGGAAGATCTGGATCTGACGCCTTTTGACCGTCGCGGCGGTCTGTCTGCATTCTATCGTGCTTTTGGCGATGAATATGAAAATATACTCAATGAGATGAATGTTGAGTTGGTAGCGTAAGGAGGATTAATCCTTGGAATTAACAGAACTTGGTTCAATTCTGCATATGGAAAAGGGTAAAAAACCATTAGCTCAATCAAAAGAACCAGCTGACGGTTATTTACCATATGTGGACATTAAAGCCTTTGAACAAGGCATAATAGATAATTATGCAACAACAGACAAGAGCCTCTTATGCGATGATGGTGACCTTTTGATTGTATGTGATGGTTCTCGCTCCGGACTAACCGGAATAGCTATAAAGGGAGTAGTAGGTTCAACACTTTCAAAGATATATGCGGATGGACTTACTACAGAGTATTTGCGTTACTTCATTCAGAGTAAGTACCTGCTGTTAAACACGCAAAAGAAAGGAACCGGAACGCCGCACCTGAACGCCAATATTCTGAAAGCTTCAAAACTTGTAGTTCCTTCTATCCCAGAACAACAGCGCATTGTTTCCCGCATCGAGGAACTTTTCTCATCTCTCGACAACGCTGTAGAGACCTTGCAGAAAACAAAAGAACAGTTGAAGGTGTACCGACAGGCGGTGCTGAAAGAGGCGTTTGAGGGTAAACTCACAAATGAGTGGCGAAAAGCACATATAGATATTTCTCCTAAAAACGATTATGAAACCATAGCTATAGAAAATCCAATTTATAAAGACACATCTGGAGATGAAAATGAAATCCGTCTACAGTTACCAGAACCGTGGATTAAAATGAGGATTGGTGATGTTTTTCATGTTGAAGTTGGTTCAACGCCAAGTAGACGTGTTTCAGAGTATTGGAATGGTGATGTGAATTGGGTTAGTAGCGGAGAAGTTCACTTTAATCGTATCTTTTATACAGCCGAACAGATCACAGAGGAAGGACTTGCCCATGCATCAACTAATGTACACCCTGTCGGAACAGTAATGCTTGCTATGATTGGTGAGGGCAAAACACGTGGACAGGCAGCAATACTTGAGATACCTGCTGCACACAATCAAAATACTGCTGCAATTTTAGTATCGTTAACTCCTTGTTCACCAAAATACATCTATTATTTTCTTCAAATGAATTATGAAAACACAAGGAGAGTTGGATCTGGCAATAATCAAAAAGCGCTGAATAAAGAGAGAGTGCGCGCACTTAGATTTCCGTTTACCTCATTTGCGGAGCAAAACAAGATTGTTGAAGAGATTGAATTGCGTTTTTCGGTTTGTGACAACATTGAGCATACAGCTGATTTTGCTCTCACTCAAGCCGAAGCCATGCGTCAAAGCATATTAAAAGAAGCATTTGAAGGGAGATTAGCATAATGGCAGATACAAATACATCAGCAATCATATCGAAGGTATGGGGCATGTGCAATCCTCTTCGGGATGATGGTGTGTCTTACGGAGATTATCTTGAACAGCTAACTTATCTGATTTTCCTGAAAATGTCCGACGAGTATGGGAGACCCCCTTACAAGAGAGAAACTGGAATTCCAAAGGGATATACATGGTCAGATATGAATACGCTCAAGGGTGCTGAACTGGAAACACAGTATAAGAATACTCTTGAGAAACTTGGAGAAGAAGGCGGTATCCTCGGACAAATTTTCAAAGGCGCAGTCAATAAGATCAGTAATGTTGCAATCCTTTATCGCGTTGTCCAGATGATCGATAAGGAAAACTGGGTGGCGATGTCTTCAGATGTGAAAGGCGAAATCTATGAAGGTTTGCTCCAGAAAAATGCGGAAGATATCAAAAGCGGCGCAGGCCAGTATTTCACTCCCCGTCCGCTGATCAAGGCTATGGTTGAGTGTGTTCGTCCGGAGCCGGGAAAGACCATTGCAGATCCCTGCTGTGGCAGCGGCGGTTTTTTCCTCGCCGCGCAGTCGTTTCTTTCCGATCCGGTGAACTATTCCCTTGACCGCAGTCAAAAGGAATTCTTGAAAAATGAAACCTTTCACGGTAATGAAATCGTAGGTGCGACTTTCAAAACGGCTCTGATGAATCTGTATCTTCATAATATTGGCGATATTTATGGAGAGATACCGGTCACTCTCGGCGACGCGCTGCTTTCTGATCCCGGATATCGTGTGGACTATTGTTTAACGAATCCGCCCTTCGGCAAAAAGTCCTCCATCACATTTACCAATGAGGAT
>Ga0310691_10002350_pt1 | contig 25489 bp, 37 predicted proteins | sample 176DNAGHGlowgp2_FD_203887 | JGI IMG/M metagenome (GOLD analysis project Ga0310691, IMG submission 203887) | Sheep rumen microbial communities from Palmerston North, Manawatu-Wanganui, New Zealand - 1766 DNA GHGlow gp2 (v2) (version 2) | ecosystem: Host-associated > Mammals > Digestive system >...
GCCATTTATTTTAATATTTAAGAGGTAAATCTGTATAATTAATCTGTACAAAGTTTGAATAAGTCTGATATACTAATTCCTGTGGGTTTGCATCCCTTTCGTTATCTATACATCTTAGTACTAATACATCATTCTTGTTTAAGTTCCTTTCGTTATATCCAAAGGCTGTCATTTTCTGTATCAGCTCTCATAATTTAAAGCTAACCGTACATGAGCCACTTCATTCTGAAGTACTCACTGAGAATGTCTTGCTTACTTCTCATTCCCAATCAAATACTGCTATAGGTATTCAGCTTTGTGGATACGGTGTCTGTGGTGTATCCTTATTATACTTGAAGTATTCTAGGAAACAGTACACTTTCTTATTAGTAGGTTGAAGTAATATCTCTTCCTTATGAAACATTACATAATGTCAGTCCTTGTTTATCTTGAATGCTACAATTGCATCGTTTCAGAATCTCTGTGCTATTGCTTGGTCTTCTGTGCTTAATGTAGGGTTTCATAACCATGTAACATATCCTCACTCTTCCTGTAATGTCATTGCTGCAGTAGGGGAGGAGTTATCTCACGGATTAACCTGTCTTTCTGGATTAGTCCTATAATCTGGTTCAAAAGACATTTTCATCCAGTTTTTATACTGTACTTCTATAGTCTCACATGTATCTCCTACTATTAGCTTTGCTCACGCTTTATCGTTATAATATTTTCCACTAAAGATTAACGTATCTCTAAGTTGTATGAACTGGTCGTATGTTGAATGTGCTTCATTAGCAGAAATATTAAACTCTTGTGGAGTCGCTATGTAATCGTGCTGTCAATCATACTGTGTTCGTTCCATCTTTAATTTATATCATAAACGTTATTTACTTTGTCTTTTGTATGGTATCTAATATCTATCTGCCTTACTATTGGTGTAGCGTGTGTAGATGTGTTCTGTCTGATAACTATTGCATAAGTAATAGTCTGCCAATCAAACTTGAAACTTGAAGCATCACCACTACCCATATCGTTAAACAGATTTGATTTCTCTGTCCTTGTTTTCTTATTAGTACTATCTATGTGCATTACATGATACCATCAGTCTGATTCATTAAATGAATGTGTATCAGTCCATAAGTTGTTAGGACTTACATATATATCTATAGTTCATGTGTTGCTTCATACTGAATTAGCAGGGTTAAGTTCATAATTAAGTCTGATTTCATCCAACATTTTAGTCAGAGTTCCTCACTCCTTTCCTTCATATTCACGAGAGATTAGTACTCACATATCTTGGAATCCATCTACTCACGTATCATAAGCTCTCATTTTATAGCATCATCTATTAGTGCTAACATATAGGTATCATTGATTGAAACATACTCAATAAGGCTGTTCTTGATTAGTGTTAAACTTCCATTTCATATAACCTTTATCGTAACCTTGTGGAGTATATCTAAATCTGAATAATCCATAAGTATCTGCTATATAGAATGTTCAGTCTGTATATCACGCTTCAATACTACAAGGTCATACAAAATATGGTGCTTTATAGTTTACATCTAATGGGTCTAATCCTCATCTCTGATGGAATAATGCTACAGGTGTATTTCCTACCATCTTATATAGATTAACGAATCCATCTGTTCAGTCTTGACTTGATACGTAATAATCTATTCAGTTAATAGAATAAACTCTGGTTACTCTAACCCCTGTTAAGTCTACTACATTGTATACGAATGTACTTCTTAGGTTGTTATTACCTTGATAGTAATAAACCTTTGTATTCCATCATTCATCTACAGCCCATACCTTTAAGTATTCGAATGTACAAGTTAAGGCTACTACAACTACTCACGCTTCATATTGAAGAACTTTCTTCCATCCTGTTCTTCAAATTAATCATGTAGTAGATGAAGCTCACTGGTCTAATTCTGGATAATATACCCAGATAGAAGTAGGTTGATTAGCTCATGCACTACAAGCTACTACAAGCCTAGTGTTGTTATAGTTTAGGATAGCTGTAATCTGTCATAGCATATTTCATTCAGCTGTAGATTCATCTGAGATAGATTCATCTGTAGCTTCTGGATGGTCGTATGGAACTACCTTCTCTGCACTTCCTGCTCATGTGTTATTTACTCTACATAATCAGCTACCTTCAGTAGAGCTTATTCAATACCAGAAATAATCTTGAAATACTACTCATGGGCATACTCAGATTCTATCACTTTTATATGAACTTTCTCAAATTGAAGAACCTCCATTAGAGAATGTGCTAGCGTTAAATATACGTGGATTAGTATATGTGTCAGTCCTTAATGCTATTACACCATGCTCACCACAGCTGACTAATTGACTATTAGGATTTACTCAGCTAGCAAATTCAGCTTTCTGACTTAGCTTTATTCAGTGCATCTCATCATCACAGTTTATATTAGCTGCGTATTGAAAACTATGTTCCTGTCAGTAGTAAACATCTTGTGCTGTTCAGTCAGTCCAACTTACTTGACTAATTACTCATGTGCTTCTTTTTTCTCCTACTGCCATCTAGTTTATTAGTAATGATAAAAGTATCTTAAATCTGCAAATCATTCATCGACTGGTCTCTTATCCTTGTTTAGTCAGTATATGTTATCATGTAATGTAGATTCAAATTGTTGGTAATACCATTGTGCTTGTTCTGGATTCTCAGCTTGATAAAGTCTGAATGTAATATAGTCCTCTATAGCATCGAAAAAGTATCGTGGTAAATTCAGAGTATTTAGGTTAGTACTCATAGAAATGCCATCTACATTCTCTATATAGTTATAGTTTAGGAATATTCAGTTCTCTACATCCTCTGTAGGTGTAGGATATATCTTGATTGTGTCTTTATCTACAAAAGTATATCTTGGATTTCTCCTTGATATTCTTCACCATACCATAGGTTCTCCTCTTTGTCTTCATCATTGTGCTACCAACTTATCATTCTCATCATAAGTATTGTTAGTAGGTCTAATGTTATAATCACTCAGATTTATTGGTTTACATACTCTATATAATGGATTTCAGTTCTTATCTGTAGCATAGGCTACTCTTAGTTGAATAATACTATAGAAATCTGGTTTTCAACTCTCTCATAATGGTAATGAATATGTAGCTTGGTCTTTAGTTATATCTTGAATAACTGATGAAGTATTCTGCTGTCCAGATACATACTCCATTATCATTTTCTGAAAGATTAGCATTCCTTTCTTGAACCACGCTAACCATACTTGCTGATTAACCTGTGTATCTCACCTTAATTCTTCTAAACACCAATTACTATACATATTTGATATAGTTGCCATCTACTGCTTTTTAAGAGATAAATAAGTCTGTTTATTCTATGGGGTTAGCCACAGATTAAATCCGTTTGGTGCGAACACCACCAACCCCATATATATAAGCAAACTAACTAGATTAGTTTAAGTCTTCTTGCCACTGGTAGTCAGTTCCTGCTCTTGATTCAACTCTTACGATGAACAAGTCATTAAGAACAGCACATCCATACATACATTTCCATCCTACTGTAGCTCTTTGATTCAATGGGTCTTCTGTTCCTGCAGCACCAAATGGTTTGTAGAAAGTCTGAAGATTTTGAAGAGTACCTACTCCGTAAGCACCATCTCTGAAACAGTAAGTTGGGTATACGTTGAAGTCAGTGTCAGCATCTACTAAGAAAGGTTTTACGTTAGCTGAAATGTAAATGTCGTAATTTACACCTGCAGTTACGAATCCATCTTTGATTCCTTTGAAATCTTCGTAGATTAGTTTATTCAACCAAGTATTAGTAGAAGATGATTTAGCATAGTCTAAGAATACGTTAGGGTGCATAATAATCTTGAATCTTTCTCCAGTCTGTCCTTGTGAAGCAAGGAAAGTACATGCTTTAAGAATCAAGTCTAAGTTCATAGTATCAGCAGCAGTCAAGTCAGCTCTAGCTGTAGCAGAACCTGCATAGATAACTCCGATAGAACTATTAGCCAAAGTGTCTTGGATGAATTCATCGATAAGTCTTCCTGCATTGTTTGCTAATTCTCTTCCTTGAGCAGCAATGATAGGTAACAAAGTTTCTACATCTAATACATCTGAAATGATTGAGTAGTCTCCTAATTGTACAGGTACTGCAGTTACAGTTTTAACTACATTAGTGTGTCCATCTGGAGTAACTCCTTCAGTCAAAGCAGCTTGTGCAAGAGTAGTTTTCATTACTCATAGTCTAGGCCAAGTAATGCTCTTGTATCCTTGATGAGATGCTTTAGTACCGAATCTCATGAAAACAGTAGATGGTTCTCCGTTTTCAAGGAATGATTTTTGAAGTAAATAAGTAAGGAAATCATTTACGTTTGATACGTCATCAATGTTTCCAGTTTTCATAATGTTAGCAGCACTGTCTGTTGCTACGTTAAATCTGTCGAAAGGCATAATAAATAAATGTTTAATAAGCTAAAAGTATTTAGCTAATCCAACATTATTTGTACCAAGATTGTGTTTTCGCAAATTTGATTAATTCTTCTGAACTCATCTCATTTATCTTCTTACCACCCATCTCAGTTGTTGGGTTAGCTCATGCGATAACACTTTTAGGTCATTCATTAGAAGTCTGAGTCTCAGTCTGAGGTGCAGTTTGAACTGTTGCTCTTCAGTTTTGTCATTCATATAATGAAGCCAAATCGTCGATACTTAATGATGAGTATTTGTCTGCGAATGTATCGAAATCTCATTCATAACCTCTACTCTTCATCATGTTTCCAAAGTAAAGTTTCTTATCTGCAGCTCTTCATGCGATTTCTGCATCTAATTTAGCCTGTAGGTCAGCCATCTCTTGATTATGCTTCTCTCTCAAAGCAGCATATCATGATTTTTTCTCACCTTCAGTGTTATCAAGGTTTTCCATATCAGTCATCTGATAATAAATAGAATGTAAAGTCAGAGCATTCTACAACTCCGAATTGATTTAAAGTCTTCAACTTGACTACAATTGATTAGTTTAGTGTCTTGCAACTTCGGACATAGAATATTTGAGAGATTATTCTACTCATTCAACTTTCTCACCACGCATTATTGCTTCAGCTTTCTGTATAGCTTCTTGTGCTTTCTTAATTTCTTCTGGGTCTGCAGTAATAACTTTAATAAGTCTTTCTACTTCTCCCATTCCTTGTAAGAATGCACCAATAATCTCATAGTAAGTGTATCAGTCTGGTTTAGGACTAAAGCAATTGTCCTTAGCAAGTACCATGATGTCATCTTTCTGTTTCTCTTCTCTCTTTTTGAGACATTTCTTAATGATTTCCCATCATGCACTCTCAGCTAATTCCTTAACTGATTCGATTTCTTCATCTGTGAGGTCGTCAAAGTTCTTCTTCTCCACCTCTTCCTTAGCAGATTCAAGCTCTGCTTTCATCATTTCTTCTTCTAAAGCCATTAGTTAGTTTACTTATTAAATAAAATGGATTTATTATTCTGAATTATCCACTTGATAGGCTTACCATACGTAGTCTCTAATGAATATTTCACTTGGTCTAAGAATAGCGTCCTATCTATTGTGTCCATTCATTCAGTCATAATTGCAATGTCTTCCTTAGAGAGCATATCTATTCACTTATGGTACTTTCTCAGATAGTTATGTATCATTTTCCTATACACTTCCTTCTTGTACCTCTTCCTCTTAATCCTATCTATATCCTCTATTTTGATTTTCTCTCTATAGGGTTCTTCCTTGATTAAGTCGTTTATGTCTCTAAGTACTTGCCACATTTTACAATACTTCAGTTAAAAACTGTTTTAATTTCTCTACCATTTTCATATCTACATTATGTTTCTCCAACCATTCCTTGTCTTTCTTGTATACATCTGTAGTTAGTCAGTGATTTATTAGATACTGTCTAATATCTGCAGGTAGCTTGAACATAGGATATGGCGCTACTTGTGCTTCAAATTTAATTCTTCCTTTTGGTTTAGATACTTTTGCGTCTCAGATAGTTCCGATTACTTCTTCTGAAGACTTCTTAGGCTCAATGATTTCTTCAACCTTTATTTCTTCTTCTACAACGGTACTACCTATGTTTTCTTCTTCCATTATAGGTGCTTCTACTTTCTCTTTTTTCTTGAAAGAGATTTTTTTCTTTGCAGGCATTGAATTTAATTAAGATATAAATTATCCGATACCATTACTTGCATCTATTGACTGCATTCAACTTACATTCAATGATTTAGATTGACTTCGGTTAGCTCTGCTTCCCTCAGACATTCATGTTCATGAATCTACGTTGTTTACTGTGTCATAGTTTATGTTTAATGGGTCGTTATTCTCTCAAGCAGACTTAAAGTCTGTCACTTTTGGCTGTTCAGCTGTATTCATTTCAGTTGTTCATAGTCATTGCTGTACCATGTACTGTAATGCTTGTATAGCTCTGAACTTAGCGTCTGTGTCCTCAGCTCTGTTATAGTACCATAATCTCATTTGGATATTGGCATTCTGAGGAATAAAGATATTTACATTCTGATTTAGTAACAATACGTCCATCTTACATTGGTAATCTTCTGGAGTCATCTCTGTTACTGAATCTATCTCACTTTCGTCTAATCCATCGTAGTATGCGATAGCTCTACGGATATTATTTAGTAAGAATGGTGGTGTTCTTGGGTCTGATACTAACATGTTGTATTGTCCCATATACGCATTCTTTTTCTCTTGATAGATTATGTCCTTCATAATAGGGTCTACTATCATGATTGAGAAATCTCACTTAATATCTTTCTTGCTAACTTTCTTATATGTTCAGCTTAATCAGTTATTTACTCTACGGATTACTTTCTTACTAGAGTTTCTCCAATGGTATAACATGAAGTCTCTATATAGTTCTGCAAAGTCCTTAGTTCAGTAAGATAAAATCTGATTCTGTAATGATGTAATCATATTAGCATTGATTTTCTGTATCTTACTGGCTGTTGCTGTGTTAGGGTCTGAGTTAGAACTTAATCCTAATCACTGTGCTGTAGCATTAGTAAATGATTCTGCTAATGCTTTGTTCTTAATCATACCTAGAGAGTTATATAAGTCTGAACTTATTTGACTCTGTGGTAATTCATAAACCATAGAACTGATAGGTTTTGTAATATCTCTCATTTTAACAGGAAACCATCTGTTCTTAATACTCTGATTTTTCAAAGTATTAATATTATTCATGAATACCTGTTCGTCTATGAAGATATTTCCTCACATAGCCTCTCTAGTAACCTTAATCTTATATAGGTTCAAGAGTAATTGCTCTGTTCTATGTCAGTCTTCTATAATATCTACTAGTGATACTCACCACCAATCAGCTGCGTCATAAGCGAAACCATAAACAGCAACTGGTATTACGTTATCTGTCTCTGGTACGTCATATATATCTAGGATTTGGTCGCAGAGCATAAGTACAAGATATAACTTATTCTCTTTTGTCTCCTCATCATAAATATATGTGTAGTGATAGTGGATTGTATAATGTCATGTTGTCGCATTATAGCAAGTAGAGATACTTCTTAGGAATGCGTCCTCAGTTTCTAATCCGTTAAGATAAACATCATAGTTGTGAACTATCATTTCCTTAAAGTCCTCGTTGGCTGCGACTGGTAATTTATCTAATTGTTCTCTAGTTATAACTCTATCAAATCAGAAGAAAGGGTAGTCCTTAACTAACAATGAACCATCGTTATATGGATAAACAAATCTTGGGTCTATCCTCTGAACAGTTGGTACGTTCTTCTTAGAGTCATATCAAGTAAAAAGAAAGACAGCTTTTCAATATTTAGCCACATCTTCAAGTCACATGTATCTATCAAATCACCAATTCTCGTTCTGGTAGTCAGTCTTATACATGTCTGTAAAGTTTCTGGCTTCCATTTGGAATAATACGTTTTCGTCTTCCCAACTAACGTCTGGTTCGTTGATTATACATGTAGCTTGCATAGTCCTTGAAACAGACCAGAAAATCTGACTTCTTAATAACTCATCGTTCCTTTTAGTTGAATATATATCTTTCTGAGACATAAAATGAGAGTTCTTAGAACGGTTAGCTTCATAACCGTGCCTATACTCTCACATTATTTTCTGTCTTAACTCATCTGTTAATTTAATCATTACCTAGCTATTGAAGTTAAATAACTACTTATGTCGTCATCAAAGTATCTTAAATATGGATACATTCTCATTATCATTGTATCTAATAAGTCTGGACTCCTTCAGATTCTTGCTTTCATTTTGTCCTTAGTCTCTATCCTTGTTTTACCATCGATGCTCTTCTCATCTATATACACGTTCATCATTTCCTGTGTTAAGATTTCCCAGTCCCTATCAGCATCTAAATGTTCCCATTTAATAGCTACTTCTCATTTCTGTACCTTCTCTTGTAGTAGGAATGCACATTGGCTTTTGAGATTAGCATAGTTCTGCTTTCACCCTGTCTCTATAGGCTTACTGTTATTCACAAACCCAGTAGAGTAGGGAATTCAGTCTACTACTCCTCATCCTACTCAGTCAGCATCTATTATTATGTTCCTTGCCTCTATCTCGTATTGGTTCTGGATTAATCTAATAGATGTCTTTACGTCTTCTACACTGCTCTTAGCATAAGTCCAGACTCTAACCCAAGTATTCCCTCTCCATAAAGAAATTCTCGTTGTGTCCTTTCCAAACCTTGCTACATCGCAGATTAAGAAGTATTGGTCTCAATGAGATTCGTTAGTCTTTAGATTATCTAAGTCTCATTGCTTGAATAATAACCAGTTGTTATCGTCAAAGTCCCATTTACCATATAGCAATCTCTGTTTAGTCCTTTCACTTGCTCTCTCCAAATTCTCGATATATCATTTATCGATGAAGTTGTTGGAATAGACTAATGATGGTATGAATACAGCTCTATCTCCATCTTTATGCTTACCTTTGTAATAACGCTCGTAAACATGTCATGGATTAGGGTTAAATGTTTCTAATACCTTACCTCTAATGTTGTATTCCCCATTCTTGAACCTTCAAACTCTGGTCTGTAAGATTTCTATTCACTCTAATGGACATTCTGCAGATTCCTCTACAAACGCTCATGTAAGTTCCAGACTTCAGAATCTGTTATACAATGGGTCTTGTGGTAAATAACATCACTCCCTTAATAGTATCTGACTACCATTAGGAAAGGTTATTACATTTGATACGTTATTAAGTTTACCCCTCATCTCTTCTGGTATGTTGTAGTCCCTGTAGAATTTCTCTAAGGAAATAACAGAAGTCTGCTTGATATTCTTAATAGTATCACGTACTAGAGCATATCTGACTCACGGATATTGATTACACATACGTCGTAACCAAATGATTCCTAAGTATGTCTTACCTCATCACGCTCAACCACCATATCAGATGGCTGTATGATAATCATCCATTAGCACCTCAAATGCTTTCTGTTGATTCTCTGTCAGTTTTATCTCTACATTTGCCATTATAATACAGAATGGTGTTAATCTAAAATTTTTTTTGGTTATTTTTCTTCGCATACTCCCTCATCTGTCTTAGATGTTCTTCATAGTCCTCCTTACTCATTAGTTTCTTCAGTTTTTTATTCCTAGAGTTTATAGTGTTTACGTTGGTTGAAAAAGGTTCTCTAAACATTTCTTCGTCTTCCTCTGTTGGTATCTTACTCCCTATTCGTTGCTGAAACTCAAGGAGTCCAAATTCCTTAATACTTGTTCCTCATTCTCTCGTGGAGTCTTTGGCTCTGAGGAACTCGCATATCATTCAGAGACAGAGTTTGGCTTTGTATCATTCTGAATGTCAGGGTTTGTTGTATTTCATTCATTACTAGCCACTGATATAAATTGCACTACTGGTGCGTTAGTTTCTTCTCCCTCTTCTACTACCTCTGGTTTGTAGAACTTATCTCTTAACTTCAAATACTCTAATGCTGTCTTAGCATCTCATTGTCTTATCCTCTTTTGTATAGCAGCTCTTGCTACCATCTTTGGAAACTGTTTAGCTATGTCCATCCTCCTAGCGAAATCTGGATTCTTCTCTCTATGCTTATAATAGGATGGAACACTTATTCCTGCTAACATACATCCTTGCTCTATTGTTCAGTCTAACTGTAAACACTCCTCTATAATCCTATATTCTCTCTCTCAGATTTTTGTGCTTGGCTTATCTACTGGTTTAGGTAACATCTCATCTACAGTCTTAACTTTAGCTAGTATGTTAGTATCTTTCACTTCTTCACCCTCTATCATTTCTCTTAAATAAATATATAAATCTGAATCGCTGTGTTCTGCACCATACCTTCAATGCCTCATACCATTCCAATTTAGAATAGTCTAATGGACAATGGATTGCCTTGTACAAGTCCCAATGGCTTCTGTTTAGCCTTGAATAAAATGAGTTGTAATCTACATAGGGACGTCCTGTTCTCTTCATAATTTTCTTATGAACCTCCCAACATTGTTTCATGTTACCTCTAATCTTTAGGTAATCTCTAGGAAAGACGAATCTTTGCATTTTTTATTATTAGAAAAATAAAGAACTATAAACGGTTCTTGCATTTATTCCGTATAACCCTCCACTTCTTCTTTGGTGCATAAAAATTCTTAGTAGCCCATAACTTCTCATTCTCATCTATGAGCTTTGGTATCTCCATCTTTAAGTCGTATTTCTTTCACTTACCATGAAAATAATCTACTACTAAGTTACTTAACCTTTCAGCTGTTCACTCTCAGAATTTTTTATCTAAGTTCACATCATACTGATGATTAACTCTCTCTTTAGCCACTGTATCTCCTTTAGGTCATGTAGTCCAATTACATTCGTGACACTGTGCATTGATATTCTCTGGCTCTAAACATAATGTCTGGAATCTCCTAGAGAACCTATGTCCTCATGCTAACTCTCACCATGAGAATGTTTTATGTGTAGCATGTGATATACAAGGTCAGTTACCATCAGCATCAGTATCCCTTAACTTCGCATTCTCCTGTGCTATATCCATAGCGAACTGTAATGGTTTAATCTTAGGTGCATCAGATTTATATTCCCTCTTAGGCTTTCATTCTAATACCCTAATCTCATTATTCATTTTCCTGTTGTACTGTTCCTCCTTCTTCTTTATTTCAGAATTCTTTTTCCTTTCTAACTTACTAATCTCATATTCCCAATTAGCTTCAACCTTCTCTTTTCTCTTTTTAAGTAAAATAGAATATTTAAGTTCAGTCTTCTTTTTCATTTCTTCTATCTTGTATTCCCATTTCTTAGTAATACTGTATTTGTCCTTCATAAGAAAAAAACTCTGTAATAAAATCACAGAGAATTTGTGACTCTATCTACAGAGTTTCTTTACTGACAATTCAGACTTATAGTTATTTTTTTCAATTTCAAGAGAAAATTATAAGTTAGTTTATAATTTAACAATATGATTCACATTTTATCTCATAATAGTGAGGCATATCCTTATAATCAGCAGGCTCTTTCACTGAATAATTCTTCCTCTCTACTTCTCCAAATCATTTGATTCAATATTCACCTGCAACATCAAAATCAATTTCTACATCTGGCTCTTCCTTAGCTATCTCCTCTAAAGCTACAGTCAGCCTTTTTAATTCCTTTATTACTTCTTCTATAGGCATTTTTAATATAATTAAATAATAAAAAACTATTCTTCATCACTCATAACCCACTCATGAAACTCATCCCAATTAGCTCACTTCACATTCTGCTTTATCCAAGTAAACGCTTTCCTAATCCTCTTATCCTTCTCCTCCCTTTCCTCTCTCCATAATCTCTGATAATATTCTGAATTCGCCTTATATTCATCTATCTTATCTATATCCACCCCATCTAACCTCTTTTCTAATTCAGATTTTTCTTTTTCTATTTTCTCTAGCTTCTCATTAAATCTTCTCTTAGCTTCATCATAAGCCTCCTGCCAATACTCTCATACTTTTATATACCCCCTATCTGCATCATGTATAATTAATCCATCCCTTATCTGATTGTCTAGCCGTCTCACAGCCTTTCAATCCTTGCCACAATACTCCAATATCTCCCTCTTCTGTAAAAACCATACCATAATTCCCTAATTAATAAGCTAAAAGTTGTAAAAACAACAACTTAATATACCCAAAAAAATATAATTTGCAAGTGCAAAGTTGTCTTTTTTGCAACTAACTTTTCCAAAAAAATAGCGAAGGATAAGTAGTAATAATTTTCTGTGATGCTGATTTTGGGGGGTGGGGGTTCTATCTTTGGCTTGCTGTTGCATGTTTACGCTTGCGTGGTGCTTCTATCCATTGCATTGCATGATAGAATTGAAAATCGGAATTGCATATTTTTTGAAGAGTTTCACCAGTTCTAACCGTTGTAGTTTTTAAAATCTGAAGCGTAAAGAAGCAATAGTGAAGAGTTATAGCTTTTTGATATTTTTTGCTTCTTTTTGTTTATAACTATCTAAAATATAACATAAAGTACATTGCTATTAATTTTGAATTGTAACATGTATATAGTAACATGTATATAGTATATATGTTGTTATAGTGTAACGCTATAGTGTAAAGTTATAAAAAAAGTCTGACTATAAACTACTATAGTATAGTTATTTTTTTATAGTGTTACAATTATGTAGTTTTTTGTATATCATGTTAGATTTTGCTTCAGATTTTGCTTCGGATTTTTTGCTTTTTTTAAAATTCTGAGTTTTTGCTTCTGAATTATACAAGTTCTGAACTATTGTTTTTTTCTTACAAAAAAAAATACAAAAAAACTTGCATTTTTTTTTAAAATGATTATATTAATAACGTAACAAAAAGAAGCCGTTGCTATTAATAGCTTCTAGTTACTATACTATAATTAATATAGTGACTTGTTACTGACTGCTTCTAGTACTTAGTACTATATAGAGCTACTCAGTAGCTAGCTATAAGTTTATCCAAGCGTTATAGTATATAGTCGACTTGTTTATATGTTATGTAGTCAGTACTTAGTACTGTTAAGGATTGCATGATATACTAACAGTATAGTAAACAAGTTAAGAAAAAATCTGAATTCTATTGCTAGAATTCGTGTTGTTCTTTACAATATATGTGAGTCCGAGACTGGTGAAGTCAGTACTTGTAAAGGTTGCAAGCTGTGAAGTTTGAACCATGAACCACCAGGTGAACTCAGTAGGATTTTAAAAGTCAATTTTTGCTAGTTGTGAATATAATTTTCTTAGGTTCTACATTATAAGTAACTTATTAATTTTTATTCATAACCAACCTAACCATGAAAAACTACATAAAAACTACTACTTCTATTTTTGATAGAATCCTGAATTGAGATTTTTCAGAAGCTTTACAATCTCAAGTGAAACGAGCAAAAACATGTTGCAAAAACATTAATTCAGAAGATGAACTTGAAGTTTTTCAATACCAATTCTGAAGCCTTGTAGAATTATGCAAGTTCTACATTAATAACTAACCACACCACAACACCAATTCATAACTAGCAAAAATAGACTTTTAAAAAGTCTAACCATTTTTTATTCTTTTTTCATACTAACCATGAAAAACTACACTTTAGATGAGTTACTAGCTACTCAAAAAGCTAGAAAAATCATTGAAGAAAATCTGAGTTCTTACAATGATGAAGATTATGTATACGCTGTTATGGAGTATGCATATTGACAGTATAACAAAAACAAAAAAGCGTATATCTACACGTTTGATGAACTTGAAAATGCAATCCAGGACATTGAAGATGATAAGTACACTATCTATGGTGATATTGAAGCATATCATGATAGCTGTGATGAAACGCTAGAATTCTGATGAAACGACTTCATAGAGCGTTATTTTGACTACGATAGCTTCCATAGAGACTGTGATTTCGATGTAACTGAGATGAGTAACTGAGTAGTTATAGCAAATTATTAATTTTATTTTCACTAACCACTACTAACCATGTCAAAAAAAGAAAAAACCATGAGATACTACTTCAAAAGGTATCTTCTAGCTTGTGATTATACTGAATTTGTAGAGTGACTTGATAAGTACTTCAATAGAAGTGAAATTGACGCTATTGCAAGCTATCTATTCGAAAAAAGCATGAACTTGTGATATACTCAAGAAGATGATGATGAGATTATAGAAAAAGCTATCAAAAACATTGAAAAATACTGATTTTGATACAACTGTTACACTATTTAATTCACTAACCAATTACTAACCATGAGACATATTACTAGCAAAAGCTGTGAAGCTTTTAAAAACCAAAAAAACTTCAGACTATCCAATTCTGAAGTAACTACAAAAGAAGATGATACATGTATCTTAACTAGATACTACTTACACTGAAACAAAATTGCTGAACTTTACAATCGGGAAAAAGATAACAAAAAACAATTGTTTATAAGTAACTGTGGATATGAAACAAACGTAACAAAAGAACGCTTGAACTGAATTCTGAACCTATTTTGACTAGGTGGTATCTATCAAAAAAACTTCACTCGATACATTAAAACAAAAGATGAAGTAACCACCTTCCCTTCATGAAAAAATGAAGCATACTGATTTATCCTATAATTAATAACTAACCATGAAAAAATCTGAATTTATGCAATTGTGAGAGAGCTTCAGAAAATACTTCTGAAAATCCCTTAACCTTATAAACTACTGTGAGATATATCCTACTTGAGAGCTTGCTTTTGATATATTTGCTTTTGAGAGCTTCTTAGTTTGATATGGATACAATGATGAGACTGACTGAAGCATAAAAGATTACGTGAAAAAGGAGTTCTGAACTGAAGCTTCAGAGTTTATAGAATATTTACTTAACTAACCAAAAATAACCATGTGGAAAATAACTATGGATAATGAAGAGTGAGAGCATGATATTCGATTTTTTAATAAATTTGAAAATGCTACAAACTTCTTCTTAAAAAAAGTAGAAGAACGAGAAGATTATGGATACATAGTTAATAGAGATACTAACTATGCTGATATAGATAGCACAGTGATGAGACTATCTGAAGTAGTAACTGAAGATTAATTTATTTACTAACTAAATATAACCATGATAGATATAGACTTATTTAACAAAGAACAACGACCATTTAATTACGATTTTGATTGCTTAGAACGATGAGAATATTTATATGAAACTTGAAAAGTAGATTATTCAGATGAACGATACGAAGCACGAGTAGATGAACAGATAGAAAAAGAATTAGAAAAAGCCGACTACTAGAGCCGGCTTCTTCACTAACCACGTTTTTCACTAACCATGAAAAACTACAAGCAACCATGATTGCAATTGACTTATAATTTTATTTAATTAAAAAGCAAATGATTTTATTTATAAAAAAAGATACAAATGCCAGTGATAAAAACACTACCTAGTACAGATAGAGAAGAGCTAAGAGACCATAGAGATAACACTTCAAAGCTGATGATAAAAACTTATAGCTTGAGACAACTATCTTATATGGATTGAATAGATACTAGAACTATCAAAAACTCATGAAGATATATACCAGTCAGAGTAGATACTTGAGAGAGTTTATATAGATTTAAAAGATGAGAATCTAAAAAACCATACATGATAAGATATATCAGATTAGATGAGATAAAATTTATATTTAATAAAAGGACTAAGAAAACTCTTAGTATAGATTAGGAAAAAGAATAAAAATGGTTAGACAATACCTAGTTATTCATGCTAGGTATTTTTTTATTTTTCATTGGTATTTGTGTATAATATAATATTTATATTATAACCAACTGAAAAATGGAAATTACAAATGAACTACTTTTCAAACGAAAAGAACGAATGCTGAATAAACAATTCAGTATTAACACTATCCAAAATTATGAAACAGATTTAAAACTGTTTATTAATTATCGAAGATTAAAAAACAAAGGTAAAACAATTGAAAGCTGAGATTTAACAATGATAGGAATTGAAGAACGAAAAACATATCTATCAAAGATTAAAACACCACGTAATTCAATTTACTATACGGTTAGACCTACACTTTCACCACAAACAATTCAATGAAAAATTACTGCGATAAAATCTTTTCTAAAATATCTGAACTATTACTACGATACTTGAATAGATTATAGAAAAATAGAAACAAAAAAAATAAAATCTGATTACATTGAATGCTTAACTGATACTGAATTTAAAACCTTCTTTGATTTTATTTGAGATTATGAACAGTATAAGATAAACTGATTAAGGAGTCAATTACTTGTGAATATAGGTTATACTAGCTGATTAAGATTAAGTGAGATGTTAAACTTGAAAGTAAAAGATATACAAGAAAAAGAAAAAAGAATAATCTGAAAGTGAAACAAAGCTAGACGAGTATTCTTTACAGAATCTACTGAAAAACTTTTAGAGAAATACCTAGAAGAAAGAGAAAAACCTATACCACGAACATGAAAAAAAGAAAACTATTCAGATTATGTTTTTATTTCTCATAATAGCTGATACGATTTCTGAAATCCTATAAAGAAAAACACAGTATGTGAGAGAATAAAAAAGTATTCAGATTTATTAAATATTTGAAAAAGAATAACAGTTCATAGTTTAAGACATTCATACGCTACAAGATTAATAGAAAGCTGACTTAATATAAGAGAGATACAAGAATTACTCTGACATAAAGATATACAAACAACAGAATGATACGTCCATGTATTAAAATCAAATCTACAAAAAAAAGTTAATGAAATTTTTGATTAAAAATCATAGGTAAAAATCAGACTTTTAGAAATGATAGTTAAGAACTGATAAACTATCTATTGATTTTTTCAAAAAATCATTATAATATCACCATCTTTAAAGGCACTATCTATTGATAGCCAAACGGTAGGAACGAACGATACGAACCTATAAGGTCGTGGGTTCGAATCCCACCCCTCCCAAGTTATATAACTTGAAAGGTCGGTTATCAAAAAGATAATCGACTTTTTCTTTACTGACATAGAGAATTGTGGAGTCGTGCCTTTGAATGATAAAAAGGTTCGACAACACGCAATTAAAAAGAAAGGGTTTAATTAGTTGTGTTGTAATGGGAAAGTCGAACGCCCAAAGCAACACACTTAATTAAACTCTTTTTCAAAAGCGAAAGCGACCACATGATAAGTGGATAATGAAAGTAGAGTTAGCAAGTGTGTGCTTGAAAACTCTACTTTTATTTCTTAATAAAACAAAATGTAATGGAAACTACTTGAGGTTCTATCACTACCGAATGAGCGTGATACTCTGTGGAGAATATGCTATTCACTTATAGTGAAGAAGAAATGGAAGAAAACAGAATTAATAAGCTGAATGCTAGTCTAATTCTCAATCCACAATTCATACCAGTGTATCCACAAATGATAAGAGATTGATACTCATATTTAGAAAGTATTATATTCTGATTTATTAATTTCTTTCTAAGCACAAACGAAAGATTTTATTGTTCGAATGAGCAGTTATGAGAAATGTTATGAGTATCTGATAAGACTATATCAATAGCAGTTAAAAAGCTAAAGGAGAACTGATTAATAGATATATCCTACAAGATAAAATCAAATTGAGGTAAGATAAGGTTTATAAGAAGGGGTAATCTAAAAAATGTAAACTCCGACTTTACAAAAATGTATAGTCCGACTTTACAAAAATGTAAAGGAATAGAGAATAAGATAATAGAGAATAATATAATAGATTTTTCAGACTTATACAAAAACTACTACTGAAAGAATAAGTGAATAAATGAAACAGTATGTAATAAACTATTAGACACTAAGATTAAACAATGAATTACATTAGAAGAAATCAGAACGTGAATGGTGTTATACAATTGTGAATGTAGATTAAAACAAGATTTCAAGTTCGTTAAGAAATTTGAAACGTGGATTAAAGAGTTTCAACCATTAGACGAACAACAGATTAATGAAGAACTGTATGCTATTATTAAATCTTACAGAGATAAAAAGAAATCTGACGAAAAATTCTGACAATCTACTTATGCTAAAACATTATGGAATGATTTAAAACAACAGTTCGGAGAAGAAAAGGTTAAATGAATGTTAAAACAAGCTAACAGTATTCAATTAAACTTTACCTAACTAACTAAAAACAAAATGTTTGAACTAAAAGAAAGGATAGCAATTGACTATCCAAGTGAGGCATTCGACGAATTCGAATGTATCCTAACTTGAGAATTAGCAACTATCATTGCTGAATCGAACAGTTGAAAAACAACATTCGCATTAGACATGATAGAACGCAATGCTAAGAAATGAGTCAAATGATACTATATAAATCTGGAGTTTCCTATTGAAACAATGTGGCAATCAAGATGGTTATGGTTTCATTGAAAAACTAAGAGGGACTTATCAGTAGAATCTACTCTTACTGATAGAGATAAACAAGATATGAAAGATTACATAGAAGATAAGTTAAACAAATTCAAGTATTACAATAGTCCGAACTGAATCAGTTTACAGAAATTAGAACAAGTGATAGAGATATGAGCTGTCGAATGATACAAGTTATTCGTTGTGGATACATTCAGTAGGATACACTGAAACCTAGAGAAAGACGCAAGGAATAATCAGAATAAATGTATGGAGGAATTACAAGAACTAGCACAGAGATTAAACGTAGCAATTGTTATGCTACACCACACTAATCGTAGTTGAACGTGGGAAGGTAGTCAAAAGATTATGGACTTATCTAACGTGTTCATAGTGATTACTAAGATGGACGATGGGGACGAAGAATACAGAAACTATAAGTTAATGAAGGATAAGTATGTAGTGAATAAAGAAGTTGATGTTTATTATTACTGATGAAAATATGTTAAAGACTGACTTTGAGCCACTTGAGGACTTGGAAATACTAACAAGCCTTTCTAATCTAATGGTGGTTAGAACTTGAAAACTACTACCTGCATTACAGTTCATGCAAGAGTGTGGTTGGAAATTATGGGAACTGACACCAGACGACGAAGATTGAATAGAGTATAACATTTTAACCTTTTACAAAAAGAAAAATGGCTAGACAACATTACTGACACTATCAAGACGCTTACGATGTCGATTGGCAACGTGAGGCACAAAAGTGAAATTACATAGTAGGGAATGATTCTGAATGATATAGATATGCTATACATAACATAGTAGACGAATCTGACTCTTTATACTATGACGAATGAGAGGCACGAACAGCCTTATATGAACATTTATTATCTGTGGACGCAGATATAGATTATTTACCTTCTTATGAAGAATTAAGAAAATGAATGTAGATACTTATAGGAAAGTTCTATTGCTACATGAGGTAGCCAAACAGAATAGATTAATAGAACTTAGACTTAAAATGCAAAAAGCAAAATCTGAACGAATTAAAAATCAGTTTCAGAAAATGATAGACAACCTATCTAAATAACATTTATCTTATAAAGCAAACTAACAATGAAAACTAACAAATTAATGCTTATTCAAGCAAGTCTAAAAGCACCCAAAAACCAACGCAATGCTTTTGGAAACTACAACTATCGTAGTTGTGAAGATATATTAGAGGCAGTTAAACCTTTACTATACGATACACAGACTACTCTTACTGTTTCAGACGAGATGGTAGAGGTTGGTGGTAGAATCTATGTAAAGGCAACAGCTACTCTTAAAGACGCAGAAACGTGAGAAATTATAGAACAGAATTCAGCTTATGCTAGAGAATCAGAATCTAAGAAATGAATGGACGATTCACAGATTACATGAGCTACAAGTTCTTATGCTAGAAAGTATGCGTTGAATGGATTATTCTGTATTGACGATGTGAAAGACGCAGACGCTACTAATACACATTGAAAGGAAGAAAAAGCTACAAAGAAATCTGAATCTAAAGAGAATCCTAACTGATGGTTTCAGAAAGCATCTACTAACAAAGAGTTTATGGAGAAATGTATGGACGAAGATAACTTTATCAGAACTATTAAAGGAAAGTATGAGGTGGACGAGATAGTAGAACAGCAGTTAAGAGAGGCTTACAGAAATCTTATGTGAAAGAATGAAGATACTGTTGAGCTACCATTCGAATAAGAGGACTAAGTTCCTACAATATTAGTGATTAGTCAACCAAAGACTTTAAAATGCCAGAGGTTGTTGGTAGCAAACTAACTAAACTCCAAATCAGAAAAATATCTTCACCTGCAACCTCCTATTTATTCTTAATAAAACAACATGACAAACACAAACTTACAACTTAATGGATTAAATGAATCAGTTAATAACTGAAGAAATGATAAAAAAATCAGAATTATATCTATTGTTATTATGGCAATTGTAGTAATAGCTTTCATACTATTGATTCTATTTACTCCTCCAAAAGCAATAGCAGAGGAAACTAAAAGTCAGACTATTTGAGAACTTACTACTCAGATGGACGAACTAAGAAATCTTAAAGCTGAATGTGCTGATAACTTATGAATAGCAGATAGTGCTAAATTCCTAAAATGAATGACATGATACTGTGATAGTTGGGACGAAGAAATTATCTCTCTAAGGAATCAGATTTCAGAACTTTCTAAGAAAGATTATGAGGGTTTAATGTAGAGCAGACAAGCTCAGACAAAAATCCTACTGAAAATAAAGTAGAAACACCAGTTAATACCGTTGCCAAAAATGAAATAAAAGAGAGTAAAGATGTTGAACTGACAAGTACTCAAGTAGAACAAATTGTATTAGAAAAACACGAATTAAATTCAGCAGGTATTACTCATAAATGATTTGCAGAAGATAGCTACCAGCAAGAGCTAATTAGGTATGCTTACAGTATAGGTTGATTAGACTTTGTAAAGCTAATTGAATGTGAAAACGGTCAATGGAATCCAGATAGAAAGGTGCGAGATAGAGCAGGATATGCTTACGGACTGTGCCAAATGAACGATGGTTATCATAAGATACCAGAGGAATATTGGAAAGATGGGAAAGGGAATTGATATTATCAAATAGATTATTGCTTTGCTAAGTGGAAGAGCTGAACCAAATTCTACTGAGTTTCAAGGATAATTAAGTGAAAGAAATGTGCTAATTATGTATCAGATAGATTTATATTGTGGTAAACAAAATGTTTAAGGAAGACTTAGAACTCTGAAAACAAGTCGAAAGAGAATTCGCAACTAGGCTAATGAAACGAGATGTTAGTAAGTTAGAATTCTCTCAGTGAAAGTTTAAGGAACGAGATGTAAAAGCCACCTTCAAGAAACTAGGACATGATGTAGAGAGGACATTTGAAATTAAAAATGATATGGTATCAGAGAGGACATGAAATGTTTGATTCGAGGTTACTTGTAATTGAGAGCCTAGTGGAGTATATGCAAGTAAGGCTGATTACATTGTGTATAAGTTAGGGGATAAATTCTACTATGTAGATAGAGCTAGACTATTAATCCGATTAGCAAGTGTAGATAAAGAGATTGTGCTATGAGGAGATAATAAGAGTTCAGAATTATTCCTTGTTAAGAAAGATTATTTTAACGCTATGACTAAAGAACTATAATGAAAAAACTAATTCTGATTATAGTAATAATGATAATACTACTATTATTACGTTGGGAATATGAACTAAGTATTCCTGTGAGCTAGGCATCTCGTTAAACTGTTAGCAGTAGTCCTATTCAGTGATGGTAGGAAGGGTAGGAATTTCCCTCATGGAGTCTGCGATTCATACCACCTTATGAATGTATAGAATATAAGTAATAAAATAAATACTCTATTTGGGGTAGAGGTGGCTACCCTTTAGAATAGCCGACAAATTAACTTAAACATAGGGTGGCAACCTGTGGGGTATATATACAGACTTGGCAGTTTATGGATATATGCTCAGATGAAGAACTGCCTTTAGAATCAGATTTATATTAAAATTTATAAAGATGAAAGAAAAATCTGAAAGGAAAAATTGCGTGAAATGCTGAAGAAATCTGAAAGATAATCAGAAACTACGATGTGAATACTGTATAAGATATGTAGATGCAGAGCTTAGATGAGAATCAGATTTACCTTTACACTTCTTCTTTAAGTGGAATCTTAGACATAAGAAATAATCAGACTTTTATAACTTAATTTATTAAAAAAGATGAAAGAAATCTGAATGGAAAAACTTATTAGATACTTATTAGAGAGTAAATGAGAGGAATATAAGGAGGAATATTATGAATGGTATAGAGATGTAGAATTAGAACAGAACATAGATAGTCTTTCAGAATTAAAACCTTTTATCAAATGGTTAGTAGAGAATGAGAAAATAGAAACAAACAATTTAAATCTGAAAGTATTTAAGAGTATGTTTAGTAATGACTGAACTGTAGAGATTTCTTATGAAGAACTTATCCTAATGCTACTTGCTATTTCTGATGAACCTATTGAGTTCCTTATAAGTATTCTGAAAAATGTGTAAAATCATTCCCCAAAAGTACTGAAAAATGTGAAATGGGGAATAATCAGACTTTTATATTTATTGAATGTAAAGATGACAGTAAAGGAACTTATAGAAAAGCTGAAAGAATTAGATTGAGATAGAGAAATTTATTTTCAAGATAGTGAATATTGATATAGTTTACCAATAGAAGACATAGAAGAAAATTGTATATTCAAATATAAAATAGGTAGAGATTGAGATAATTTTGAGAGATGACAAATATTTGATTGAGAATGATATGATAAGTATGAGAGAGAATGTAAAGAAAGTGATTGAATTGTAGAATATAAAGATACATATTTAATAAAGTAATTAGACTTTTATATTATTTACCATTATAAAATGACAGACGTTATAAAGATAGATTGAGAAGAATATTATGCTAAAGATGTAGCACATTATGAAATAGCAGTAAAGAATAATTGAGAGTGGAAACATATATTAGTATGAACTAATTGAGATTTCTGAAATGAAGATTATGTCTTATGAGAATATGAATTTATAGAAGATTACTTAGAAAAGCTAAAGAAAGAAAACGAAGATGCTTTTATAGTAAGCACTACTTATGATTAATTCGCTTTTTATATCTTACTTTATACCTATGAAAAAAGAAGAAAAGAAATCTGAATATGAAGAAAAGCCTATACGAAAACGAGGTTGTTTAATATATATGATATTTTGTGTAATTATGATACCAATTGCTATATGGTATCATTTAGTAATTCCTACTTTCAAATTCATAGCTTGTGCTATTATTTGATATTTATGATGGAAAGACTAATCAGACTTTTATATTATTTACCTATGGAGAGAATGAAAGACTTAACTCAACAATATGTAGAGCAGTTGGAGAATATGATTAAAGATTTAAGAGAAGAAAAGTTTAAGTTAGAAGAAGAAAATAAAAAGCTGAATGAATTTAAGACAAAACGAGAAGAAAGTATGTTCTACTTCAAAGCTCAAATGGAAAGAGCTGAGCCTAAAACAGCAAGTGAAGCAGAAGACTTAAAGAGAGCTAAAGAGATATTTGAAAAGTTATATAGGGAAGAGTTGAGCCATTTAGAAAAGGAGAATAAAAAGCTGAAAGCTGAATTAGAACTTAAAAATCTTGCATTAAAACAAGCACAAGAATGAAGTATATTGATTTAATCAGATTTTTATATTTTAATTATGAGGATGAAAAAAAGAAAAAGAGAAAGCTGAATGCTCTCTCTTGGATAAGATTTGATAAATATGGTGATAGAAATTCCATATCTGACTAGATAATAACATTTTATATTATCATTTCAAGTAAAAATGACAGAACCAAAAAACGAATTAACTCTATGAGCTAGAGTTGTTTATAACACAGATGATTTATGAGTTATTAGTGAAGCACCGACATCATTTGAAGATGTGGCTAGACTAAATTTTATGGAACTTATAAACCAAATGGACTGAATGAGAAATGATAGTGAAAGTCCAGACCAAAAAAGATTATGCTCTATTGCTATTACAAAACTAGAGGAGGCTTGTATGTTCTTTATTAAGGCTAGTACATTTGGTAAGTAATCAGATTTATTTATTAAGTTTATAACAGATGGGTAGAAGAAAAAAAGAAAATCTGAATGGAAAGCCTGCACGACAAGAATATGAAGATAAGTTAAAACCGATGAGGAGATTAACTAAAGATTGAAAGACTATAAAAGCTATTCTTTATGAAGATTGAACATTTGAGAAATGGAATAACTATCATTGAAATAGGTCTTATATACAAGGTAAATGAGATATTCAGATTTTTACAATGACTTATTCAGAGAAATATACAGATGAATGAACATATATTGTTAGAATGGCTGAAGAATGAGATACATTATTAGGTAATACAATTGAATTTGAAACAGATAAAAAAACTGAAATGTATCCTATGTTTTGATTTGAAGATAGAAAGATATGATAAATCAGACTTTTATATTATTTATCTATGGAGAGAATGACATTTTATATACCACCTGTATTCTTATTTGGAAATAATGCCAATAGGCTTCATAATAATGAAGAAGAAAAATCTGAATATAAAACAGCAGCTGAAACTGAAATTAATATAGAGAATTGGAGAGCAAAAAGAATAGCTGAATTAGAAGAAGAAAATAGAAAGCTGAAAGAAGAAAGAGATAATTTTATGTTAAAGTATTCCAAAGCTATTGAGGAGAAAGTAGTAGAAACTAATAAGTTATGCACCGAAAGGAATAAGCTAGAAGAAGAAAATAAAAAGCTGAAAAAAATTCTGAATAGAATTAAAGAGCTATATGAAGATGAAGATGAGGCTGGATTGTTGAATTATTTAGACGAGATTTTAGACGAGATTTAGACGAAAGGATTTTATATTGTTGCTTTATACCTATGGGAAATAGAACACCGCAATTTTCGGTTAGTTGAGAAGAATATATAGATAATTTAATTGAAGAAAACAAAAAGCTGAATGAGAAAGTCAGATTTTTAGAAGAATGTTTAGATAACAAAGAAAATGTTAATAAAAGACTAAGAGAAGAAAATAGAAAGCTGAAATCAGATTTAGAAGAATGTGAATGTAGCTTTTGATTTGAGAATGATGAAGTCTGATACCGAAAAAGAGAATGTAAAAAGCTGAAAGAGGAAGTCAGATTTTTAGAAGAATGTTTAGATAGGAAAGAGAAACTGAATGAGAAATACAGAAAGGAACTAGAGAAGTTAAAATCTACTTATGTTTACGATGCTAAACAAGTGAGAGATATTTGTTAATCAGATTTATTTTATTTACTTTACAGATGAAAGAAGAATATAAAAGTCTGGTTGAAGAACTAAACAATCTATCTACTAACTTTGAAAAGAACAAGGAGAGGATGATAGAGATAGCTAAGATATTATTAATAGACCACTACAAATATTTACCTCGTAATAAAAATAAAAATGGAGATGATTCACTGCACAAATTGTGACAGATTAATTGAGAAGAAGGGGACTAGAACCCTCTGTATCAGATGCCGTAATCTGATGGATAAAATT
>Ga0310691_10002352_pt1 | contig 25441 bp, 25 predicted proteins | sample 176DNAGHGlowgp2_FD_203887 | JGI IMG/M metagenome (GOLD analysis project Ga0310691, IMG submission 203887) | Sheep rumen microbial communities from Palmerston North, Manawatu-Wanganui, New Zealand - 1766 DNA GHGlow gp2 (v2) (version 2) | ecosystem: Host-associated > Mammals > Digestive system >...
GCACCTAAACCGACACAAAATACCGCCCCGCAAGCAAGCGGCACATATTTTGTGCAAGTCGGTGCTTTTTCAGACTTATCCAAAGCCCAAGAAATGGCCGCCAGTATGCAACGTTTCGGCAATGTCAGTATTGATGAAGCATACTTAAATCCGAATGGTGTTTATCGTGTTCGCTTAGGTGCCTACCAAAGCCGTAACGAAGCCTTGCAGATTTTAGACCAGGTATTAGACTATGGTCACGCCGATGTGACAATTATAGAAGGTTAAAAAGGAGACCTCAAAACAATGAATAAAGGAACATTATTAACATTAACGGCCGGCATTTCCATGCTGGCTTTTGTGCATTGTGCAAACGCTTTTGAAACTGCCGCCAAAAATGCGATTTTGATAGATTTTGAAACCGGTACGTATTTGTTTACCAAAAATCATCAGGAAAAAATCGCACCGGCATCTATGAGTAAATTGATGACGGTTTATGTGTTATTAAACAAAATCAAAGACGGTGAAGTTTCATTGGAAGATACTTTTACCGTTAGCGAAAAAGCATGGCGCAAAGGCGGTGCGGCTTCCGGCGGTTCCACCATGTTCCTAAAGATAGGTCAAGAGGTTAAAGTTGAAGACCTGTTAAAAGGTATTTTAATTCAATCCGGCAATGATGCCTGTATCGTTGTTGCCGAAAATATTGCCGGTTCGGAAGAAGAGTTTGCCTCGGTCATGAACGAAACCGCTGAAAAAATCGGTTTAAAGAATGCCCATTTTGAAAATGCTACCGGTTTACCGCATCCGGAACATAAAATTTCCACAGAAGATTTGGCAATATTAGCGCGCCACATTATCCGAGAATTTCCGGAATATTACCCGATATTTAAGCAAAAAGAATTCACCTATAACGGCATCAAGCAAGGCAACCGCAATCCGCTGTTATACACCTTAAAAGGTGCGGATGGCTTAAAGACCGGACACACCGACGAAGCCGGCTTTTGCTTAACGGCATCTGCGGTCAGAGGGGATAGACGTTTGATAGAGGTTGTGGCAGGTCTTTCCAGCAACAAAGAACGTTCGGAAGAAAGTGAAGCCTTGATGACATGGGGTTTCTCCCATTATGACAACTACAAATTCTTTAACAAAAATCAAATTGTTGCCACCGTTCCGGTATGGTACGGTGCTGTGCCGACGGTAGACATTGTGGTCCCCGAAAAAGTGATACGCACCATAAAAAAGAGCAAAAAGGACAAATACGGCGCCCAAATTGTTTACAACACACCGGTTAAGGCCCCGATTGCCAAAGGTGATAAGTTAGGCGAAATAGAGCTGACATACGGCGGAGAGGTAAAAGAGAAATTACCGCTTGTTGCCAAAGATGACGTTGCCAAAATCGGCTTTGTCAGTCGCTTTATAGAAAACTTAAAATACTTTGTATTCGGCAACAAAAAAGCTGAGAACAAATAGCATGGCGAAGGGGCAATTCATCACATTTGAAGGCGGCGAAGGCAGTGGTAAATCCACACAATTAAAGTTGTTTGCCGAATATTTGGCAAATGAAGGCAAAGAAGTGGTATTAACCCGCGAGCCGGGAGCGACCGAAGTTGGCAAAGAAATCAGAAGATTACTGGTTGAAGGTGACAAAGACAAATTTGATGAAATAACCGAAACCCTGCTTTTTTATGCGGACAGAAGAATAAACTTAACCAAGATTGTTTTTCCGGCATTAAAAGAAGGTAAGACCGTTTTATCGGACAGATTTAATGATTCCACGATTGCCTACCAATATTACGGTGCGGCAAAGTTTCAAAACACGGAAGTGATGGATACGTTATACAAAGTTGTTGCCGGCGATTTTAAGCCTGACATTACCTTTTTATTAGACATTGATGTCAAAGTCGGGTTAAAGCGGAGTTTTGAGAAAGCGCAAGGCATGAAAAATAAAGAATTACGTTTTGAAAAAGCGGATATATCTTTTCATGAGCGGTTAAGAAACGGCTATTTAGAGTTAGCCGAGAAGGAGCCGAAACGTTTTATCGTGATAGATGCCGCACAAGATGTAAAGAAGGTTCACGAAGATATTATTAAAGCATATAAGGCACACCAACAATAGGAGGGAAAAACAATGAAAAAGAGTATCATCATATTAAGTGCATTATTACTTGTTGCGCCGTTAAGCGGTCAGGCTGAAGAGATATTTATGGAAGTTGAGGAAGGAACAAATTTAAAAGAAGTATTAAACGTCATCAACGAACAGCCGTTACCGAAAGAGCAGGTTGAGATAATAGAGTGGATAAGTGTTCCGAGCGGAAACGATGAGAATGAGAAAGAAGCAGAAAAGACGAATTCTGAGTTAAAACCGTTTAAGCCGATATGTAATGTTTTTGATTTAGCCAAGCGCAACCACGGGCAAGTTAAGAGAATACAAAGAGAGAGCACAAAGAAGATAGATTTGAAGGCAGAGATTGCAGCCGAGATAGAGGCGGAAGAAGAAGCGATTGCCAACGAATTAAAGGTTGCCGACGAGAAATATGAATTTATAGAAATGTGAGCGGTGCCCAAGGCACCCGCCCCGCGCGTAGCGGCGCTCGGCGTGCAGAATTTCTTTTGCCCTAAGCCATAAAACGGTAAAATCAAGCAGCGTAATACGCACTGTTATTACCTTAAATGTCATGCCCTGAACGAGTGCAAGGCGAACAGCCTTAAACGAGTGAGGTTAGGCATCTTCAATATTTTTTTATAAGGATATATTTCCCCCTCCGGCTCCCCGCCAGCGGGGAGTGAACAATAAGGAAGATACCTTATCAACCGGACTTGCGCCGGTTGAGGTATGACTTATAGTATTAGAAGTAAAACGGACACCGTCATCATTCCGAACATAAGTAATGCCAAGCGATTTCCTCAATAAAGATAATGTTTATTTCTTCATCAATCTTTTACGCAAAATCGCCGCATAATTTTGAAATTCTTGTTTAGAAGCCGTACGCCCGAAATTGCTATCATGAATCCGCCGCATGGTTGCCGTAAAATCAATTTTTTCCATCATCAAACCGGCATCTGTCATTTTATGCTGTAACTCAATAATCTCTCCGGTATGCACGCTTTCATCAAACAGACCGACCTTATCAAATAAAGCCTTTCGCATTAAAACCGCGCCGGTAAAAAGCCCGAAATACGGCTCTTCTTTATAAGAAACATTTTTATCTGTAACATCGGGAGAAAGAAAATCCTGAACTTTTGCCATCACCATATAAAGATTATCATTTCCGCTGAGTTCATCATAAAGCCGCCGTAAGGTATCCGGTTTCATAATATCATCATGGTCAAGAAACAAAATATATTCCCCGTTTGCCACTTTAAGCGCAGAATTTTTAGCCGCCACCTGCCCTTTTGAAACATCATGTTTTATCACCCGACACCCCATATTTTCGGCAATTTCGGCGGTATTATCGGTTGAGCCGTCATCAACGACGATAATTTCCGTATTCATTTTTTGCGCCAAAACGCTATTAAGCGCCTCTTTGATGTATTTGCTACCGTTTTTAACCGGCATAATGACCGAAATTAAATCACCCATTTTTCCTTTTACTCTTCATTAAAAAATCAACCGTTAAATTTGCACCGTGTTTGCTTTTAAATTCTTCGTAGGATTGGTATTCCGTTACGATTTCTAAGACATACTTATCAATTTCATTATACACCTCGGCATTTTTATTGATAAAATCTCTAACTTTCATGAAATACGCCCGATAAATTTCAAACTTTTCCGCATTGTCTATCATAAAACAAGACATCATATTAAAAATTTTAATCGGCAAATGCTCCAAAAAACCATGCTCTTTATAATAATCATAAATTGCATCATAGGCTTTGATAAATTGTATATCCCAACATTTTTCCCTTTTTGCCTGTCCGGTAATGCTCTCTTCATGAATCCGATAGTGATAAACCGGCCCCATAAATACAAAAGTCTTATCGGTATAAATATGAGAGATATAGTGAAAAATATAATCATCACAAGTGGTGCGCATGGAAGATAAACGCAAATGATGTTCTTCCAAGAAAGAACGCTTATAAAGCCTTGCCCAGAGCAAACATGGCGTCTTAGCTATCATAACATATCTGTCAACATATTGTCCCTCATCAGCAACAACAAGCATATCCGGTTGCACATACGGTATTGATTCCGTAGCATATTCCTGCATTATAGACATATTCATAATGATATCGGTATCAACTTTTTCCATGACAGCAAGCATCACTTCCAAATAATTTTGCTCAATCCAGTCATCTGAATCCATAAAGTAAACATATTCACCGGTTGCCTTATCCATCCCGACATTACGACTTAACGCCCCGCCGATATTCTTTTCATTAGAAAAAACTTTAATCCTGCTATCTTGCTTGGCATATTGTTGTAACACTTGCAAACTGTTATCCGTAGAACCGTCATCAATACACAGTATTTCCATATCGTAAAAACTCTGCCCCAAAACACTGTCCAAACAGCGAGGCAAATATGCTGCCACATTATAAACCGGTATGATAACAGAAATTTTTGCCATGACTAATCAATAACCTTCTTTTCACGCTCTTTGGTTTCTTCTTTGCTGTAACCGATAGACTCTTTCTCCGGTGTCCATCCGGTTGTTTCCTTAACTTCGTGTATCGGGTCTGCCATCAAAAGCTCTTGTGCATCACTGTATTCCGTAACCGATAAAGTAAACCCCTCATCTTCGAGAAGTGCTGCATCAAAAGTAATATCTCCGCTATTTTGCACCGCATTTTCCAAAATCAGATTATTACCTGTCAACTCTCTAATAAAAGCTTTGAATTTTAACTCTAAATCTTCCGGTGCATTCGGCATTTTTTGAAGTGCCTGAAAAATCACATCATCATTAAAACCTGCCGTCAATTTTTCAAATATTGCCGTAGAAAGTTTATTCATACCGTAATAAATACCGGTCTCGCTGTTAATCACAATAGCCAGTCCGTCGGCAATATCCGCAAACATTTTAGTTTCATTTAATTGGTAAGCTGTCATTATTTTTTTCCTTTATAAGTGGTTAGAAAATTATATAAGCATTGTGTATTTTTTTCAATATCAATGCAAAGGTTAATTTGATAAAAATCAAACGGCTTTAAGAAATCAAGGAGTTTCTTAACCGTATCCGTATTATAGTCATCATTAGTTTGGTTAATGGTGGAATGTATCATTTGGGCAATTCCCCTCCCCTTATCTGTCGACACAATAGAGGGTGTTTTATCCGCACAAATATTCGGGAAAATACAAACCTTTATCGGGTAATGCTCCTTAAATTGATGATGATAAGCATCAATATTAAACACATACTTATCAAACCGGGCATTGGTTGAAACAAACTTCCCCTTAAAATCATCATACATTTTTTGGTACATTTTCGGGTTTAAGGTGATGATGGAATAAATCGGCGAGGCAAAAAGTTCGCCGTTTTCTTTATCAAGCAACAAATAATCATCTGCCACATAATCAAACCCGTTTAATAAGGCATTGACCGTCAATGTTGATTTTCCCCTCTGCCCTCTCGCACAAAGAAGCGCCCCGACACCGTTAACACCGACCGCCGCCCCATGCACCAAGTGTCTGTTTGGTAATGAATTAAGCCGATATAATGCCTTAATAAAAACATGCCCGTGCTTAATAAATTCCTCCGGTGTAAAATCTCTCACCCCATAATAAACGGTTCTGTTTTCCTCATCAAAAGCCGTAATAAGACCGGCATAGCTATCAACATTGATAAAGACCGATTGCATACGATTATCCGTCGCAATATTAAGAAAAGCATACTTCCTAAACAGCATATACACCCTGAACAGCCTGTTTTTTCTAATATCAAAAGCATCAGTGGCTTCTGCAAAAAAATGCTCTATGTCCGGTTCCTTAAACACCACAATCGTCGCATCATAATGCTCGGCCTCATCTTTTAACACATAAGATAATTGTTGCTTCATGGATGTCAGAACTTCCGGCGTAAAAGCAATCACCCGAATACACATATTATAAAGCGAAAGATATTTGATAACCTTAAAATCAGACGCGCGATAAATTTTATCGGCCATAAAATCAAACAGCCGTCTTTTCTGCTCTTTATTTTGAATTATAAAATCCATCACTTAATCCCCTGAAATTCCCAGAACAAACGAATAAGCTTATCGGATTTAATTATGCGTTTGGTTACAAAGTGTTGCACCTTGTTTTTAAGATAAAGCTTAAAAGCATTAACAGATTTCAAACAGGTCAAAAGTCTAAGCCCTTTGCAGGCGTATTTAACATCAAACACATAGCGTGCATAAAAAATATCGCGTAACAGGACTTTTTGCAGTTTGCAATTTTCCCCGACCTGTTCAAACATTTTTTCATCAATAAGCCCCGGCACCAACCTGTTTAAGAACTTAACCGCGGTTAAAATCATCACCGAACTGTCAGTCTTTTTAATGTTTTCTAAAACAACCGACCAATCAATATCAAAACTCGTAAGATATTTTAAATCAAATACCATATAAGGCAACGCCGAAACACAAGCTGATGAACGTAAGTTTTTAGCCAAATGAAACAGCAATAAAAACAACATATCTTCTTTTGCCGGCACCAAACATTCGCTGTTAAAAACTTGTTGCTTTTGCGCCCGCTTAAATAAATCTTGAGTTAATTCATCACGATTTTTGATAAAATAGTCCATACACCAATGAATATCCAACACCCCTTCGCCATTGGCTTTAGATAAATCGGTAGAGTGTTCGGCTTTTGTCAGCTTATACCCTAAATCTGCGGCAATTTTTAAGGCCTGCTCGTAGGATTTCACATCCGGCAATAAAATATCAATATCATTCATCACGCGCGGCAAATTCGGCCTTAAGTGACGCATGGCACCGCCTTTTAAGATCAGTGGCACAATTCCCCTCTCATTAAGCGCGCCAACCACTTTCTTAAACTCGGCAACGCGTTCCAAATTCTTAAACCGAAAATAATTCTTAACCCCTGAAAGCCGCGGCGCGGTATAATCATTAAAAGTCAAATCAGGATGTTCGTTCATCACATACGCCAATAACAGCGCGGTATCCGCCCCATGCTGCTCAATATCCCAAGCATTTAAGAATTTATCCAGTTCGGCTTGCGCTAAATCCGGCTTCATAAAAAGATTAACAAACTGCTGAGCCTCGGTCGTGATAAAACATTTGTAAAAATAATCCGCCAACGTATCAAAAACCCGAGCGCTGTCAAAATGAGTGAGCGACAACTGCTTTAAGTAGTCTATATAAACGTTATCAGGTTTCTGCATAAGCATTTTTCCTTTTACTTTCTGCGGTTTAGTCTGTCATATATCTAAATGAAAGCAAGCAAAAAACACCGCATAAACAAACCTGTGAATAAAAAAATTAAAAAAATATGACAAAAATTTTATTTTTTTGTCTTGACAGACTGTAAAAAATAGGTTACAATCACCCCTGTAATCAATAAGAATATGACTACTACTATATATAAGAGCGAAGGATAGTTATTTTGGATCTTATGAGGAGTTTTCCAAATTAATCTATCCCGATGCGACGACGGTATACAATTGTTCTAGGTATCTTTGGGTCATCCCAATGTGCTGAGCCGTCGATAATCTGTTTACTTGTGTATTAAAACAGTTAGTTTCCGCGCCAAAAGCAAAGAAATAACTGACCAAGCATTCGGATTATGAACGTGTCCATGCCAGATCGGTGGCTATTCCCTTTGTATTCTTCGGAACAGGGTGCGAAAGATATCCGGTGAGCTCACCGAATATCCCGATAAGCAGAGTTTGCGAAAGCATTCTCTGAAACTCCTCCGGCAATGTGCCAATTCCAATTTTTGGAAGGATTGCGAAATCAATCAACACATTTGCCGAAGCCCCACATACTCTTTTCAGAGTTTGGGGCATTTTTTTTGCCCTTTTTCAGGGCTTCTTTGGTGTATAATTTTTTAATATATTAAAATAAATATACAGCATTAAATAATTGTTTTATAACGATATATTCAAACATTTTATACCGCACACGCACAAATGCGAAAAAAATTTAAGATAGATAGAAGCAAATGTCCGGTGACTAAAATCCTAGTGTACATAAAGGTACATGGATTTTAGTCAATCCGGCTTCCATTTGCGATTAGATACTTAAATTTTGAACGCATTTAAGGGCATCGGCTGAGGCCGACGTAATCCCTCCCGCATACCCGGCACCCTCGCCTATCGGATATATCCCTTTGATATTGCTTTGAAAATCCACCCCGCGCAACATACGTACCGGAGATGATGACCGACTTTCAACAGCCGTTAACACCGCATCAGCTTGCGCAAAACCGCGCAGTTTTTTATCCATTTGGCGAATTCCCTCCTGCAGGGCCGCATAAATATCCTTTGAAAAAAGTTTCTTAAAATCAGCCGGTGTCACGCCCGGAAGATATGACGGTATGACTGCCCCCAAACGCGCACTCGGTTTTGATGAAAGAAAATCCCCAACCGTCTGCACCGGGGCAAAATAGTTACTTCCCCCTAAGACAAACGCTTTCTTTTCCAATTCTTCCTGAAAATACATACCGGCAAGCGGATGTGAAGAGCCGAAATCCCGTTCATCAACATTAACCAACAAGGCGGCATTAGCATTTTCTTTATTGCGCAAAAACTCGCTCATCCCGTTGGTTACGACATGCCCTTTGGCACTGGTTGCCGCCACGACCATGCCCCCCGGACACATACAAAACGTATAAACCGAGCGGTTATTGGCTAAATGCACGGCAAGTTTATAATCTGCCGCCCCGAGATAAGGGGAAGAAGCAAACTTTTTACCATATTGCGAGAGGTTGATATCGGTTTGTTTGTGTTCAATACGCACCCCCACCGCAAACGGTTTTTGGCTCATGGTAAGCCCTCTATCGTAGAGCATTTGGAAAGTATCACGTGCCGAATGACCGAGCGCTAAGAAGAGTTTATCGGTCTGAATTTTGTAAACCGAACCGTCACGCCGTTTAATAACAGCCGCCTGCAAAACTTCATTTTTAACCTCAATATCTGCCAATGTCTCATAAAAACGATATTCACCACCGAGAGAAATAATTTTTTTACGTAAATTCTCGGTCATTAAAAGCAATTTATCGGTCCCGATATGCGGTTTAGCAAGATAAAGTATTTCCTGAGGTGCACCGGCTGAGGCAAATTCGTGCAAAACCTTAGCGGTAAATTTATCTTTTTTAATGCCGGTCATCAGTTTACCGTCTGAAAAAGTACCAGCTCCGCCTTCACCGAATTGAACATTGGTCGTTTCCGAAAGTTCACCTGTCTGCCAAAATTTATCAACGGCAAGTTTGCGTTCAGCAACCGGTGCCCCGCGTTCTAAAACAATCGGTTTAGCACCTGCTTCGGCAAGTGCGAGGGCTGCCATCATACCGGCAGGTCCGGCGCCGACCACGACAGGACGACTCTTAAAACAAACATTTAGCTTTGAATAATCAAGTTTTTCTTGAACGCTCATCGCTGTCAAATCTGCATTTTCCGGCAAATTTTCAGCGCAATCAAATTCTGCCGCATATACAAAAAAGAGATTATCTTTATGCCGTGCATCTAAAGATTTTTTAACCAGCCGCAAGTTTTCAAGTTTTTTTCCGGCAAATTGACGACACACCAAAGAAAGCACGTCATTTTCATCAGCATTAAGCGGCATTTTGATATTATTAAAGCGATAGTGTGGCATCAAAGAAATCCTTACAAATTTTCAAAAAGTTAGCGCACAATATTGAATCTGTCAAGAAACATTGTAAGCTAAAGATGTTGACGATATTTAAGAAATATGCTACCATTTTCCTATGTTAAGAGGAGAAAAAGATGAGTAACGAACCTTTTTTAAGCAAAACCGAGCATATTTTGTATATATGCTACAACACCCGTTATCATGGCGGCAAAGGCGATATGAAAGAATTTGAGCGCACAATTCCGCTCATCAACGTTTATGAACCGACCTCCCTTCTATCCGAAGAACATTACACGCCGGACTACATTGCCGGTATGTATCCGGAATTAGAGAACGCGTTAAAAGATTATAAAAAACAATTTAAGAAAAAAGCCGAACTTGCCCGTGCCATCCGCGAAAGAGAAGGTTTAGCCAATACGCCTCTGTTCTTTTCCGATAAAGAATTAGCTGAAATATCCTCAGCCGTTATCAAAAAATATAACTTAAAAGACAGATACGATTTTTCATCCCCGCCCACCAAAGAGCAACAGGAACGTATCAATCACCGCCTTTTGCCGAAACAGAAACGCGAATTAAAGAAGATTTATACGCCGACAATATTTCATATCGGCATGGCATTGGCTGAAAAATGCAAAGATTCTCGCTTAATACATAAATTTATGTATATGGTACGCGGCTCAACGGAAGCTATTGCCACCGGTGAAATAGATAAAAAAACCGCCCTAGAACATATGGATATAGAGGGTGTACCGCTAGGGCTTGATTTATTAGAACTCCGTGAAAAAGGTATATTAGATGAGGAATTAAACATCAAAGATATGGATGCTTTTAAAAAATCCAAAGTGATGACGAAATTTAAGTTTGCAGGCAAGACCTATAACTTAACTCAAAGCAACCCGCAGTCAACAACCATCAACCCCGGCAACATCAGATAAAAAATAATATTGTTTTTACACCACCGCTAAAAAAGACTTGCATTAAAAAAAATCATAAGCTATATATTTTTTCGTTGCCGTTTTAGCTCAGTTGGTAGAGCAACGCATTCGTAATGCGTGGGTCGGTGGTTCAAGTCCACTAAACGGCACCATTTTTGTTTTAAAGCATAATTTTTCCACAAATATTTTGCAGTATTTGCCCCTCCGGCTCCCCGCCAGCGGGGAGTGAACGACAAAGAAGATACCTAATCATTCGGACTTCGCCGAATGAGGTATGACGAAACAAATTCAAAATGACGTAGCCCCACAATTTCCCCACTGCACCTAAATAATCGTTGACGAAACCATAAAAATTTGCTACAAACAGCCCATAAAACAAATTATTATAAACTAAAAAATAAAAAGTTATGGGCAGTAATTATGGTTTTTCCGATTGGCTCGCCGATATGCAATCTCTGTTGGAAAACGGCATATCCGCGTTGCCTTGGCGATTATTGACTGTCGCCGCATTTTTGTTTATTCTCAGCGTCATTTGCTCGCTGTTTCTCTTAATTTTGCGCAGTTTAACCTTTAATATTGCCGACAAAGACGATATTATTCAAGACAGGAGAAATTGCCCGAACAGTTGGTTCTTTGGCGAAGATTATGAAAAAGTGAATACGGAGATGAAAAAAAGCGTCATTCGTTCACACATGCTATACGCCAACCTAAGCTACCATACCTTTTGGAATGTCGTTATTATGGGGTATTACCGCATATGCGGTGCGCCGATAAACAGAATGTATTACCGAGTCAATCGCTTCACAGACAGACATTGGGATATATTTGCGACGCTCAAAAGGATGTTTACCATCTACTCTTTATGCTTCATCTGGGGCTATCCGGTATTTTTGATTATCACCCTCATCCGCATGAAATCTCACAAAGACCCGCTGTGCTGAAGATTTTTTCCCCGACGTCTAAAACACGTACGGGGATTTTTTTTGTTAAAATAGAATTTTAAACTTGCAAACCTGTTTCAAAAATGCTATTTTTAGAACGTAGCAAAATAAGAACAAGAAGAGGCAGAAATGAATTTAAAAACATGGCTTTTGGCCGGTCTCGGCTTTATGCCGATGAAAGGCTCCGCACAGGAATCCGGCACGAACACATCAAACAATCTTAAAAATAAAATTGAAACGGTTGCCGATACCACTACTACGGATAGTGCGCGCCATAAAGCCAAAACCATAAAGTTTAAGCCTGTTGCCAAAGATGTAACTACCTCTGAAGATACATTAACCGCCGATACGCTTAATGAGAAAGATACCTTTATTCCGGTTGATTCTGCAGCCATTGCTTGGGGAAATTTAAGCGCTAGGGAAAAAGTATTATCCTGCTCGGAGCAAATTTTACTATTCATCACCCAGTTTGAAGATATCAAAGCCCAATCTTTTGTTGACCGCACCGGCGGACAAAAGACGCGTACCGTCGGCCCCGGCATCACCACCATAGACGGCAAAAAACTACCGGCAAACTATCGTATTCCGAACATGACGGTTTTGTTTGATTTATGGAACAAAGAATTTGCTAAAGAAGGCGGCTGGGCAGATAACCTCGTCACCTATTTAGGCGAAGTGTTGGATAATATGAAACCGACCACTGAAAAAGAACTTTTACAATACAAAAGCATTATAGACGGCTGGCACAGTTTTCAATGGCAAAACGGTCCGGCAACATTGGGTTCAAAAGGTAAACAATCCGCCTTAACCGAAGCTTATACCCATTTTTTCTTAAATAATGATACGATATCCCTCCACAAAGCTGAAACTTTATTCAATAAATATTGCAAAGTGACTTTACGTGACAAGAAAACCGGTAAGGCTGTTATCCGCAACGGGCAAAAAGTAAAAATAACCCAGCCCTCGTTTGTTGCCAGAAGAAAAGCCGAATGGGATAATGTTGCCATGCGCTGCATCACCGGCATCGGCCCTTGTCCCGAAGTTTTGGAAAATGATACCACAATTCAATACATGGACATCTTAGAAACCGTCGTTGGCGGTATTCATAGCATTAGAAACAAAAAGACCGGACAGTTGCCGGATGATTGGCCGAAGAAAGTCCAAGAGGTCGCCGGTGACACGGTAACCGTCAAATACCAAAAGGAATTTAAAGAATTGCGCAGTGCACCGAATGCCCCAGCCGATAAAGATAAAAAGAACGAAGAAGTAGATACTAATCCGTTATTGCGTTTCTTTAGAACGGTTCGTTCGCGCATAAAATAAATTTTGAATAACAATCTTGACAAAGCCTAAAAATCAATATAGCTTAGCAAGCTGTATAAATTAAGTATTTGTCAAATTTAAATCCTATACATATGCAACAAATTATTACGAACAAAAAGAACTGGGCAAAATCTAATCCGGCGTTTTGGAGCTATCTTATCGCGATACTTTTGCTCTTAACGGCAAGTGCATTAGTTTCTGATTACAAGCTCATCTTAAATGTGTGCACAGTGCTGTGTTTCATCGGGCTGGTTAAAAGCCTCAAGGATCTCAAAGAGGCCATATCCGAACCGGACACGGCAGAAGGTTTTCCCGCAAACGCATCTTGGCCGGGCTTAGGCCGAGAACCGAAGTGGGAGGGCACAATCTCTCCGGTAACGGATTACGTCAATCCGCGCTACGTGTATGGCGATGGGGCAGAAAGCGAAACACCGATGCAAAATCATGGTCGGGTTATCGGCTACCGAATTGGCCCCGAGCTCGTCATTCACAGTCAAGTCGGTTACGGCGACAGATGGTGCGAAAGGCACATCGGCGCGTTTATGGATTGCTTTGGCGGTAAGCTGTTAACCAAAGATGAAGCAGATGTTCTGCGTCAAAACTGGAAGATTGTCTCTAAAATGCGTCAGCAAATCGGTGATGCACCGTTACCCAAACCTTTCTTCTGGCGGGTAGACAAGCATGGTTACGCTGTCGCTACCAGTTGGGATGAAGACACCTTGGAGTACAATCCGTCCCGATGCGCTATTATCTTAAAAAGATAACTCTATTCAAAAAAGCCCCGTCAATACTGACGAGGCTTTTTTCTTGACTTTTAAACCCTAAGCGATATATTTCAATGCTGAAAAAATAAGCATATATTCTATAACTTAAAAAATTTTTATGTATGAAAAAAATTATTGAAAAAAGTGTAGAATGGGTCATCTTGCATCTTATGGAGATTCCCGTTTTCTGCCTTCTGCTGTGGGTTTTAGCAGCAGTTTTAATTGCCTTTGACTACACTGTATGGGGTGGCGTTATCCTCTTTATCGGTACGGCGATTGCCATTATCTGCGGTATTGTATTCAACCTCTGTGTTGAGCCGGTTTCCCAATCCAAAAATGTGCCGAAAGGTTTTCCGGACGGAATAACTTGGAACGGTCTGGGTGATGAGCCGAAATGGGAAGGGGAAATTCCCGTGGTAACGGATTATACCGAGCCTCGTTACATCTACGCCAACGGTCACGAAAGCTCGACCTACAACAAGTATGGTGGCATGGTGGTCGGTTATCGTATCAGCCCGACGTTGGTTATTCATAACATGGCAGCCGGCGGCAACGGATGGTTTCGTGAACACATCAGACCGTTCATTGATCGCTACGGCGGAGAGCTTTTAACCCCTGAAGATGTTGCGATTTTGCGCAAAAACTATCCTGCCGTGGATGCCATGCGCAAAAAGGCCGGAGATGATATTCTCCCGCGCCGTTTCTGGTATAAAGGAAACTACGGCAGCGAAGTCGCTTATCTTGAAGAAGAAAAAGACGAGTATGACCCCGATTGTAGCGGTATCATCTTAAAAAGACCATGTGTTTAAACAATAACAGCGCCGATAGGATTAACCTATCAGCGCTGTTTTTTTAAGACCTGATAAACGGTTAGTACGGCGTATCGTTACAGATAACCGGCTGTTGCCGTACCTGGTAAGGAAGCTCCCCCTCTGCCTCATAGAGAATAACCGTTGTCACATGTCGGTCAAGCATACTGTCATAGACTTGCTCAAAATCCAACGAACTGACCACAATCTCAAAGGCTGATACCCGATTTAAATCCACCGTTTGAGGAATCTGTGCGAGCACCTCATCAACACCGGGGCGGAAGAACCCATAGTAGCCGCCGTAGCGATGATAGCAGGTAAACTCTGCCAATTTGTTTAAGGGCGGTACGGTCAAAGGCTTGCAACCCTCTTTCTTCGTATTCTCCATCACAATCTCATCTTGCGAGAAATTGTAGAGGTAGCTCTGCCGAATGTCACACGGCTTGATGAATACCAGCCGGTCATCATCCGCAAACTGACCGTCGTCACGCTTTTCACCGTCTTTTGTCAGACGCACGAGCGGTTTAATGTTTTTAGCACGGCGGATAAGTTCTTCCTCCGGCACCAGCTCTGCCTCCAAAATGTGACGATACAATGTCAGATAGTTCAATTTAAAAACATCTGACCACCCATTTGCAAACTGCAGCCTTTCTTTGAATTTCTGCAGCTCCTGTTCAATGTCTGGTTGTTTCATATAAAAATTTTTAAGAAATAAAACATAACGCTTAAAGCAATACCGCTCTTATATCAGTTTTAGACAAAAAGTCAAGCTTTAAAAATATTCGTTACAACTTGCCACCGCTTATCATTAAAACAGATTTTTTACTTGCGAAAAAACAAAATTATGTTATATAAAGTCCCGAATAAATTAAGTATCTGAAGATTATTAAAGTAAGACTATGTGTTAAAAAAGTTCAATATAATTCACTAACTAAAAAAACAACAAAATGAACAAGAAAGTATTATTATCGGCATCTGTGGCGATAGCTGCATATGCTCTGGGTGTAACGGGCTTTACCCTCGCTGTCAGCACACACGTCTGGCACATTTTAGGCATTCCGACCTACATTGTCACTGCCGCCTCTTTTGTGGTTGCCAATCTGGTGTTGACCTTTCTTTTGGGTAAGAAGGACGGCTACACAAGTATCATGATGAAGCAAGGGCTTATCTTGGGCTTAGCCTTCTTGAGCGTGCGTCTTTTTGTGCCGGTTTGCGCATTGATGACCAATGCCATGCTTTTTGCAAGCTTTGGCATGATGGCTCTGGGCCTTATCCTCAAGCTGGTCTTAGCCATGCCCCGCGCCCACACATCACTCTACCTTAAAGGGTAGTCCGCTTATCAACAGCAGAGAGAAACAATAGTGTTTCCCTCTGCTGTTTTTTTTGGAAAAAGATTAAAAAAAAATTTGACTTCTGACTGAGTTTTTCCAATAAAATTAAATCATAAAGACAGATTTTTAAGGAGATAATGATGAACAGACGCGAGTTTTTAATGAGCACCTTAGCCGCTTTTGCCTTATCGGCACTGCCGAAATTAACTATCGCCGAAACAATTGCCGTTTCAGAAAAAGTGAAACAGCAAATTAATAATAACAATAAACTCGGTTTTGGATTTATGCGTTTACCGCTGAAAAATCCGGCAGATCAAACCTCAATTGATTATGAATTGCTAAATAAAATGGTAGATAAATTTATGGAGCGCGGCTTTACTTATTTTGATACGGCATGGATGTATATGGGTTATGAGAGCGAGGTTGCCATCAGAAAAGCCGTTGTTGAACGTAAACCGCGCAACAGCTTTACAGTTGCCAGTAAAATGCCTATCGGTATGGTAAAAAGTGCCGAAAATATGGAAGAAATTTTTGGTAAACAGCTTGAAAAAACTGGTCTTAAATATTTTGATTATTATCTGGTGCATAATGTCAACGCAAGCACAATGCCAAATGTTGAAAAATATGATCCGTTTAAATTTATTGCTGAAAAGAAAAAAGAAGGAAAGATAAAACACATCGGCTTTTCCTTCCATGATAATGCAGAATTACTTGAAAAGATTTTGAAAGAGCATCCGGAGGTTGAGTTTGTGCAATTACAAATCAATTATATTGACTGGGATAATGCGACGATCCAATCACGTAAATGCTATGAAGTGGCGCAAAAATATAATTTACCGGTCGTAGTTATGGAGCCGGTTAAGGGAGGAACTTTAGCTGAAGTTCCGGAAAATGTGGAAAAAATATTTAAGGCGGCTGAACCTGATATGTCAGTTGCTTCATGGGCTATTCGCTATGCGGCAAGTCTGCCTGGAGTACGCACGGTTTTAAGTGGCATGACTACCATGGAACAATTAGAAGATAATACCGGCTATATGCAAAACTTTAAGCCTTTAAACGATTCTGAAAATAAAACCATTGAAGAAGCAATTAAAGCATTGCACGCCGCGATTGCCATTCCGTGTACAGCTTGCAGATATTGCGTTGAGCATTGCCCGATGAAAATTGATATTCCGAGCATGTTTGCACTTTATAACGCCGAAAAACAGGATACAAAAGATAAACCGTTCCGAGTTCAAAGAGTTTACTATGATAATTTAGTTAAAAACTCCGGCAAGGCTTCGCAATGCGTACATTGTAAAAATTGCGAAAGGCACTGTCCGCAACACATTGTCATCAACGAGTGGATGACAAAAATTGCTAAAACCTTTGAGGGATAAAAGTAGTATTTACGGAAAGCCCCCTGCTCCATAGGAAAACCCAATCATTGCAGGTGCCGCCGGCACTGCCGCCACTCACTCAGGGCATAACGATTTTAAAGTGCCTATAATAAACGTCATACCTCATTCGGCGAAGTCCGAATGATAAGGTATCTTCCTTATTGTCACCCCTTACAAGTAAGGGGCTGGGGGTTAAAATGTATCCTTATTACAATATTGAAGATGCCTGACCTCGTTCGTTTCACTCACTCAGGGCATGACGTTTTTTATTGTCATACCTCATTCGGCGAAGTCCGAATGATAAGGTATCTTCTTTATTGTTCTCCCCTCTACTGATAGAGGGGTTGGGGGAGTAAAATACTGCTAATGACAATATTGAAGATGCCTAACCTCGCCGTTTCACGGCTCAGGGCATGACGTTTTTTATTGTCATACCTCATTCGGCGAAGTCCGAATGATAAGGTATCTTCCTTATTGTCACCCCTTACAAGTAAGGGGCTGGGGGTTAAAATGTATCCTTATAACAATATTGAAGATGCCTAACCTCGCCGTTTCTCGGTCGGAGAGTACACCCCGCTCCACTGGAAAGCCTTTTAAATCGTTGGAGGTGGCACTGCCACCGCCTCGCACTGCTGGTAGTCGAACCCCTGTTTTCGGGGTTCGCTTCCGGTCTTAATTTCCAACCAATAAAAAAAAGACGGGTATAAATCCCGTCTTTTTTTTATTGGTGGAGCTGAGGGGAATCGAACCCCTGACCTCTTGAATGCCATTCAAGCGCTCTCCCAACTGAGCTACAACCCCAACTACATTCAAAACAAAAATGTTTATAGCGACTTAAATTTATAAATGCAAGAAAAATTTTTAACCTTATGCAAAAAAATTAAAAAAGCATATTAACAAAAATGTAACAATTCTTATCCTCTGTTTTTCTTGCAAAACTTTGCAAAGCGTGCTAACATATAGGCATAAGGATAAATTATGGTAGGAGAAAGACCATGGCTAAGTATAGATCAAGACAAGGAGTCAGAAGAGAATTATCTGATGAAGCCAAACTGGCAAAACTTCGTCAGTGGGAAAAGCAATACAAACTCAATTCCGACGACATCAATAAATTGATAGAAAAATACGGACCTTATGCTTATGATTTGGTTAAATATGCACGAGCCGAACCGGCAAATGTCGCCAAAAGAATCAATCAGCCGTTCAGAAACTCTAATAAAACCATTCACTATTTTGCTGAAACAGAAATGGACACCGCCACGCTTGCCAAAGCAATCAATAAACAAGAAATGCAAGTAGAAGCCGGTCTTGCCCAATATAATATCAGCGCCAAACAGACTCTTGAAAATGCAGAAATCAAATCCGTTCAGATGACAGCCGATAAACAACAAAAGAAATTTGAAGAGCATGTTGATGAACACACCGCCACCAGAAGTGAACCGGTTAGAGATAGTAAACCGGAAGAAACAAACACCGATGATTTAACACCGGAGGATGTATTGGGTGTTGATGATATGACCTTAGACGATTACCTAAAATACTATAAACCGGAAGATAAACCGCTCACCGGCAAAGCCTTGGAAGATGCCGCGTATAAAGACTTCGGCAAAGGCGAAGGTATATCCACCAGAATATATGTGGAGAAAAAGAATTACGGTCATCCGACCATGGGTAACGGTTGTTTGATTATCCATAAGGATTTATGCAAAGAACCGCCTTCAAAAGATGTTATCAAAAAACATGGTACCGTTGCCGGTTGGAAGACTATGTTTAGAAACCAGAAATTAACTGATGCCAACGGCAATCCGTTGACAAGCGCCCAAAAAGATAAAATCTTTGAAGACTTGCGCACTGCCGTCCGTAACGGTACTTTAAGAACTCAAAGTATCGGCGGGTACAATGTCGTTATCTCTCCGGCAAGTGCCGCAAACGTAAGAATATCGCAAACCGAAATCAGAAAAACATTTAATACGCGCTTTGCCGCTAACTTAAAGAAAGTTCAAACCGCATTAGGTAACGGTGACGTCAAAAAAGGAGCGGAAATTTTCAACAAGTATCCGAAAAATCTGCAGTTATCATTGGTACACACCTATTACGCCGGAAAACCCGGTACTCGCATTACAGATGCGATTCAAGACGGTCGGATAGACCCGCAAAATCCGCAATCCGTGGTTGATGAGTTAAGAAGGATACGTTCTTCAAAATCTGAGGGTAACAGAAACCAGATGAACCGCGCATCAGAAGCAGAAGCCAGAACCAGACGCGCCGCTAACGATACGATTCAAGATGCTCAAAGAAAATATGCCGAAATGCAGGCAAAACTGCAACAGCAACGTCGTCATCAGGACCTAAACAACAATATCCGTATTGCAATGTCCATGGGCGGCAATCAAAACGGCTAACCTACTTAAAAAAAACGATAAAACCGGCTGAAATCAAATTCAGCCGGTTGTTTTTTGCTTGCAAAACACCCCCCAAAATGCTAAAATAAACATATAAAATGATTATTAGCGAGGTGTGTTATGGCAAGACAACCGGTAAAAAGACAATCAGAACCCACCATTACGGCTGAGATGACTGAGCAAATGGCAACTTATCGTCATGATGATTTAGCAACTTTTAATCGTAAACTTAAGTTGGAAAATTTCAACAGTGAAGAAGAATATCGCACAGCTTTACTTAACCAATACGAAGATTTGCGTTACCAAGAATATAACTACACTGTCAGAAACGAAACCTTAAAAGCCTATAACCTTTCCTGTGACGGCAGAAAAGCCGGTATCAACCCCAATAACGCATGGGGCGGTTATCATGAATATCCGCAATTTTTACGCCAACACACAGAACACGCCGATAGTGCACAAGTTCAGCAATTTCCGGAATTATGCACTAATCCGAAATATATGAACAGTCATAAAAATATCAAGAAAGACGGTACTGTCAAAAGTGTTGGTGCATACACTTGTGCTATAACATCAACCGCTTTGCAAATGCAAATCTGCGATAAAATGGGTTATGACAACAACAACATTGTTATTGATAAAACATGTTATGCCAGCGCCACCGGTGCGGCTACCTGTGTTCCGAAACAATACCAATTAAACGGTGATGGCAGAACATTAAACCAGATGGTTGTTGCTGGTGAGATCAGCGTTGGCGACGAAGTTTCCATTTACCCCAAACCGAATAACAAGAAAAAAGATAACACCGTTATAACCGCTTCCGGTAAACACTGCATTACCATTGCTTCAATTAACCGCGATAAAAACGGTGAAATTATCGGTTTTACTTATCAAGCCAATAATGTGGAAGCTTTCCGCGATGTAGATATCCATGATAACAGCGGTCAGGGCGGAAAATTGGTTTATAATGCCGTCAAAACGCACGTTTGGATGGAAGACAAAATAAAAGAAGAACGCACCAAATTAAGCCAAAAAACCACTGAAGAATTAGCCGCGGAAATTTCTGCCACTCGTCAGAGAACAAATGATTTGATTGATGGTTTACAACAAACCGAGCAATATGCTGCCACCCACAAAAAAGGCAATATGCAAAATTACCTTTCGGATGCAAGAAGCTCGTATAGACAAGAATTTAACGATAGAAAATCAAGTTATGAAATCCGCCGTGTTGAACCAATCATTATCAGACCGAGTGAATCTATCGTCAAGGTACCGTCTTTGGAAGACATTAAAATACCAGAAATTAACGATAAAATAAACGGCATAGCTTCTTTTAAGGATCAGCGTTTTGATGCTAAAACGGAGGAAAGAGAAAAGGTAACCGAAGCCACCAGAGAAAACAAACAATTAACCTCTCAACAACAAAAAACAACGGCACAGCAGAAGCAAGTCCAAACGCAAAACCAAGAAGAACCTATGGCTCCGACAACGTTGCGACGCCAGAAAAAAGTAGACCCTGTCGCCATGGCTGTATGGCAACAAAAACAAGGACGAAACGGCTAATTTTTTCTTTATAAAAAACTCTTTTTTATGATGCTTTTTTGTTGCGAAAAGTAAATTTTCATGCTATAATTTTCCTAATATAAGATACTATTAAAAAGCGGAGGCGACCATGACTGAATATACCAATGTAGAAGTTGTAAGCACCGGCGGTCGAACAATCATTATCGGAACTGATACTAACGGAAAAACCTCTGTTCTTCCCCCTAAAGAGGCAGAACAATGGATGGCAGCTCACAGGGTTGAAACAAATACTCATGAAACCGGTTCTGTTCCACCGCAAGTAAAAAGAGAAGCTGAGCCTCTCAAACCGATGTCTATTACTGAAAGCATGTTACAGGCAAAACTCAAAGAAAAACCGAATATTCATATTGAAGTACCGGCTCCGGAACCCAAAAAAGAAAAGAAAAATCTTTTAACCAAAGTAAAAAATATTTTCAGAAAGAAAACACCGGAAGAAAAAGCCGCCAAAGCCGAAGCAAAAGCTGAAAAAGAAGAAGCTAAAAGACAAAAGAAAATAGAGAAAGCGGAAAAGAAATATGAAAAAGCCGTTGCTAAAGCTGAAAAGAAATTAGCCAAAGACCCGCATAATCCGGAAGCGCAGGAAAAATATGCGGAAACCATAGCTAAAGCCGAAAATAAACGTGATAAAAAACTTGAAAAACTCGGTGCCTTAAAAGATGAATTAACAGAGGTTAAAGAGCCGGAATTAAAATCCACCGTTCAACCGATACCTGAACCGGAACAACCCTTAAAAGAAGGGCAATTCCGTGATGTTTACGGTAATATCAGAAATGGTAACATCCCGCAGGCAAGAGAAAATGATGCCTATCCGCGCGAAAATGAGCCTTATCAACAAAATGAACAATCACCGCAAGAAGAACTGATGATGCTTATCTTAGAAGCGATAATGCGCAGCTATTTAGGCCCGGAATATGGCTATTGGGGTGACAGAATGAGCATGCGTGATGATATGACGGATGCATACATTGACCGCCGTACCGCCGAAGCCGAGCTGCAAAATCAGCAGACTTTGGAAAATGTCAAAGCTCAAGATGATTTAACCAATACACAGACAGTAGAACAACCGGCGCCGGCTGTTGTTGAGGTTGACCGTACGCCGTTGACAGATAAAGAGCAGAAATCCTTTGATTCTTGGATGAAAACCTGTCGTATCTCTGATGAAGATAAGAACCAGCTCATTGAAAAATACGGTCCGAAAGATGCCTATGACATTGTTCAAAAGTGCATGGCCGAGCCGACAAACGTCATGGTAACCGCCGGACAGGAACCGACAAAATCTAAGCAGGCTATTGAATACTTTGCAAAATTAGATGTTACTAAACAGGAGAACCGAGCCATGGCAGACAATATTATCATGATGGATCCGCCAAAGTTCAATCCAACTCTGATGATGCAAAAACAAAGAGCATAATTTTAACAAGCAAAATCGCGGCTCAAAACCGCGATTTTTTATGCCTTATCTTGACAATGTATGACAATCGCTCTATATTGCCCCCATGACAAACGAAGATAAAATATTACTGCTTTCATGTTGTGCACCCTGCTCTTGTGCGGTCATCCGTAAATTAAAAGATGACGGTATCAATTTTGCCGTGCTGTTTTATAATCCGAACATTCACCCTAAAGAGGAGTACGAAAAGCGCCGTGACGAGCAAAAACACCTTTGTCAGAAGTGGGACATTGAGTTTATAGAGCTTGAATACAACCCCAACGATTGGCTTGCCATGGCAGAACCGTACAAAAACGAGCCGGAAAGAGGAAAACGTTGTTCGCTTTGCTTTGAATTTCGCTTAAAAAGAGCCATGGAATATGCCAAATCCAACGGTTTCAGCCGAGTCGCATCAGTTTTAGGGGTATCACGGTGGAAAAATCTCGCCCAAGTCAACGAAGCCGCCGCCAATGCCAGCCGACAGACCGGTATCCCTTATATGGAAATTGAGGGCAGAAAGCATGGTATGCAGGAAGCCCGTTCGCGGTTAATTAAAGAATTAAACCTTTATAACCAAACTTATTGCGGTTGCATTTATTCTTTACAAAATCAACCAAAAAACGACACCGCATCTGATATCGGCTAACTTAGGAAAACCCTTTAGGTAGCGCAATATTTTCCTTATAAAAAAATCCCAAAAACATATAGATAACTGCCGTTTTTTCTTGAAAACAAAAAAAATATAGCCTAAAGTCTAGGCATCGTTAATTATAGACGATATTTCTTAACTCATGAGAGGAATTTATAGATGAAGAAAGTTTTATTATTGGCAGGTTTTGCCGGAATGGTTGCTGCAAATGCAAGCGCTATTAACATTGCACCTTACATTGGTTTGGATGCTACATACAGCACAATTGATGCTGATACAGCTACAAATATCAGCAACAAGAACTGGGCTGGTGCCATCGTTTTAGGTGGCAGAACAGATCGTTTCGGTTTGGAAGGCTACTTTGAAAACAGCTTAAGAGAGCATGAAACAGGCATGAAAACCCGTAACAGAAAGTTCGGTATTGATGCTTTGGCATTCCAACCTTTCGGTTGCTCCGGTAAGTGGGAAGGTGTTGCTTCTGCCGGTTTAACAGCAAACAGAATTAGAGCTCATAAAAATGGCTTGTCTCACAATGACAACGGCTACGGTGAGCGTTTGGGTGCCGGTTTACAGTACAATGTTACAGAAAAATTGGCTGTTAGAGCAATGTATCACTACAACTGGATTCACCATTCTGTTGTAAACAACGCCAATGAAATTACATTGGGTATCAGATACTCTTTCTAATTGAAAGCCTGTACAATAAAAAGGGGTGCAGATTTGCACTCCTTTTTTATTTATAAAAATTTTGCTTGCAAATATAAAAAATATAGCCTAAAGTCTGGCTTATCGTTAACTAAAGACGATATTTCTTAACTCATGAGAGGAATTTATAAATGAAAAAAGCTTTATTATTGGCAGGTTTTGCCGGAATGGTTGCTGCAAATGCAGAAGCTATTGATGTAACTCCTTACGTTGGTGTTGATGCAACTTATGCATCTATGGATTCTGACAGAGGTAGTGCTGTTAGTTCTAAAAACTGGGCTGGTGACATTGTTTTAGGTGCCAGAACAGATCACTTTGGTTTGGAAGGTTACTTTGAGAACGGTTTAAGAGACCACAGAACATTGAAACCGGGCAAATATACCGTTCGTAACAGAAAGTTTGGTATTGATGCTTTGGCATTCCAACAATTAGGTTGCTCCGGTCGTTGGGAAGGTATCGCTTCTGCCGGTTTAACATTCAACAGAGCTAGAATTCACCATGGTGGTGACGTTGATAATGACAACGGTCGTGGCGAACGTTTAGGTGCTGGTTTACAGTATGCCGTAACAGAAAATATGGCTGTTAGAGCAATGTATCACTACAACTGGATTCACCAGTCTCAAGTAAACAATGCTAACGAAATCAGCTTAGGCGTTAGATACTCTTTCTAATTAAAGAGCCTGTACAATAAAAAGAGGGGCAAATTAGCTCCTCTTTTTTTATGTAAAAAAATCAAAAAAAGGTCTTTACATAGTCTCAAAAATGTGGTACTTTACTTGTATCAACTTTAAGAATATGTGCGCACAGTATTATTCACTTTTAAATAAAAAAATTATGGCAAACGTAATCGCAGAAAGGACACAGGCTGGTACACCTGTTGTCATGGTGATTAACTCAAACAACACCATCTCGGTGTTAAGTAAAAAACAAACGGGTCGCAAGCATGACACGAGCCACGACGTGGAAGAGTTTTACGAGACAGATCCGCTCCTAGGCGCAGCTCTGAAAGAAATTTCCAGCCCCTACGAGCCGATGGCGTCTTGGATAGCAAGCTTCATCGCCCAGATGTGGGAAGAGTGTGCAGAACTTGACCCATGGTACATTGTTGAAGACGAAGACTTAGATTCCTAGTCCGCAATGTACCCAAAGCCCCTTAACCGGGGCTTTTTTTTTGCTTTATTTATCGTCATAGCTAAACCGGCACAAGTCATTTAAACTCGTCATACCTCAGCCGGCAAGGTCATTTAAACGCGTCATACCCCATTCAGCGTCCCCCTTTAAACCGTCATACCTCATTCGGCGAAGTCCGAATGATAAGGTATCTTCCTTATTGTCACCCCTTACAAGTAAGGGGGCTCGCAGGAACGTTAGTTCCGAGAGCTATAGCAGTTGTTAGTTTGTAAAACAAACGTTACAACTGGCTTGACAGATCGTGAAGTTAGCGCGCGCAATTAAGCGCAC
>Ga0310691_10002355_pt1 | contig 25434 bp, 17 predicted proteins | sample 176DNAGHGlowgp2_FD_203887 | JGI IMG/M metagenome (GOLD analysis project Ga0310691, IMG submission 203887) | Sheep rumen microbial communities from Palmerston North, Manawatu-Wanganui, New Zealand - 1766 DNA GHGlow gp2 (v2) (version 2) | ecosystem: Host-associated > Mammals > Digestive system >...
TTTTTCTATTAGATATTTTCCAAGTATGAATAAAGATATAGAATCTACGCGCCAGCCCTCTCCCCTCCCTCCACGGGAGGGGTCGGGGGTGGGTCTGCTAGTTCGCAAGAACATCCTTGCCCTCACGCCGTACTCTTGTGCGCGCGATGAGTTCAAAGGTCGTGCGGCCAATGTGTTTCTCGATGCCAACGAGAACCCCTACAACGCCAACTTCAACCGCTATCCTGACCCCTTGCAGGAAGAGCTGAAGGCGAAGCTGTCGGTGGTGAAGGAGGTTCCCGCCAGCCGCATCTTCCTGGGCAACGGCTCCGACGAGGCCATCGACCTCGTCTATCGCATCTTCTGCGAGCCGCGACAGGACAACGTGGTGGCCATCGCTCCCACCTACGGCATGTATGGTGTCTGTGCCGACGTCAACGATGTGGAATATCGCGCCGTGCCCCTCAACGACGACTTCTCGCTCGATGCCGACCGCCTGCTGGCAGCCTGCGATGCCCACACGAAGGTCATCTGGATTTGCTCGCCCAACAACCCCACGGGCAACGCCCTCGACCGCAAGGCCATCGAGCGCATCCTCACGGAGTTCCAGGGCATCGTGGTCGTCGATGAAGCCTACAGCGACTTCAACAACGCGCGTCCCTTCCGTCTCGACCTCGACCGTTTCCCCAACCTCATTGTCCTCAACACGTTCTCCAAGTTGTGGGCCTCGGCTGCCATCCGACTGGGTATGGCCTTCGCCTCCGAGGAGATCATCGCGCTGTTCAACAAGGTGAAATATCCCTACAACATCAATGCGCTCACCCAGCAGCAGGCGATGAAGATGCTAGCCGATATCCAGCAGGTGCAGTACTGGCGTGCCACGCTCCTGCGCGAACGTGAGCAGCTGCTGCCTGCCGTGGCCGAGCTGCCCATCTGCAAGGCAGTGTATCCCACCGATGCCAACTTCTTCCTGGCTCGCATGACGGATGCCGACGGCATCTATCACTACCTCATCGACCGCGGCATCGTTGTCCGCAACCGTTCCCGTGTGCAGCTCTGCGGTAACTGCCTCCGCATCACCATCGGCACTCCGCAGGAGAACAATGCATTACTTGGGGCGTTAAGACAATACAGACCCACCCCCTAACCCCTCCCGTGAAGGGAGGGGAGACCTGCGGGGTGACTTTCTTCGTAATAACGTAATATCGAAATACCGCAATGTCGAAAAATAATGAATCTACGCGCCAGCCCTCCCCCCTCCCTTCACGGGAGGGGTCGGGGGTGGGTCTTCTCTTTATCGACCGCGACGGCACGATCCTGCGTGAGCCTGCCGACGAACAGATAGACTCCTTCGAGAAGTTCCACTTCCTGCCGGGAGCCATCAGCGCCCTGCGCTTCCTGCGTCAGCACACCGACTACCGCTTCGTGATGGTCTCCAATCAGGACGGGCTGGGCACACCCTCGTATCCCGAAGCAGACTTCTGGCCCACACATAACCTGATGCTGGAGATCCTGGAGGGCGAGGGCGTCACCTTCGACGACATCCTCATCGACCGCAGCTTCCCCGAAGACAACCTGCCCACGCGTAAGCCTGGCACCGCCATGCTCACCAAATACATGGACGGCTCCTATGACCTCGCCAACAGCTACGTCATCGGCGACCGCGAGAGCGATGCTCAGCTGGCTAAGAATATTGGATGTAAAGCGGTGATAATAAGCCTCACCCCCGACCCCTCTCCAAAGGGCGAGGGGAGTATAGTCAACTCTCAACAGTCAACTGTCAACTCTTGGCAACAAGTTGCTGAGATTGTCTATGCGGGGGTGCGGACAGCGACGGTGAAGCGTACGACAAAGGAGACGGATATCGCTGTCAGCGTGAACCTTGACGGCACCGGTAAGAGCCAGATTTCCACAGGCCTCGGCTTCTTCGACCACATGCTCGAACAGATTGCCAAGCACGGCGCCATCGACTTGGACATCCGCGTGAAGGGCGACCTGCACGTCGATGAACACCACACCATCGAGGACACCGCTCTCGCCCTGGGCGAGGCGTTGCTGAAAGCCCTCGGCGACAAGCGTGGCATCGAGCGCTACGGCTACACGCTACCCATGGACGACTGCCTCTGCAGCGTCGCCCTCGACTTCGGCGGGCGCCCCTGGCTCGTATGGGACGCTGAGTTCCATCGCGAGCGGGTAGGGGAGATGCCTACCGAGATGTTCCTGCATTTCTTCAAGAGTCTGAGTGATGCCGCCCGCATGAATCTGAATATCAAGGCCGAAGGTCAGAACGAGCACCACAAGATTGAGGGCATCTTCAAGGCCCTCGCCCGTGCCCTGCGCATGGCTGTGCGCCGTGATATCCACCACATGCAGCTGCCCTCCAGCAAGGGCGTGCTCTAACCCCTGTTAATCCACCTCTTCGAGAAACAGCCCTTGGGGATTAAACCTGAGGTCGTTGTCATCGGAGAGGCTTATTATATACCCATAAGGGCGTTTCTTCAGCTTGAAGATGGCCTTCTCCGGATAGTTCGTGGCCACATATTGCCGGATGGCTTCAGGCACAAGTTCTGCAGGCACGCCCGTCTTCTTACGGCTCACCTGCATCCATTCGCCTGTCATGTCGAAGTCCAACTTCGTACCGTCGTTGAGCCACACGTTGTACTCCATTCCGTTATCGTCGTCCTCCTCCATCTCTACCATGACGAGAGATGCATCGGGGAAGTGCTGTTTGATGAACTGTGAGGCCGTCGGCGGCAGCTCCTGGCGGTTACAGGCGGTCAGCACCAGCAGGAGTGCAGCATATAGGAGTATTCTGATTTTCATAGACATATCTGTTATCAGTTAGCAATCACGTTGGCAATCTTGTCGGCATTCATGGAGCGTGCGCTGGCATCGAAGATCTCCTTGTAGCGCCCGCCTTGGTGATATACCTCTTCGGGCGTGCCGCTCTGCACCATGCGTCCGTGGTCGAGGACATACAGCTGGTCGGCATCCACGATCTGTCCCATGCTGTGCGAGATGATGATGACCGTGCGCCCGCGCTTGATGGCATCGAGGCTTGCCTTGATCTGCTCCGTGGCGATGGCGTCGAGGCTGGCCGTAGGCTCGTCGAGGATGATGACAGCCGGGTTTTTGATGAACATCCGCGCGATGGCCACGCGCTGCTGCTGTCCGCCACTGAGGCGCAGGGCGCTGCTGGCGAAGCCCTCAGGCAACTGCATGACCTGGTCGTAGAGGAACGCCTGCTTGGCCGCCGCCACCACCTCCTCGTGGGAAGCCTGCGTGTTGCCGTAGCGGATGTCCTCCTCGATGCTGCCGTCGAAGATGTGGTTTTTCTGCATCACCAACCCCACATGCTCTCGCAACCAGCGCGTGTCCCACTCGTGAAGCCGTGTGCCGTCGAGGCTGATGCTTCCGCTGTCGGGCAGGTAGAACTTATCCAGCAGGTTCACCACCGTGCTCTTGCCCGCACCGCTCAGTCCCACGAGCGCCGTGATCTTACCCGGCTCTATGGTCATCGAGACATCGTGCAGCGCCTTCACGCCGTTGGGGTAGGTGAAATCGACATGTTCCAGCTGGAAACGTCCCGCCACCGTCGCAGGGTGATGCGAGCCCGTCTCCTCGACATCCGCGTTGCCCTCCAGCAGCTCGAAGAGTCCCTCTGAGTAGATGAGGGCGTCGTTGATGTCGTCGTAGATGCGATGCAGCTGGCGGATGGGTGCGCTGACGTTGGCAAACAGCATCACATGATACATAATCTTACCAATCGTCATACCCGGGTAGTCAATGAGCACGAGATAAGCTGTTAGGATGATCACCAGCACCGTGCCGACCTGTTCCAGGAAGCCCTTCAAGCCCGTGTAGAAATAGCTCTGTTTGCGGGTGCTCATCTGCAGGTCCGTCACGGCGTTCTGCACGTTGGCCTGCCGCTCGCTCTCGATCACTTCCCGGTTGAAAGACTTGATGACCGTGATGCTCTCGATGATGTTCAGGATGTTCTGGCTCACCGACTGTTGCCCGTCGAAGATGGCGCGGCGACCATCACACCCTTGTCGATGCGCGACTGCAGGCGGCCTGCCTCATTGCCGGAGGTCGTGAAGAACGCGATGCGGAACGTCAGCATGTGGCTGACCACCTTCAGCGACAGGTCGCGGCTCACGAGGATGCGCATGCGTTCGCCGTAGTAACGACGGAAGAAATTCACGACCGCCGCCAGCAGATCCTTGCCCAGCAGCACCGCACTCACGATCGTCAGGATGCGCGCGCACCGCCATGCTCCACGAGAGCGTAGGCTGTTGGTCCAGCACATTGATGGCATCGACCGAGCGGTCCAGCACGATGGCATTGACCTGCGCCAGCAGCGCCCCCACCAGCGTCAAGAACAGCGTAATGGTCACCAGCCAGCGATACGGCATCACATACCGCAGTATGCGATACAGCAATGCCCCAATGCCCATTCCCCTCTTCGGCTTCATTTTCAAAGATTACTTTTCTTTCTTCTCCTCGTCGTGGGCGCTCATGTTCTTGATCATGAGGTTCACCAGATGCTTCGTGACGACGGTGCGACGGACGGCATGGCGAGCCTTGTCTGCAATCGACGGGCCGTCGGATGGGGTAGCGTTTTCCGCTGCTGCCACCTCCTGCTCGCGGCGGTCAATCCTCTCGCGCAAGCTTGCCGAGGCGTGTTTGTAGAGGAACTTGTAGGCTGGCTGAGCGGCCTTCATGATATAGGGCGTGAGGAAGGTGGTCAATACACTGGACGCCACGATGATGGGATAGATGATAGGATCGAGAACACCCAAGCTGGTACCTAGTGAAGCAATGATGAATGAGAACTCGCCAATCTGCACGAACGAGAAGCTGGTCAGCATGGAGTCGCGCATCGTAGCGCCGCCCCACCAGCAACCCAAGGTACCGAAGAGAATCATGCCGACGATAACGACAAGGCTCACCCAGAGGATGCTAACCCAATATTCCACCAATACGGGGGGGTTGATGAGCATGCCGACGGAGATGAAGAAGATGGCGGCGAAGACATTCTTCAGGGGCGTCATCAGGTGCTCGATGCGATGCGACTCCACCGTTTCAGCAAGGATAGAACCCATTACGAAAGCACCGAGGGCACTGCTGAAGCCAGCTTCCTCGGCCGTCAGCACCATGCCAAGGCACAGGCCCAGGGCGAGGATGATTAGTGTTTCGTCATTCAGGAATTTCTGGATCTTGCGAAGCACTGTAGGAATAATCAAGATGCCGACGATGAACCACACCGCAAGCGTGAGGGCCAGGATGAGCACTTTGTTGACCAGTTCAGCACCTTCGAACTGATGACGGATGGCGATGCTGGAGAGCAACACCATCAGCACCACAGCCACGACATCCTCCACGATGAGGATGCTGGTAGCACCCTTGACGAAACGCTCCTTGCTCATGCCTGCCTCATCGATGACCTTCATCACAATCGTGGTGCTTGACATGCAGAGCATTCCAGCCAGAAACAGCGAGTTGATCATGTCAAGGTTGGCGTCTTGTCCAACGAGGTAGCCCAAGCCCATCATGCCTAGGATGATGGTCATTGCACCGATGGCTGCAATCTTTCCGCTGCTGATGAGGTTCTTCAGGCGGAACTCCAGACCGATGCAGAACAACACGAACAGCACGCCGATGTCACCCCATGCCTTTACGTTGTCTCCATTGACAATGTTCTCGCCATAGAGGTTCGGGCCTATGAGCACACCGGCAACGATGTAACCCAGCACCACAGGCTGCTTCAGGAACTTAAACACAATACTGACCACAGCTGCCGTGATCATCAAAACATACAAATCTTGTACCATGAGATAATTATGATGATTGTTAGTATTTTTACATCATATGATTTGAATCTAAGACCTGATTCCTCGATAAGCAGCCCAGCGGAGGCGGATCTGGCGGACATAGTCCACGGTTTCTTCGCCACGAAGGTAGCCGTATTTCACGAGTGGATGGCGGTAGTAGGCAGGGGAGGAGAGGGCCTGAACATAGGGCTCCACCTCAGACCAGCGTTGTGGGGAATGGCCGTGTGCCGAGGCGAGCGCCATCGCATCGCGGATATGACCAGCACCTCCGTTATAGGCTGCCAACACGAAGAAGATGCGTTCGTGGGCGTTGCCGACATCGGAAAACGTGTTGCTGAGCTGCACAATATAGCGCGAGGCAGCTTCAATGTTGCGGGCTGGGTCATAGAGGTCGGCAGGGGAGAGGCCCAGGCGTTCACCCGTGGCGGGCATCAGCTGCATCAGACCGCAGGCGCCTGCCCAAGAGACAGCTTGCGGGTCGAAGCCGGATTCCTGGTAGCACTGTGCAGCCAACAGTCGCCAGTCCCAGCCGATGCGCTGGGCGGCACGCATGAAGTAATGGTCGTAGCTGCTGATGGTTCCCTTGTGGCGCGACAGCATCGGCGGATTCATACGGCGCCGCACACGGTTGGAGGGTGCTGTGCGCGCCTGCTCAGCAGCAAGGAACTGCTGGCGTAGGGTAGGGCGCCACCAGCGTGCAACGGCTTCGGAGAGCTGTGGGGAAGCGCTGCGGATAAGCCATCCGTTCGCTTGGCGTTGCAGGGTGCCCGGCGTGGCCAAGGTGTCCTGCGCCCATTGAAGGCTGTCGAATTCCAGGGCGACGAGGTCGGCTTCGCCGCTGGTGAGCTTTTGTAAGAGATCTGTCGTGTCGGTGGCCATCTCCATGCGCAGACGAGCTCCGATGCTGTTGGCAAACGCCTGTGCCATCGCAAACTGCAGGCCGAAGCCCTGACCACGGTACTCGTAGTAGGTGTCAGGGCTGGAGAGCGTCACAGCTATCAACTCGCCGGAGGCCTGCACGTCGGAGAGGTCATAGTCTTCTGGCTGTACATCCTCGTCGGCCTGTCCGAACATCACGGACGGCGACTTGTTCTCACGTTGACACGATGAGAGTGTCAGCAGGAGAGAGAGTAAAATGGTGAGAGATTGCTTCAACAGATGAAAGGTAGGATGTTCAGGGCTTCAGGCGATGAATGATATAGGCTCGCATGATGTCGATAGCCTTCTGATTCGCACCGCCTTGCGGGATGATGAGGTCGGCATAGCGCTTCGTAGGTTCGATAAATTCTAGATGCATGGGCTTAAGAACATCGGTATAACGGTCCATCACCATCTGCGCTGTGCGCCCACGCTCAGCCATATCACGGGCGATGACGCGGATAAGACGGTCATCGGGGTCGGCATCGACAAAAATCTTCAGGTCCATGAGGTCGCGCAACTCCTTGCTGCAGAGCGCCATAATACCCTCGATGATGATGACCTCGCAGGGCTCTATATGCACGGTCTCGGGCATACGGTTGCTCTCGATATAGGAGTACGTGGGTTGCTCGATGGCGCGCCCAGCACGCAACTCATTGATCTGATGGATGAGTAGCTTCCAGTCGAAGGCGTTGGGGTGGTCGAAATTGATCTTCCGACGCTCCTCCATGGGAATGCCCGTGTTGTCGTTGTAGTAGGAGTCCTGAGGGATGACAGCTACCTGGGAATTGGGGATGGCTTCCACGATTTTACGTACGACGGTGGTCTTGCCGGAACCCGTTCCACCTGCGATACCGATGATGTACATTTTCGTTTGACGTTTAGGAGCCCCTCTCTAACTCCCCCCAAGGGGGAAGGAATACTAAAGAGTAGGCTGTAGAGGTGATTATAATTATATTTGAGGGTTATTTGACGAGGACTTTTTGGCCGTTGACCATGTAGAGACCACGAGGCACGCGCACGGTGGCGGTGGCGTCGAGCTGCACATAGAGGCGGCTGACGCGACGACCGTCAAGGGTATAGATATCCACGTCCTGACCAGCGCTGTTGGCTGTGATATAGATGACACCATAGCCTCCTCGTGCCAGCGGCGCCGATGCTGAAGTCTTAGCACGCAGGGCACCAACGCCTACGGTCTCGCCCTGAGACTCAGCGAAGCGTGTCACCTCGTCAGCCGTGAGCAGCAGCCAGCGCTGTGTGATGGCTTCGTCGGCATGGTTGAAGGTGGTCGAGGAAGCTCCCGTTGTGGTGGCGTTCATGGCGTTATGGTTGCTGCCGTTCACAATCCAATAGGAGGTGCCAGCGAAGGTGAAGTCTTCGTAGGTGGTCTGGTTGCGCGATCCCAGCAGATGGAAGCTGGTGGGGGAGGATGCAGCTGAGGCAGCCCCCGTGGTCATAGACAGATACTTGCCCGAGGAAGCGTTCTTGAAGGTGTAGTAACAGGTCTTTGGGTTGAACGCGATGTACCAAGCATAGGAGTCGTCGGCGAAGGCTTGGTCAGCGGTGGCCTCTGCGAAGCGCACGTATGAGCCCGTTGTCTGGCGCAGGAAGGAGGTTGTCAAACCACGGTCTGTGGATTCGCTCTTGATGTAGTACTTGGTGTCGTCATCTTGCACGAAGGAGTAGGCGGGCGTCACAAAGTCTTGGCCGGAGTGCCTGATACCATCCTCGGACAAGGCCTCGACAATCAAGGCATTACCGCGATAGAGAATCTTCGAACCAGAGTCTTCGCTAGCACCATTGATGCCATAAGGCCACATGTGTTGGGTGTCACCATTTAGCTTTGCTGTTGCGCTGTTCTCCAGGAATTGTACGACACGATCGACACGCGGACCGAGCCAGTAACCACGATTGCCGTTAGTACGATAGATGGAGTTCACCCAATCCGTATAGCCGATAACGCCCAAGCCATGAGAACCCTCATGAAGAATGGTACCTGTCTTCTGACAACCCACATTTTGGCTGACACTCATATAGCCACCATAGCTGCACTCAGCTGTGCCAGTACCTGCACCTGCACCATATCTGTAATGTGCACTGAGGTAGAAACCTTGAATACCACCGATATTGTTCCACATCCATACGGCTTCCTCACAAGCGGCATAGATGCGCTGATTTTGGTCGTTGTCGCCCTCATAGCCGTAGCTGAAGCCCACATTTCCCATCGGACGTGTCACCACCTTGATGACATCACCATAGGTGAGGCGATAGCCGGAGGTGTAAGCGTAGGCACGGACATAATAAACCGTGGCCGGCTTCAAATCCTGCATGGCGTAGATGTCGCCGTTGTTGCTATAGATGGTTGTAGAACGGTTGTCGAAGATCGTGGGATCCGGGTCTTCGCTCCAGCAGAAGCCTTTCTCCTTGGCAGTGGCACCTGAGAAAGAGGCACGACCAAAGATTTCCGTAGCGCCCTGAACAGCAGAGAGGGTCTTCACGTTCACGACACTTGTGGAGGTTGGGTTATTAACGCGGCAGAGTAGGGTAGCGTTATCCAGTTTTTCCTTCATTTCCCACATTTCATCGGGTGTGGCCGTCTCACTGTCGCGCATTGCAATGGCTTCATCTACAACGGCTTTCAGGTCGTCTGCTCCCACCAATCCCTCGCGATTGAGGACAATGTTGGCTTGGGTGATGGAGCTCTTCAATTTGTTCTTGGCGTTGTAACTAGCTTCTGCATTGTCATACGCCTCTTGCAATGGATTCATGATCGTTGCAGGTGCCTCGTCGCTAGTGAGCAGCATGAAAGCTAGGGCAGCATCGTAAGCTGTCTGAAGCGTGTTCTTATACGCCTGAGCCATATCGTGCGCAAGGCTCTTCTTTGCATTGTTAATCAGCTGTTTAAGAGCCTTTAATTCTTCAATATTTACGCTAGCAAGCGCTGTCTGCTCAGCCAGGTCGAAGGCGTAGGCTTGCAAATCGTCAGTAGAGGTTGCTTCGGTGGCATTCGTGGCATCGGCGATGGCCGTTTCCAACGCCGTTTTGATGCCTGGTTGCATGCCGGCATAAGAGGATTTCTCGGAGTTGGTGATGACTTGCTGAGCAGCAGGAATCGCTTCCTTTAGGAGTGCCAGATCAGGAGCGATGTAGTACAGACGGAAGTTATCCACACACAGGTAGTTACCTGTAGCACTCACAGCCTTAAAGCCAATGGTCACTTCGCCATAAGCCCCAAATTCTACGTTATAATCGTTGACCACCGTCACGGTCGTAGCCGCTGAACCAGCAGTGATGGTTGCTCCTGTTTGTGCTGTTGTCGGACTGTCCTGCTGTATATTCTGCGCAGCCGCCGTCAGGCGATATTGTCCTGCAGGCAAGGCTTGAATCTTCTGCGTCACAGAACAAGTGCCCGCAGCATTACCTTTATCAACCCAACGTTCTAGGTAGTTAGTGCCTCGCTTCTTCGTGAAACTGTTGTTGCTCTGGACCTTCATGTTAGAAACCGTCCAGTCAGTCGTGCCAGATTCAAAGCTGGGATTCAAGATGTAGTTGGTCATGACGACATCGTCTGCATACAAGACTGTAGCAAGACCAAAACAAAAGGACGCAGCTATAACAAGCTTGCGCAAGAAAAGATGTTGCATAATATGAAAAAGATGTTGTTAGTTCGTTTATCTGCTGCAAAAATAATGGGTTTTGCTGACACAGCCAACTCTTCATGCTATTTTCCTTCTTCTAAACATCTTTTTCTCCACATTTTTCCGTCTTTCTCACAACTTTTGATGTAATCCACCTCTTATTTCACTACACTATTAAACATAACACCGATTAGAACTTGTTGCACGGAAAAGCACGGACAAGAACGGAATATCCTAAATGACTTCGAACTTGGCGAAGCGGAGGAGCAGTTGTTTGGAACCGACGTTGTCGAAATTGACAGTAGCCTTGGCATCGATGCCTGTACCCGTGAGCGCAGTCACGGTGCCTTGTCCAAAACGAGCGTGCTCGATGCGACAGCCTACGGACAAAGTGCCTGCCGACGTCTGCGTCTGCTGCACAGGTGCGTCTGCCGTCGCTGAAGTGCTGGAAAGTCGAGAGAAACGTGAGGAGAACGCATGTCCAGGCTGACGGACGGATTCTTGCTGTCCGTAGATCTCAGAGGACTGTCCGTAGCGTTCAGAAGATTCTCCATAGCGCTGTGGAGTTTCTGAAACACTGCGTGGCGACGGCGATGTGAAATAATCGTCGAAGCCTAGTTTTGAGAAGCTACGCGGCCGCGACGGTGCTGCCAGCTCATTTTCCTGTTTCATGAAACGCGCATCGATTTCCTTTAGGAAACAGCTGGGCGTCGTAAACTCACTCTTGCCGTTGCGATAGCGATTCTGTGCGTGTGACAGATAACACCGTTCCTCTGCACGCGTCAGCGCCACATAGAACAGCCTGCGTTCTTCTTCCATCTCACGTGGTGACGTGGCCGACATCTGATTCGGGAACAGGTTTTCTTCCATGCCAACGACAAATACGACCTTGAATTCCAATCCCTTAGCAGCGTGTATCGTCATCAGCGACACCTTTTCCTTCTGGTCATCATCGCTCTCGTCCAGGTCGCTGACAAGTGCCACTTCCTGCAGATAATGAGACAGATAGGCGCTATCACTCCCCTCTTCCTCTACCCTATCATCCACGAATTGTTGCAAGCCGTCCAACAGCTCCTGCAGGTTCTCCTGGCGTGAGATGTCTTCTGGCTCGCGGCCTCGGAAGATTTCGGTCACGATACCAGACTCCTGTGCGATGCGTTTACCCAGCGTGGCTGCATCTTCCTGATTTACAACGGCTCGGAAACCTTCAATCAACTGCACGAAGGCATAGACCTTCGCGGCCGTACCACGATTGATATCTACATTGAACGCTGCAGGATTCGACAGCACCTGCCACACGCTGACATTGTTCTCGGAGGCCGCCATGAGCAGCTTCTGCTGGGAGGTCTGCCCGATGCCGCGTACCGGATAGTTGATGACACGCTTGAGCGCCTCCTCGTCGTTGGGATTCACGGTCAGACGGAAGTAAGCGATGACATCTTTGATCTCCTTGCGTTGGTAGAACGAAGTGCCACCATAGATGCGATACGGTATTTCCTGCTTGCGGAAGGCTTCCTCGAACGTGCGGCTCTGGGCGTTGGTGCGATACAGAATCGCTATCTCATTCCACTCGATATGGTCGTAGCGATGGAGGTTCAAGATCTTCTTGGCCACGCCGGCAGCCTCCTCCAAGTCGCTGTAGTAGCTATAGACATGGATGGGATCGCCCTGCACTTTCTCCGAATACACCTCCTTGTAAATCTGTCCTCGGTTGTGCTTGATGACGCTGTTGGCCGCGTTCACGATGTTCTGTGTCGAACGATAATTCCGTTCCAGCTTGAAGAGCCTTGCGCCCGTGTATAACTGTTGGAATGTGAGGATATTGTCGATATTGGCTCCACGAAAGCTGTAAATGCTTTGAGCGTCGTCGCCCACCACGCAGACCTTCCTCTTATGCTGCGACAGCTGCCACACGATGGCGTGCTGCGCGTAGTTCGTGTCCTGGTACTCATCCACCAGCACGAAGTCGAAGCGCTCCTCGTAGCGAGCCAGCACATCAGGGCGCTTGGCAAAGAGCAGATACGTATAGACCAGGATGTCGTCGAAGTCCAAGGCATCCGACTGCCGACAGCGCGCCCAATAGCGCTTGTAGATCTCGCCCGTGGCAGGTATCTTGCTGGCTTGGTCTGCCTTGTAGAGCTCAGGATTCGACTGATATTGTGACGGAAGGATGAGTCTGTTCTTGGCCGCAGAGATATGTCCGAGCACCGTGCCTGGCTTATAGACCTTCTCATCGAGTTGCATCTCTCGAATGATGCTCTTTACCAAGCTCTTGCTGTCGGCTGCATCGTAGATGGTGAAGTCTGCCGTGAAGCCGATGATCTCATGCTCGATGCGCAGAATACGTGCGAAGATGCTGTGGAAGGTGCCCATCCACAGTCGCTGTGCCTGCTCATAGCCCACCTGCTGCGCGATACGCGACTTCATCTCTTCGGCCGCTTTGTTGGTGAACGTCAGCGCCAGGATGCTCCAAGGTGCCATGCCTTGACTCAGCAGATAGGCAATCTTATACGTCAGCACGCGCGTCTTACCCGAACCGGCACCGGCAATCACCAGCGACGGCCCGTCGATATATTCCACCGCCTCGCGTTGGGCAGGATTCAGTTCATCCAGATTCATCAATCCGCAATTTTCAATTCTCAATTCTCAATTTTCAATTTTATTCATCATCCGCTTTCAGGTGGTCGAGGTCGATGATGCGCAGCTGCAGGGCGCGCACCACCAATCGCGTGGCATTCACTCCGTTGCGCTCGTTCTCAGGGAAGAGACGGTTCACGAGATCCACCTGTCGCTTCTCCAGACTCTTCACACCAAACGGCATTCCCTTGAGGGCAGCTATCATGTCCTTGGTATAGCCGAGTGCCAGGTGACGCAGGAAGCGCTCGTCGTACTCGTCGATATCGTAGTCGATGACGGCGTCCGTGCGACGCGTCTCGCTGATGACGCTCTTCTTGAAGCGTGCCACAATCTTCTCCAGTATCGGCTGGTTGAAGACCAGGCGTCGGCCGTCCATCACCAGACGCACATCGTTGCGTGTGAGCAGCTCGCCCGTCTTCAGGATGATACCGTCAGCGCCCGCTGCCAGCACGTCCACCCACAGGCGTTCGTTGAGAATCTCGCCCGTGAAGATGAGCACCTTCACCTGCGGGTATTTGGTATGCACCTGTCGGCAGATGTCCACGCCGACGGTCGTGGAGCCTCCGAGGCCCAAGTCGAGCAGAAGGAGATCCGGCAGCTGCTGACGCATTAGCGCCCACAGCTCACCTTCGTTCATGGCAGTCCCCAGCACCTCTGCCTCAGGGATGTCCGAACGGAATATCTCCTCTGTGCCTTTCAGTTCTAACTTCACATCTTCTACGATAATGACTTTGAACGGTTCCATTTATTTAGTTTAAGGAGTTTAATGGTTTAATAGTTTAATGGTTTAAGGTGGGTAATGTGAACCACAGGGCGTGGCCTTCGTCGAAGGGTTCTGCTGCGATGCGGCAGCCGGGATGTCCGAGGAAGGTGTCGTGCTCACGGATGATCTGCTTGGCCACGAGGAACGGCACGCCGCCATCGTGGGGCATGAACAACTCCTGCAGCGTGTCCTCCTCCAGCGCCAGGAACTGGTTCTCCAGCGTGAAGCGTGCGAAGGCTTCTTCTGCCGTCACCGTGAGGCGCAGCGGCAGCGTTTCCAGGTCACCACTCCCCTGCCCTTTCGTCAGCGCGGCTTCAGCCTCGATGAGCTGTTCCATGAGCATCTCGATGAGGTCGGGGTCGCCGCGGAACGGTTTGTCGCCCAGCCTGTTGTCTGTATCGAGGACGATTTCCATCTCTGTCTTGCGTGACAGCGCCTTGCAGCGTTGCGACAACGCGTCTAAGAGCTCGTCTGTCAGAATGTTACGCCTGCGGAAGTTCACGGCTTCAGACTGCCGCTGCGCCTGTTCGCTCAACAGCGTGTGCACCTCCTTGTAGTAGTCTGCCGTCTCAGCCAGCGTGTCCAGCAGGTCCTTGTCGATGTCCTCTGTCGTCTGCAGCCGTCGCGCCAGCTGTTGGATGCGCCCTGGGTAGTACATCGTTTCGTGCTTGATGGTGGAGAGGCAGTTGTCGATGATCTGGTTCTGCACATGCAGGCGTTCCTCCTCGTAGAGTCTGCGGTGGTGCTCATCTTCTGCCAGCTCGATGTCCGACTGGCGCTGCTCGCGTTCCATCTCCTTGGCCGCCTGCAGCTGTTGCAGCTCCTGTTCGTTGAGCAGTTTTATCTTCTTGCGGAAGCGCAACCTGGGCAGCGCCCACAGGAAGTAGAAGGCGACGATGCTCGTGAGAATCAGGGCCGCCAGGATGAAGAGCGCGTAGCGGTCGCGTTGCTGTGCGCGCTCCGTCTGCTCGCAGAACGTCTCGAGCGTATTGTCCTGATTCGAGAGCTTGTAGAGGCGCGTATAGATGGTGTTGTTATAGCGGTAGAGTCCCCAGTCTTTCAGCGCGAGCGCAGCCACGGCAATCTCATTGCGCAGTCCCAGGAGCAAGGAGAAATCCACCGGTTCGCCCCTTTGCAGCCACACCAGCTCTATGGACTCCGAGCCCGTGTCCGTCAGCGTCAGGCGTTCGTGGTTGTTGCGATGGTGCGTGACGTGGTTACGGCTGATGATCTGGAAGGCGCTGTCAGCGTAGTGCAAAGCCTCCGCATAGCGTCCTTCGACGTTGCAGTAATAGACGGAGTCGGCCAACGCATGCACCTGTGTCTGAGCCGCCAGCGGCGTGCTCCACAGGAGGAAGAAGCCCACGATGATGGTCGTCACAACACGCGGCAGTCGGAACCAGAAGCGGCTCCCCTCGCCTACCGTGCTGTCGATACCCATCTGGCAAACACGGAACAGCGGGTTCGTCTTGCGGTATTTCTCGATGACACCCTTACAGTTCATCAGTCCGAAGCCCGAGCCCTTCTCGCCATTACCGATGAGACTGGCGTCGTACACCTTATGGTTCAGGATGAGGTCGATGTCCTCGGGCTTGAGGCCTACGCCCGTGTCCTGCACGGCGAGCTCCACGAAGGCGCCGTCCTCGTTCTCGTCGGCAGTGGCGCTGATGGTGATGCTGCCGCCTTCAGGTGTGAACTTACGGGCATTGTCGGCCAGCGTGTTGAGCATGAAGAGCGTGAGTGCACGGTCGGCCTTCACGCTGAGGTCTGTGCTTTCCACGTCCAGCGTCAGCCCCTTCTGCTCGTAGGCAAAGCGGCTCTTGCGAAGGCTGTCGAAGAGCGGCTCCAGCGGGAATGTCGTGAGCTGCAGGCTGATCTGCCCCTGCTCCATCTGTATCCATTCCGTCAGCAAGTCGTTGTAATAGATGATTCGCTCTGAGAGCTCATCGACATATTGCAGCGAGGCGCTGTCCGTCGTGCCCCGTCGTTTCATGCGATTCACCTCATTGATAATGCGATCGAGGAAAGGCATAATGCCCTGCACGAGTTGCAGCTTGGCCCTCTTCTCCACATTCTGTCGCTTGTAGCGCAGCAGCCGCTGCTCTGTGGCCGCCTGCTGCTCGCGTATGAGTTCCTGCTCCTCGGCCTGCTGTTGCTGCAGGCGGTTGGCAGCCTCCTGCACCTGCTGGAAACGCTGCTTGAGCATGCGCTCCTCGTAGGCAGTGCGATGACGCCATGTGCGCACGAGCAGATAAAGGAAGATGGCCGTCAGCAATGCCAGTGCCACGATGATGGACAGCATCAGCCGCTGTCGCGAGCTGCGCGCATGGAGCTGCTCCACACGGCTCTCCAGCTCGGCATCCTCGCGCGTGATGTCCAGCATGTCCAGGTATATGTTGCGGTAGTAATCGCTCTCGTCCTTCATGTCAAGGGCGCTATAGGCCATCGACATACGTTCGTGGATATTACCGATCCACACAGGCACCGTTTTCTGGTGTTTCTGCTGCTGCCAATCCACGCATTCCAGTGCGCAGTCGAAGTAGTTAACAGCCTGCAGGTAGTCTCCGGCATTGAAGGCCAGCTCGCCCAGCGTGCGCAGGGCGTTAGCGCGCTGGTAGAGGTCGTCGTAGCGCGTAAAAGTCTCTAAGGCCGCCTCTGCCATGCGTTGTGCCGAGGCACCCTCGCCAAAGGATTCCTCCAGCACCTTCACCACCTCCGGCTGCCGCTGTCGCACTGCGCGCAGCATCACGGAGTCAGCGAAGAACGTGGCCATTGACTGCTCGGCATTGGCCTCGAAGAAGAGGTAGCCGTCGCGCCGTGCCACCCAGAAACATTTCAGGAGATAGTCGAACTCCTCGTTGGCCACTGCCTCGGCCGTCAGCTGCCGACTCAGGCCTCCCGACCCGTGCATATAACAATAGTACAGCCATTGTGCCGTGTCCGTTGCGAGCTGGCAGAAAGGCTCAGCCTCGTCGATCTCGTCAATGGCGCGCTCGCGCTGGTCGAGGTAATAGAAATAGGTGGATGCCACGATGTGCAGGTCGCCGCAGCCGTAGTTGAAGCGTCGCAGCTGGCGCTCGTCCAGCTTATTCTTGTGTTTCTGCAGTCGGTTGACGCGCTGCAGCGCATGGCTGCGATGGCGGAAGAAAGCGAGGTTGTCGCTGGTGCGCTGGGCCACGCGCATCTGCATCACGTCGGCCACGAGGCACTCCACGGCGTCGCCCGTCAGCTCCTCCACCCGTGTCGTGAGCGTCAGCGTGCTGTCGAAGTCCATCTGCTGAAAGCGCTCGAAGGCCAGGTGGTTCAGCGCCTCGGCCTCGCCCGTGGCGTAGCCGATGCGCTCTGCCTCGTCGTAGGCTGCCTGTGCCAGCACGCGCACGGAATCCACATTGCGGTAGTGCCAGCCGTAGGCACTCGCATTCAGCGAGTCCACGCGCTGTCGCCCGACATCCTCAGAGGTCGATTCTCGTGCACAGCCCCACCCTATCACGATGGTTGCTGCGACGACGATGCACAAGGTCTGCGCCTGTTTCAAACTATCAGCTTAGGGAAAAAATGTCTATAGTCTCGCTTTCTTGAGGATGCGGTCTATCTCGTCGAACTCCTTGCCCATGTTCAGGTGGAGGTAGATGCGATAGAGCGCCGGTGCCCAGCGTGCAGGGTCGTTGGGTTCCAACTTACGCAAGCGCTCCATGGGCTCCTTCGCCTGGCGGTACAGCTGGCGCAGCGTCTCCTGGTCCTTGCGGCACTGTGGGTTCTTCATGTCCGTGCAGGCCGTCTCGGCGAAGGCCGCGGCCAGATTCAGCGATGCCATACCTTTATTATATAAGGCGTTGGCATGGTCGGGTGCCAACTTGAGGCAGGCGTCGCAAGCCTCTACGGCCTCGCGGTCGCGATCCAGTCGCAGGAGCATCAAGCTCTTGGCATACCAGAACAACGGCACCGTGTCGGCGGCCGTTGCCAGCGAGTCGGCCAATGCCAGCCCCTCCTGCCAGTAGGCATTCGTCGTGTAGTAGTTCAGCAGATGTGTGAAGAAGAACAGGTTCTGGGCGTACGAGCGGATGCCCTCGTGGAGTGCCGACAGCCATTGCACGGTGTCGCCCTTCGACTCCCACGCCCTGGCGTAGTACTCCTGCACCATGTCAGCGCGCTGTCCTGCCAGCTTGGCCAGCGGAGCGTGCTTGATGACGCCGTCGGTGAGCCCTTCCTTCTGTGCTGAGAAGACGGCCAGATATGCCGTCGTTGCCAGCTGCTTGTCCTTCGTCAGCAGGGAGTCCTGCTCGAAGATAGGATGTGTGGCAGCGTCGATATAGCTGTCAAAGAAATCGTAGGCGATACGCGTATGCCCACGCTGGTAATGCCACATACCACCCGTGAGGAGGTTCGAACGGTAAGGCAACAGCAGCTCGCGATAATGCTTGCGCCCTGCAAGGGTTACGCGCCCTTTCTCGTCGGGCAGCACAGAGATGCTGTCGGCCTTCAGCACCCGTTCGAAGATATCACGGATAGAGCTGAAGAAGACCACCGTGTCGTAGGGCTTCTTCAGATACAGCTTGACATTCTCTTCGTTGTTGATGACTTTGCTGCACTCAGCCGCCATGAGCAGACAATCCACGCGCTTGCGCTGCTTCAACCCGGGCTTCTCGGCCTCGGCCAGCAGCTGGTCGGCATATTTGATAATCTGCTCGCGCTTCTGCGGACGCTTCAAGGCATCCTTGACCTGGCGGACGATATTGTCCGCCAGGACAGGGGTGCTGAGTGCAATGAGAAATAAAAGTGCTAATCGTTTCATTCGAGAAGTTTTTCCATCTCCGCCTGCTTCGCCTTGTCCTCAAGGATGTAATAGACGGTGGCAAGACGGCTGGCCCACTTATGTGTGTTCTCGGGCTCCAGCTCCTTCACCTTCAGGAAGTAAGGTTCAGCCTTGGCGTAGGCTTCCTTCACGGGCTTCACGGCCTCGTTGAACTGTGCCGTCGTCATCTTCTTGCCTGCGAGGGCCTCGTTGATGTCGTAGCCGTGGTTGCTCCAGCAGACGCCGGCGTTGAAGTAGGCATCCGAATACTCGGGATCTGCCTCGATGGCCTTGTCGTAGTACTTGACGGCCTCCTCGTACTTCTTATCGTTCATGAGCACCACGCCCTTGGCGAAGTTACCAATCTTGCTGAGCTCGTCGGCAGCCAGGATCTCGTCGGCGAAGGCCATAGCGCTGGCGCTGTCGTCGTGGCCGAAGTAGTAAGCCAGGATGTTCTGGGCGATGCCCTCGTTGGTGACAGGATCTTCAGCCACCACCTCGCGGCCCACTTTCAGCCACTGCACGGTGTCACCTTGCTCCATCAGGTCGGCTAGATACAGCTGGTTCACCTGGCTCTTCTCCTGTGTATATTCGCGTGCTGTGGGGATGAACTCCATGAAGGCCTTGTGGTCCTTGGCGAAGTAAGCGCAGAGGCAGGTGTAGTAGGCAATCTGGGGTGTTGTCTCGTCCTCGGCCAGCGCCTGGGCGTCAGCGCCTAAGATGGTGTAGTTCTGGGGGTACTTCATCCAACGGCTGAAGGCGTCGAGGGCCTTCTGGTGCTGGCCGTTCTGGAAGAACATCTGACCGCAGAAAGCGATATACTGGCGGAAGCGCACGACATCCAGTTTGTTGGGCGTTGTATAGGGATCCTTGTCGCCTTTCAGGCCGAGGGCCTGCACGGTCTTGTAGCACTGCTCCATGGCGTCGAGGGCTGTGTAGATGTACTCTGCGAGGGCTGCCGTGTCGGTGGGCTCCTTCTTGATGACGTTGTCGAGCAGCGGAGCGAACTTATACTTATAGACCTGTGCCTTGATGTCCCATGCGTTGGCCAGCTCCTTCTTCGTCTCGGGGCTGGTGAAGGTGGGCTCCAGCATCTCCAGACACTGCTGGATCTTCTGGTTCATCTGGGCCGTTTCCTTCTCGCTGCGTTGCGTGTTGGCCATCAGATTCTGAATTTCTTCCTTGATGTCGCGTGCCTTGCGCACGACCTTGTCCTGTGCCATAGCTGTGCCGGCTACTGCGAACAAAGCTACTGCAAATAAAATCTTTTTCATTGTTAGTTAATTAGTTAAAGATTCATTTATTTTTCATTTTTCATTCTTTCATTTTTCACTCTTCCTGCGGCCTCGTCATATCGTAATTACGTTATTTCGACATTTCTTTGGCCGCATTTCTTAATCCTTAATCTTTAATCTTTAATCTTTCGCCTCCTCGGCCTGCACTTTAGACAGGCCGAAGGGCGAAAAGGTTTATTGTTGGTCGTCGCGATCGAGGGTGACTGTCTGACCGTCACTCAGTTGCGTAGGCTCCGGAAGCTCCTTGGCGCGTGCCTCTTCGGGCAGTTCCTCCTCTTCCTCGTCCTCCGTAGTGGGCACGATGCAGACGTTGGCAATCACGTCGCCACGCTTCTGCAGCTCGATGAGCTTCACGCCCTGTGTGGCGCGACCTTGGATCTTGATGTCCTCCAGGTGCATGCGAAGCGTCACGCCGCTCTTGTTGATGATCATCAGGTCCTCGTCGTTGGTGACGCTCTTGATGGCCATGAGCAGACCCGTCTTCTCCGTGACTTCCAGCGTCTTCACGCCCTTGCCGCCACGGTTCGTGATGCGGTAGTCCTCCACGTCGGAGCGCTTGCCGTAGCCCTTCTCGGACACCACCAGGATGGTCTCCTCCTCAGGCTTATCGACAACGACCATGCCAACGACCTCGTTGCCCTCGCCTTCGAGCGTGATGCCACGAACACCGGTGCTGTTGCGGCCCATGGCGCGCACGGTGCTCTCGTTGAAGCGCACGGCACGACCCATCTTCGAAGCGATGACCACTTCGTTCTCGCCATTCGTCAGCGCTACGTCAACCACACGGTCGCCCTCGTTGATGTTGATGGCGATGACGCCGTTCGTGCGCGGACGGCTGTAGTTGGCCAACGACGTCTTCTTGATGGTACCCTCGCGTGTGCAGAACAGCACGTAGTGGCTCTCGTTGAACTCCTTGTCGCTGAGTTTCCTGATGTAGAGGCAGGCGTTGATGCTGTCATCCGGCTCGATGTTGAGCATGTTTTGTATGGCGCGACCCTTCGACGCCTTGTTGCCTTCGGGAATGTCATACACCTTCAGCCAGTAGCAGCGACCCTTCTGCGTGAAGAACAACATCGTGTTGTGCATCGTGGCACGATAGATGTGCTCGATGAAGTCGCCGTCGCGCGTTGCGGAGCCCTTGGCACCCACGCCCGCACGGCCCTGGGCACGGAACTCAGCCAGCTGTGTGCGCTTGATATAGCCGAGGTGTGAGATGGTGATAACCACTTCATCATCAGCATAGAAGTCCTCAGGGTTGAATTCTTCGCTTGAATACATAATCTCGCTGCGACGGGGATCGCCGAAGCGCTCCTTCACCTCGATGAGTTCGTCCTTGATGACCTTCCAGCAGAGGGCGTCGTCGGTGAGGATCTGGTTGTAGTATTCAATCTTCTTCATCAGCTCATCGTACTCGGCGTGCAGCTTCTCCTGCTGCAGACCTGTGAGCTGTGCCAGGCGCATATCCACGATGGCCTTCGACTGCAGCTCGTCCAGCTTGAAGCGCTCTTCCAAACGCTTACGGGCTTCTTCGGGCGTCTTGCTGCTCTTAATGATCTGTACCACCTCGTCGATATTGTCGCTGGCGATGATCAGACCTTCCAGGATGTGAGCACGCTCCTCAGCCTTGCGTTTGTCGTACTCCGTGCGGCGGATGACCACCTCGTGGCGGTGATCCACGAAGCACTTGATCATATCGCGTAGCGTCATCAGCTTCGGACGGCCGTTGACCAGTGCGATGCTGTTCACGGAGAACGATGTCTGCAGCTGCGTCAGCTTGTACAGCTTGTTCAGCACCACGTTGGCATTGAAGTCGCGCTTCACGTCGATGACGATGCGCATACCCTCACGGTCGCTCTCGTCGTTGGCATTCGAGATGCCCTCGATCTTGTGTTCGTTCACCAGGTCGGCGATGTACTTGATGAGCTCCGCCTTGTTCACGCCATAGGGAATCTCGCTGATGACGATCTTGTCATGCTGCTCGCCCGGTTCGATTTCTGCACGCGCACGCATGATTACGCGGCCGCGGCCCGTCTCATAAGCCTCGCGCACGCCCTGCATACCATAGATGTAAGCCCCCGTGGGGAAGTCCGGAGCAGGGATGAACTTCATCAGTCCCTCCACGTCGATGTCGGGGTTGTCGATGTACGCTACGCAGCCGTCGATGCACTCGCCTAAGTTGTGTGTAGGAATGTTCGTGGCCATACCCACGGCGATACCCGTGGCGCCATTCACCAGCAGGTTCGGGAACAGTGTAGGCAGCACGCTGGGTTCCTTCTCCTTACCGTCAAAGTTGTCCACCATATCCACCGTCTCCTTCTCCAGGTCCTGCATCATTGCCTCACCCATCGAGGCCAGACGAGCCTCCGTGTAACGCATGGCGGCCGGTGAGTCACCATCCACGCTACCGAAGTTACCCTGACCATCCACGAGCGTGTAGCGCATGTTCCAGTCCTGTGCCAAGCGCACCATCGCGAAATACACGCTGCTGTCGCCGTGGGGGTGGTAGTGACCGAGCACGTTACCCACGGTGCGTGCGCACTTGCGGTAGTCGTGGTCATGAGTGTTGCCATCCACGCGCATGCCGTAGAGGATGCGGCGGTGAACAGGTTTGAAGCCGTCGCGTGCATCAGGCAGCGCACGGGCCACAATCACGGACATCGAGTAGTCGAGGAATGAGCTCCGCATCTCGCGCTCAATGTCCACTTTGATAATTCTGTCTTCTGAATCTTGCATTCTTTTCTTGTTATATAGTTAATGATTTGTATTATCTAAGTTATGTTTTCAATCTGCATTTTTCTTTTTTTTTCACCGCAAAGGCGCAAAGGCCCAAAGAATTATTTAAGATCTCTAAGTCGGTCCTGTGCCTATCGGAAGATCGCTGAGCCTCGAAACGCTTCGCAACTTTCGAGGGGCAAAGGTCGCAAAGGCTGCGCATAGAAGTATTGAACTTCTTGAACTGTTTGAACTTTCACTTGCCAGAGGACATGAAATCTTTGCGTTCTTTGCCCAGAACAAAGCCTTGTGCGAAGCATGTTTGTTCGGCTCTGTGGCCTCGCGAAGCGCAATAGCCAAAGCTACTTGAGGACATGCAACCTTAAAAACTTTGCGTCTTTGCGGTTAAATGAATTTTTGTAAACATTCTTCCTTGTTGTCATTTCCTTTTCGTGCGTCAGAGGGCAAATTTCGCCCCATTTTCAGCATTTCGGCGTTCCATGCCCCCGAAAACCGCACAAAGGTACAACAAATCCCCCACCCCACAAAATCTTTTCCGCTAAAAGTCGTTAAATCTCTTCCTTCTTCCCTCTTCCCTCATCCTTCATACATCATACATCTTACTTCTTACTTCTTCCATCACAACCCTTAAGGCTTCAGCGCAAAACCCTTAAGCCTTTCGGCCAAAACCCTTAAGGGTTATGACCCGAAGACCATGGTCTTCTCATTGTTCCATCGCGACCGAACAACGAACGCACCGCGCTCTTCCAACTGAACCACCATGGTGGAACACTCAACGCACCGCGGTCTTCCAGTATTTCTCACGCGTGAGAAAAGCAATAAGGACGCGTCCCTCGAACCGTTACGATGCGTCGTAAATGCCGTTGCGACGCGTCCTTCATTTCACCCGTTCATTTCAAGAAAAAGTTTTGCTGAAAACCCTATGAGCCCTACGCAACCAGCCGTCCATCCGTCATAGTCCTGCAAGTCGCCTACGCCGATTCACCTACCCGTGTGCGTAGGGCTCATAGGGTTTCCCGTAAAACTAATTCTATGGCTACACAAAAGACACTACTACTCCCTCGCCTGACCCTCTATAGTCCCTACGCGCAGACACTGTCGAGGGTTCGCCTAGACACTATAGAATAGAGTGTTTCTATTTCAGAGATGACAGCGATTGGGAGTACCTTCATCATTTTTGGCTTAAACGGTTGAACAACAGTTTAGTGGACACAAATAAACCTACATGATTCTTCATGGTACCTTCATTGTAATCATATCCGACGTGACACCACGAAGGCTATGCTGGTATCATGCTGGTTTAGTGTAGGCTTGAAATTATACAATTCGCTAAACTTTAGATAATTAAGCGTGAAATGATGAAGGTATGTAAAATACATGAGCAGTGCGCTCCATCGCTTTGCACAGCAGGTTGCATTGACGATGCAACCTGCTGAGTATGATCCCGAGTTGCTGCCCGTGGCTGAGGCTATCGATCCGCTTGCAGTCATCAACGCCATTACCTTTGAAGAGTTCAAATCTCAGATTGTCGAGGCTGGCGACCAGATTGCACAAGCCCGTCAGGCTCTCATCGAGCTCGTTTACTAAGTAAAAGCGGCGCGCTGCGGCGAAGCCGATGTAGTACGACAAGGCACGTCTGCAACGCAGGCGTGCCTTTTGTTGTTTTTCAGGTAAAGTCATCCTTTTCTCATTGGCGATAAAACGTTTTCTCACTAGTGATAAAATCTTTTCTCACGCATGAGAAAAACAAGAAGGACGCGTCCCTCGGAGCTTTACGACGCGTCGTAATAGGCTGAAAGACGCGTCCTACTGTTCACACGTTCATTTACAAAAAAATCATGAACTCATCCCAAAGAAGGTCGTGGCTGCTGTTAAAACTCCATGCTGTTGATTACTAGACAACTTTTTCGCGTTGTCTTGTGTAAACCAGATAAACTTACCGCTTATTGATTACTTTCTTAGCCGTTCCGTTGTCATATTTTATGATTTGCGGTCCTTTTTCCTGCGGACTAGTCTTGATCCCTTGCGTGTTATATCGAACGACTTCTTTTGCAGCCCGTGTCTCCTCTTCTTTAACATCGCTTACACTTGTCGGCATCGTTTCGGAATCATCAACAATCAGGGAAATATATTTATTACTGATGAGATCCTCAGGAATATATCTGAGTGTTGAGGGTATATATATAGTACAAGGATAAGTTATAAGATTGCACGCCCCTTTCGCGATCCTTGTGGTTCCATACAATATCCTAAATGCGTCGGAATAACTATTGGGAAGGGTTGAAAAACTTCCAAAAAGAAATGTAGCGGGTTGTCCAGATGAATCTAACGCATAACACTGTTTCCTTATGAGGCTCTTTGAATTATTATCCTGTATACAAGTGTATTTAACCTGAAATTCCTTGATTCCATATTTTGCATCGATATAACCAGTGGACTCACCATATTCAGGGTCTTGTGCATATATGGGTGAAGAGAACATAAGAAACATTACTAAAATGCTACTACCCAAAAGAGTAGAATAAAAAGTATAGGATTTCATTTTTGAATTACTTTTTTGTTGATTAACTGTTTGATGTAAAAGACAAGTTTCTCAAAAAGCTCGAAAGAGCTAAGTTGTACATATAACGTCTGAGAATGTGGACTTTCATTTTGAAAATCTTGCATGAGCATTTTACCATTCTCAATAGTAATGTAGTTGTGAGCAAATGCATTCCTGAGATGTGCAAACCATTTCTTGAGAATTAGGCTGTTACTCCTTTTCACTTTCTTCTTTGAGGAAGCAGAAAAATAAAAGGTGTCATCAACAGGAGTTTTCATTGCAGATTCGTAATGATCATATACA
>Ga0310691_10002356_pt1 | contig 25423 bp, 25 predicted proteins | sample 176DNAGHGlowgp2_FD_203887 | JGI IMG/M metagenome (GOLD analysis project Ga0310691, IMG submission 203887) | Sheep rumen microbial communities from Palmerston North, Manawatu-Wanganui, New Zealand - 1766 DNA GHGlow gp2 (v2) (version 2) | ecosystem: Host-associated > Mammals > Digestive system >...
GCCGCCAGGATCGCAACGGAGCTTTCCGCAAAGGGTCTTGTCCATGCGGCGGCGCTGCTCGCCGCTATGGTAAAGCAGAATTACAAGGTGGTCGGCAAGGTGGGGATCGAAAAGCTGATGAAAGAGACAAACGCCGAATCCGTCATCATCCCCATCAAGGCCGCGGACTATGAAAAGTTTCAGAAGATCGCCAAGCAGTTCGGCGTCCTGTATGCTGCCGTCAAGCATGAGAGCAAGGAAACGGGCGTCATGCACATTGTTTCCAACATGAATTATTCTGCGCAGCTTAACGCCGTCATGGAGGCGATGGATTACGCGGTGCCGGAAGCCGGAAAGGAGGAAAAGTCCGCAAAAAAAGCGAAGCCCCGCGCTCCACAAGAGAAGTCCTCAGAAGAGCGCGGGAATGGCTTGAGCAAAGCGACGGATACGACACATGAAAAGCCCTCTGTCCGTCAGAGACTTGCCGCGCTGGACGCAATGGCAAAGGAAATGAGCCGGAACGCGCCGGTGAAGCAGAACGAGAAAACACGTTAGGAGGTAATTACCCATAGCAGATTTAGCTGCCATAGTTGCGCAGAAAACGCAGAATGATGAGCAATGGAAAGCTCAGCGGCAGGCAGACCGCGAAAACTTTTCCGCCATGCAGGACGGAATCATCACCGAGATCACCCAAAACCCGGAGCTGTACAAAGAGTACCTGAATATGCAGGCGGACAATCCCACATACAGCCCCGGCAACATTGCCCTTGTGATCGGGCAGGGTACGTCAGAGACAACCAGGTTTGGGACGCTTGCCTTTTGGAAAGGCTTAGGCCGCAATGTCAACGACAGCGAGAGGAAAAACGGCATGATGATCTATGCCCGTTCCACGTTCCGAAAGGGCTATGACCTGACGCCGGTCTATGACATTTCCCAGACCTACGGGAAGCCGGTAAAGGAGCCGCCCAAGCTGGTTGAGGGAAGCGAGAAAATGGACTCGGCTCTCACGACCCTGCTCAATTATGCTGTTGTCCCGCTGGAGCTGAACAAGGACATTAAGCAGCCCGCCCTGTATGACGATAAGGAACTCAAGCTCTCCATCAATCCCAATTCCACGGAATATGAAGTCTTTTCGGCGCTTGCCACGGAGATAGCCCTTTCAAGGATTCACGGTAAGGGTAGATATACAGACTTCACCCGCGAAGAAAACCTGTTGGACGCTGACAGCATATCCTACATTCTCTGCCGGCGCTTTGGGATCGAAAGACCGCAGCCGGACGCTTCAAAGGTTGCTGCTTTGTATGACGGTTACGACGGTGCCGAACGGCGAAATGCTCTGGACAAGATTCAGGAAATGTGCAAGCAGATCGGAGGCAGCATTGAACGGAGCATAGAGCCGCAGCAGAGAAACCGCAGCAACAACAGGAACGCAAGATAGAAAAAGGTGTTGCCCCCCCCAAGGGGGCTTGTATACCGGCGACCGGTGCCAGTCAAGGCCAAGGCAAGCCGCCCAGTGTGCGCACTGGACGGGCCTTGACAGTCACCGGCCCCCGGTATTTTGGAGGCTAAGGGGGCAACACCACAGAAGCCCGCTTGCGCGGGCTTTTGCGATTGTGGGAAAGCGCCGCTCGCTCTGAGGCGTGGCGCAGACCGGGAGTGCTTGCCGCCCGGTCTCCACGGGAAAAATGCGTTTCACCGTGAAACGCATTTCTTAGCGCGCAGCGCGTATGGGAGTTGCGTGCTGTGCAAACGAATTAAAGGAGTGATGCCTATATAAGTCAAAAGTCTTTTCGGGACGCCGCCCCATTGTGGGCGGCGTTCTCCGTGTTCGTGCTGTATCTGGCTGTTCTCGCGGCGGGCGTTTATGAGGACGGCATGAATCTCTTTCAGTTCATGGCAGTCTTTCCTGACGCGATGAATCACCCGTTTTCCCTGCGCTGGACGCCGCACACCGTTAAATTCATGCTCGGCGCTCTTGTGATCTATGCCGGGGCAATCGCCATGATCTATTCCTCACACGCGAACAAGAGGCCCGGCGAGGAACACGGCTCCGCGAAATGGGGCAATGTCCGGGACCTGGATAGAAAGTACCGGGACAAAGACCCCGCAAAAAACGTAATCCTCACCAAGCATCTGTGCATGAGCCTTAACGGACGGCAGCACATGAGAAACCTGCTTCAGATCGTTGTCGGCGGCAGCGGCGCGGGTAAGACCCGATTCATAGTGAAGCCCAACCTTTTGCTTGCGAACGCCAGCTTCATAGCGACAGACCCCAAGGGAGAGCTTGTCCGGGCCGTGGCCCCTTTGCTGTTGCAGCAGGGCTATGTTGTCAAGGTGTTCGATCTTATAGAGCCAAGCCATTCCGACAGCTATAACCCATTCCGGTATATCCGCAAGGATTCCGACGTGTTCAAGCTCATTAACAACTTCATACAGAACACCACCCCGAAAGGCTCCAAGTCCAATGATCCGTTTTGGGAGAAATCCGAAGTGGCGCTGGATTCCGCCCTGATGCTCTATCTTCTTCACGAATCCCCGCCGTATGAGCAGACCATGGAAATGATGCTCACCATGATTGAGTACGCAGGGGCCAAGGAGGACGACGATGACTTTCAATCGGCGCTGGATCTCTTGTTTGAGGCTTTGGAGGAAGAAAAGCCGGATCACATCGCCGTGCGCCAGTACCACATCTTCAAGCAGGCCGCAGGCAAGACGGCAAAATCTATATTGGTCAGCGCCGCCGTCCGTCTGGCCTCCTTCACCTTGCCGGAAATCCAAAACATCACCGACGAGGACAGTCTGGAGCTTTCCAAGATGGGAGATCGCAAGCAGGCCATTTTCTGCGTGATCCCGGACAGCAACGACGTGAGCCTGAATTTCCTTGTCGGTATGCTCTATACCCAGGCATTTCAGGAGCTGTACTATCAGGCGGACAAGGTTCACATGGGCGGCCTGCCTGTTCCTGTGCGTCTTATGTTTGACGAGTTTGCAAATGTCGCGCTCCCTGATGGATATGCCCGCTTACAGGCCACCATGCGCTCCAGAAACATCATGGCAACTATCATCCTGCAAAACATCTCCCAGCTCAAGGCTCTGTTCAAAGACGATTGGGAAGGCATTATCGGCAACGCCGACACCATGATCTATCTCGGCGGCAATGAGCAAAGCACCCACAAATATATCTCCGAGCAGCTCGGCAAGGAGACAATCATTACCACATCGAGCAGCCAGGGCAAGGGGAAAAACGGATCGTTTTCGCAGAGCACCCAGCAGACAGGCCGTGAGCTTATGACCCCCGATGAAGTCCGACTTCTGGATAATAAAAACGCCATTGTGTTCATCCGAGGGGAAAGACCGGTCATTGACGAGAAATACGATTTGATGAAGCACCCGAATGTCCAATTTACGGAGGACGGCGGAGCCGCCCCTTACGTCCACAGCCCGCATTGTCTCTACGATATGCGGTATCTTTTATCTACATTGGAGGAAAGTGAATGAAAAAAACTATGTCCAAGCACGTAAAACTCTTTTTCAGTCTTTGGAGTATGCTGACGATCTGCGTCACCATGCTCACCACCGCAGCCTTTGCCACCACCGCCGATCCGATCACCGTGGTCAATAATCTGTCCGATTTCATCTTTTCCGCGATCAAGGCCGTCGGCGTCATTATCCTCGGCTGGGGCATTGTGCAGGTGGGTATGTCTATCCAGAGCCATGACGCAAGCCAGCGCTCCCAGGGCTTCCTGTGTCTGTTCGGCGGGCTTGTGATCGCCTTTGCCAAAGAAATCCTCAGCACCATCGGCGCACTGTAAAAAGGAGAGAGGAAATGCGTTTCACGGTGACGCTACTCCCATTAGAAATGCGTTTCACCATGAAACGCATTTCTTAGCGCATAGCGCGTATGGGAGTGTGCGCAGTGCAAACGCATTTCCTCAGTCAAGATAATCCTCGCCAAACAGTATTCGCAGATAGTCCTGCCGCGCATCTATAATTCTGGAGATCAAAACAGTTCCGTTTTCAATTCTGTAAAGCGCAATATGCTTGTCGCACAGCAGTATACGCAAATCTGTCTTAAAACCTGTAAGTGCCTCAACAGAGGGGCCTTGTTCCGGGAAACGACCAAGAGACTTCAAATTCTTTAGAATCTCATTGACGGTTTTTCTTGCAGAACCTGGATTGTTAAGTTCTTTTGTAATGTATCGTCTAATCTCAGACAGATCGCGTCCGGCTTCCGGGGAAATGAAAACCTTATTCATCTTTCATACCAAGCTGCGCTTCCAAATCTTCGATGCTCAGCCAGCCTTCCTTTTCCGCGGAATCCCAGCCCTTTTGCGCTTCATCCAAAAGGCGGCGCATAGCCTTTGCACGCATAAACTCCGCATTTTCGGGAGAAGCAAGAAACGGTAGTCCGTTGTCATTGAGGGATTGCTGAATGAAAATATTAACGGCATCGGTAAAAGAAAGTCCCTGCTTTGCATAGACATCCTCAACCCGGCGCTTGACTTCGGGATTGATTCTCATTTGAAAAGTAGCTGTTTTCGGGGCAGTAACTACATTGAAGTTTTGATCCATCTTAATCATCTCCTTACCGCTATTATAGACGGCGGCAGGCTATCTGTCAATACGTTGTAATTACATATTGAAAGAGGTGAAGTCAATTAGTGATAACTGGGTCGTAAGAAATCTTGAACGCGCTATCGCCACATGGAACGGTAAGCTGGCCGAATTATGGCAGCTCATCACGCAGACACCGGAGACATTCAAGGGCGGGCAGATCTGGAGCGTCATTGTCAACATCAATTCCGCACTGACCGGGATCGGCTATGGCCTTTTGGTGTTGTTCTTTGCAATCGGTATTTTTTCCTCAGCGGCGTCCTTCAAGGAGCTGCAAAGGCCAGAATTTGCCCTGCGTCATTTTATCCGCTTTGTGCTGGCCAAGGTCGCCGTGGGCCGGGGCATGGAGATCATGACCGCGATTTTCGCCATTTGCGGCAGCGTAGTGTCGGCATCCATGAACAGCATCGGCGGCGCCGTCGCGGATTCTGCCTCATTACCGGCGGAGATCGTCAGTGCCATTGAGGATGTAGGCTTTATGCAGAGCATACCGCTCTGGCTTGTGTCCTTTCTCGGCAGTCTCTTCATAACAGTCATGTCCTTTATCCTGATCCTGACCGTCTACGGACGCTTTTTCAAGCTCTATCTCTATACCGCCATGTCGCCGCTGCCGTTCGCCTCCTTTGCCGGGGAGACTACCGCCGGGATCGGCAAGGCGTTTGTGAAATCGTATATCGGCGTATGTCTGGAGGGAGCGGTCATTGTGCTGGCCTGCCTGATCTACTCGGCGTTTCTGTCCAGCGCGGCACCGACAGTGGACACGACGCTGCCAGCCGTGACAATGGCCTGGGAATACATCGGAGAGCTTGTCTTTAATATGTTGGTGCTGACTGGGCTGGTAAAGGGCGCGGATCGGATCGTGCGGGAGATGTTCAGCCTATAAGCAAGAAGTATTCTGTTATCTACGCTGATCCCCCGTGGCGATACAGGATGTACCGGGGAAACGGGTACATAGAGCGGCATTACCCGACCATGGAGCTTGATGAAATAACCTCAATGCCCGTAAAAGAGCTCGCAGACAAGGACGCTATTCTCTTTCTCTGGACGACGCTGCCCATGATACAGGAGGCTCTGCAGGTCATCAAGGCATGGGGCTTTGAATACAAGACCACGGCTTTTGTATGGGTGAAGCTGGCCCGGCACAGCAACGGCATCTTTTGGGGCCTCGGCTACTGGACGCGCTCCAATGTGGAGATCTGTATGCTTGCCACGAAAGGTCATCCCAAGCGTGTAGCGAAGAACATCCACCAGGTCATCATTTCCCATGTGGAGGAACACAGCAAAAAGCCCGCCGAGGCCCGGCGGCGCATTGAGGCTCTTATGGGCGATGTATCAAAAATCGAGCTGTTTGCCCGGCGTCCCGCCCGCGGCTGGGATGTATGGGGAAATGAGGTTGTGAGTGACATCGTGATGAAAGAAAGCGACGGGATCGATTGACCCCGCCGCCTGAAATGCGTTTCACCGTGAAACGGATTAAAAAATCAAACGAAATGAGGTGCATTTTATAGAGGTAAAAATTCCGAAAGAAATCCGGCAGTACAAGGAGAGCATTTTCTTTGGGCTGTCCGCCCGTCAATTCTTCTGCTCGGTTATCGCTGTCCTGATCGCGGCAGGCGTCTACCTGCTTCTCGGCAAGGTGATCGGCAAAGAAAGTGCAAGCTGGCTCTGTATCGTGCTGGCGGCACCCGCAGCCATGGCCGGCTTCTTCTCCTACAACGGCATGACCTTTGAGCAGTTCCTATGGGCTGTCATCAAGACCGAATACCTATGCTACGGCGGCAGAAAGTATATTTCCGACAGTGCCTATTACAAGTGCTTCAACAGGAAGGGGCGTGGTGACTTTGATTAAGACCCTCGCAGCCGCAAACCAGAGTGAGCGCGTCAAGCTCAAAATCCCGCGCTCCGTGCAGGACACCATCCCGATCCGGCGCATCTACACCAACGGCATTTGGGAGGTCGGGAGAAAGCACAGCCGGAGCTGGAAGCTGACCGATGTAAACTATATCGCCGCCTCGCAGGAGACACAGAAAAGTATTTTCAAAGCCTATTGCGGGGCGCTGAACTCCCTGCCCACGGATGCCACCGCCAAGATCACCATTGTCAACCACCGGCTCAACCCCGCAGAGTTTGAACGGAGAATCCTCCTCGCTTACAAGGGCGACTGGCTCGACCACTACCGGGAAGAGGCAAACCGGATCATGATCGACCGGGCGGCGCAGAGCAACAATCTTGTGCAGGAGCGTTTTGTCACGCTGTCTATCCCGGCAAAGCGCATCGAGGAAAGCACAAAGTATTTTTGCCGGGCCGAAACAAATCTGCAAAAGACCTTCTCCCGCCTGGACTCCGGCATCCAGCCCGCCATGAACTATGACCGGCTGCGTATTCTCCACGACTTTTTCCGCCCCGGTTATGAGCAGTATTTTGACTATGACGATTACCGTTATATGCACAGCGGCAAGGACTTCCGAAACCTGATCTGCCCGGACGGGATCACGTTCCGGCGTAACCACTTTGAGTTTGGGAACAAGTTTGGACGTGCCCTGTTTCTGCGCACCTATGCTTCCTTCCTCACGGATGATCTGATTTCCGACATCACCGAGTACGCCCGTGATTTGATCCTCTCTATTGACCTGATCCCGGTGCCTACGGATGAAGCAGTCAAGGAGGTCGAATCTATCATCCTCGGTGTAGAAACGGACATAACTCGCTGGCAGCAGCGGCAGAACAGCCGCAACAACTTCACCGCCGAGGTTCCCCGGACGATGGAGCAGAAGCGGGACAATTCCCGCAAGTACATGGACGATCTGACCATGAACGACCAGCGCATGATCTTTTCGCTCATTACCCTTGTCCACACCGCCGATTCTCTGGAGCAGCTTGACGCCGACACGGAAAGCCTGATCGCCATCGGCAAGGAGCATCTTTGCGATATTTCCTCTGCCCGCTTCCAGCAGGAGGACGGTTTGAATACCGCTTTGCCCTATGGCTTGCGCCGCATCCATGCCCTGCATACCCTCACGACGGAGAGCTGCGCCGTGGCCATCCCGTTTCGGGCGCAGGAGATCCAAGACCCCGGCGGTCTGTCCTACGGCATCAACGAGGTCAGCAAGAATCCTCTTATCTGCGACCGCAAGCGGCTTGTGTCGCCTCATGCGTTTTATCTGGGCGTGTCCGGCTCCGGTAAGTCTATGGGCATGAAGTCCACGATCATGAATGTTGTCCTCGGCACAGAGGACGATGTAATTATTGTGGACGCAGAGCGCGAATATGGCACACTGGCCCGCGCTTTTGGGGGCGAGGTCGTGGAAATCAGCCCGCACAGCGCCCACCACCTGAATCCGCTGGAGGTGGTTTTCGGCTTCAATGACGAAAACCTGATTGCCCAGAAATCCGGGCTTATTACAAGCATTTTGGAACAGCAGATGGCAAACGGAGCGATCAAGGGCAGCTACAAGTCTATCATTGACCGCTGCACCGCCAACATCTACAAGCCCTATCTGAAAGGCAAGGCCCCGGCGCCGCTGCTCACTGACTGGCGAAATGAAGTCCTCAAGCAGAAAGAGCCGGAGGCGCGAGAACTGGCCCTCACCGCCGAGCTGATTACCGAGGGCAGCTTGAATGTCTTTGCCCATCAGTCCGACGTGGACATGAGCAACCGCATTGTTGTGCTGGATCTCTACGAAATGGGCGAAGCCCTGCGCCCGACGGCGCTTGTCGTAACACTGGAGGCCATACAGAACCGCGTCATGGAAAACCGCAAGCGCGGGAAATTCACCTGGGTCTTTCTTGACGAGGTTTATCTGTACTTCCGTCACCACTATTCCGCCGAGATGCTGTATAACGCATGGAAACGCTTCCGCAAGTACGGTGGCATCATGACAGCGGCTACCCAAAATATCGAGGAATGTCTGCGATCCGACACGGCAAGACTCATGTTCGCAAACAGCGAATTTCTCATGCTGTTCAACCAGGCGGCGACCGACCGGGCCGAGCTTTCCAATCTGCTTCATATCTCCGATACTCAGATGGGCTATGTCACGGACGCGGAGCCGGGTCATGGGCTCTTGCGCGTCAGCGGCGCAGTGATCCCGTTTGACTGCTCCGTACCGCGTGACACAGAGCTTTACAGGCTCATGAACACGACACCTGGGCGCGGCTGATATGGAGAGGAAGGAGAAAGAAGCTGTCCGGGGAAAGCACATCAAGGAAAAGCCGGACAGCAAGCTCACCCCGAAAGCAGTCATGCGGCGGGCCGGACGCTATAAGGCGATTGAAGCGGCAAGAAAGCAAGTACAAGAGGCCCGGCAACAGGAGCAGGAACCGTACTCTGCAACGGACATGGTGGAATCTTACACCGCAGGCGCGGTGCATGAGATAATCCGCTATCCCCGGCATGAAAATAATCCGTTTCACCGTGAAACAGATTACCGCGAGGCCCCGAAACCGAAAGCTCGTCCCTCTCATGCCTACACGCGGCATGAGGCTCCAACACCTAAAGCAGCAACACCCCAGGAGCGTATGCGTTGGGAGGCTGTCCGGGAATACCGGCAGGCCGAGGCAAATCAGGTCAAGGATGTTCCTGACAGCGCCAAGCAAAATGCAGATACACCCAGAGCCGAAGCTCCGGCGCTGCAAAGGCATAGCCACAATGAAGCACCGGCTCCAAAGCCGCCGACACCTCAAGAGCGTATGCGCCGGGAAGCTGTCAAAGAGTACCGGCAGGCCAAAGCCGAGCAGAGTAAAAATGCGTTTCACCGTGAAACGGATTACGCCGAGGCTCCAGCTCCAAAAGCGCCGACACCCCAAGAGCGTATGCGCCGCGAGGCCATCAAGGAATACCGGCAGACCGTAGCAGAACAGAGCAAAAATGCGTTTCACCGGGAAACGGATTACGCCGAGGCTCCAGCTCCAAAAGCATCCACCCCCCAGGAGCGTATGCGCCGGGAAACGGTCAAAGAGTACCGACAGGCCAAAGCTGAACAGAGCAAAAATGCGTTTCACCGTGAAACGCATTACACCGAGGCTCCGGCTCCCAGAGCATCAACACCCCAGGAGCGTATGCGCTGGGAAGCGGTCAAAGAGTACCGACAGGCCAATGCCGAACAGAGTAAAAATGCGTTTCACCGTGAAACGCATTACGCCGAAGCTCCAGCTCCCAGAGCCGAAAAGCCTCAAAAGCAGATGCTCCAGACTTTTCTTGAGGGGGAGAAAGATACCGCACCTCTCCTTCAGCAAGACGAAGCACCTGCGGTCAATACCGTAAAGAACGAGGCCGAAAGCGTAAAACCACGCATCCGGCCCCAAAAGCGAGAAGTCCGAGAAAGTGTAAAATCTCCAATCACAGCTACGGGGCAGCGTCAGACGGCGCTGCCCCGTAATACTTCCTCAATCAAAGCCGCAAAGAAGCAGCTCATCAAGGAGCAGGGCCGGAAAGCCGCCCGCGATAAAGCGGCCAAGGAGCTGATCACCGGCACAGTCAGCACCGGCCGCAATGCCATAAAAGCGCTCAGTGTTGCAGTCAGCAGAGCGCTCACGCCTAGTCGGGAAACGCTGATCTATGCAGCGGGCATCCTTATTCTGATCCTGATCCCCTTTGTCGTGATTATGGGTGTTGCCTCCATGCTGACAAGCACCGGCAAAGGCCGCGACAACTTTGTGCCCGTCAGCGAGGATGTGGAGGGCTATCGGCCTCTGATCCGGCAGTACGCCGCAGAGTTTGGAATCCCGGAATATGAGGACTTGATCGCCGCCGTGATGATGCAGGAAAGCGGAGGCCAGACCAGCGACCCCATGCAATCTTCGGAGAGCGGATACAACACCGAGTATCCCCGTGAGTCTGGCGGCATCACCGATCCCAAATACTCCATCAAGGTCGGCGTCCAGACGCTTGCAGAGGTGCTGAATATGGCAGGAGTGGAAAGCCCTGTCGATCTGGACGGTATCTCACTGGCTCTGCAAGGCTATAACTACGGTTCCGGCTATATCTCCTGGGCACTGTCCAACTACGACGGTTATTCAGAGCTTAACGCGATAGAATATTCCGACATGATGGCCGAGCAGTACGGATGGTCTGGCTACGGCGACAAAGCCTATGTATCTCATGTTCTCCGGTATTACCCCATTGGGCGCTCTTTTATGAGCGAGGGGGACGCCGCCATTGTTGCCGTGGCACAGACGCAGATCGGCAATGAGGGCGGGCTGAAATACTGCGAGTGGTACGGTTATTCTTATCGTGTGGAATGGTGCGCGATCTTTGTAAGCTGGTGCGCCGAACAATGCGGCTATCTGGACGCGGGCATTCTCCCGAAGGAGCTGAATGTGATCCCGTATGTGGAATGGTTCCGGGAGCGTGACCAATGGCAGTACATGGACTATGAGCCAAGCCCCGGTGACCTGATCTTTTACGATTGGGAGAGCGACGGCCTGGCTGACCATGTGGGCATCGTTGAGCGCGTGGAGGACGGCATCGTGTACAGCATTGAAGGCAACGCCGGTGACGCCTGCATTGAGAACAGCCATTACCTCGCCACCGCGCCGATCTATGGATATGGGGTTCCGGCATACTAACCGTTGTACTCTGTATGAGACCTTTCCTCTATAATCAGTCACAAGAATCAGAATTGTGCAACGGGCATTGCATTATTCCTTTAGGTGCAAAAAATTATGACATAATATCATTTTAAATTCTAATAGGTTCTTTTATGTTGACATTTTGCACCTAATAAATACAATATATAAAGGAGGTGCATGTTATGGGACAGGCGACTTTTAGTGTCCGCATGGACGAGAACTTAAAAAATGATTTTGATTCGTTGTGTGAGGATTTTGGTATGAGCATGACCACCGCCATCAATATATTTGCGCGGGCAGTCGTTCGTGAACGCCGTATACCTTTTGAAATTGCGGCATCAAGTGCCGGGAAAACCAGACTATCCGGAATGGAGGCATTTTCCGCTCTCCGTGCGCAGGCAAAGGAGAACGATATACAGGACATGTCGCTTGGTGAAATAAATGAGGAAATCCGCAAAGCTCGGTATGGGGAGAACTCCTGATGCGCTGTTATGCGGTGCTGGATACGTTCCGGGAGCTTGAAGCATTTTTCAACAGAGCCGTTTATCGTCACAGCGAGGAATTCTGGAGATCCTTGAACAAAACAAAGCTTGTAGAATCAGGGGTGAAATATTCACTCCTGATTTTTCGTAAGATGGTATGCTGTCCCCAAAAAACTGAACATGCCCAATATGCGGAAAGGTTCCGGGAATGTGATTAATGGCAATACCGCGACTATGAGCCAAGCCCCAACGACCTGTTTTTTTACGATTGGGAGAGCGACGGCCTGTCCGACCATGTGGGCATCGTTGAGCGCATTGAGGACGCTATCATGTACAGCATCGAGGGCAACGCCGGTGACTCCTGCATCGAAAACAGCCACTTTTTTGTAGAAAGTTAAAAAATCTAATACATTTCATATATGAAAGTCACTAACTATTTTCTCGTCAAAGGATCCTAATAAGGTTAGTATGTTTTTCACAGAGGCTTCAACATCATCAGGGGTCAGACATTGCTGAGCTTTCGTCTGATGAGCTATTGCTCCTCGCTCAGATCCAAAACTATCCAGCGCAATTAATAGATTGTTGTCAATCTCGTTAATTGTTATTCCAATGGGCAAAAATAGAGCGAGAATATTATTTTCCTTGATACCATGATTTTTCGATGATATATATTTATGGTGTTCTGTATAGGCAGTCTTAACTCTATCATATAAGTCAACACTGGAATGTTGATCGGCTATATGTTCCGGAATAGCTACAAAACTTTTTTGGCAATATGCCATAAGCGCGACAATTGTTGGCGTAGCTTCATTTTTCTTATCCCATTTGTCCTTTGCGCTTTTCATAATGCTTTTAGTAACTTCTTCAAAATAGTATTCAAGCTCTGCATGGATAAGGAGTTTATATCCTAAAACACGCTCATAAGTAGAATTTTTGTAATTGCCAGTTGGTGAACGTTTTTGGGGAAGCAATGCTTTTTTCAGCTCCCGATCTCGCTTTATTAAAAGCTCATAGTGCTTTGAATGCTTCATGTTTGTCTACACACTTTCTTAAAAGGGGGATTTCACTGGAATAGCAATACAATTGCTCAATATCTCTGCCCATTTCTTAAACCTATCCGTGACAGATGCCATACTTTTTGTTGTTTGTTCAATAGAATTGAGAAACTGCACATCATCTGTACAGAGTTGTTCATAAGCTCTGCGAACGTCATCAGCCTTCTCAATCGCAGCTTTGCTAATACTCTCGTCAGAAAAGTAATATAGCATAACATCCATGATAGCGCGGTTTATTTTTGATTCATACTTTCCATCCTTATACTTGTTAAAAGCATTATTTCCAAAAATGGTATATACACAATCTGTCGCAGATTCAAATGCTTTAGCCTTTTCACGTATATTATCTTTTTTCGTGCTCCAGTCTTTATTGAGCTGCTCACATGCCTTGTCAAGAAACGCTTGCATACTCCCGTGGTATTGGTCAGCAAAATACTGAAATGCCATGTACCTGATAAGCAATTCAACGTCACGCATCCGAAAATCCAGAGCATCTTTTTTCAATCTAAGAATACGCTTAATTCCATTGGATTCAGCAGCAGTTTTATTGGCAAATTGAATAAAATCGCCGGGATAAAGCGCCTGCCGTAATTCTTGCGGAGATAGTTTGACGCTGCCTGTATTTAATCGTAGAAAGATTAAATATAACACTTCAACCGATGGCCAGTTCTTTACTACAATAGTTCGTATTGGCTGATTTGAAAGCGCGTCAATATCAGTATCCAAGCCCTCGGCTATCATTTGGGAATATGTTTTTCCATTTAATTCCGTCTTTACTTCCAGACCACGTAATTTCAACGTGTGCGGTTTTGATGAATCTTCACGCATAAATTGCTGGAGGCTAATAAGTCGCTGCTTGCCATCTATTACTATAAATCTTCCCTTTTTATCACGTGACTCAGCAAGAACAACTTGCGGAATTGGAAAACCTAAAATAAGTGACTCTATGAAGCGACTTTTCTTAGTAGTAGTCCAAGCCTCGCGTCTCTGAAAATCCGGATCAAGGATAATGTTTCCCTTTTCTATTTGGCGAACAATCGTTTCTGTTGTCCAGTCTGTCCCAGAGATTGCCATCTGATTAATGGAGTCAATTCCATTCTTGGATACATCTTCCTCCTGTTCATTATTTATATCCGAAGCTGTAAAAACAGAAACTGAATCATCTATCATATCAAACACACTATATTGTTCTTCCATTTTTAATCCTCCATTTCATTTAGTTTAGTTCATCGCAGAGAGGTAGCAACCTGTCAAGCTGTTCTACAATGCGTCTTTGCTCTTCAACGGGAGGAAGGGGTATCAACATTTTAGAAAGTGTTTTTCCATTGCAATTTGGTTGAGCTGTTTGAGTTGTCCCATTTCTTAATTGACGCCAATAAAGTTCGCTTTCCATAAAATATTTCAAATATTGTGGAACAAGCCGTTTACTATAGTTGCTACGAATAAGGTATCCAGCGAAAACTGCATCCGAAGGGACATCTTTTGCAAGCACGGATTTTCCAACGGTTCCACCAGTTCTAGCAAACAGGATATCGTTTTCAAACAACTGATATTTCTTAAATGCATGTAAATCAATCGTACAACGTGGAACACTGCCCCAATTTATTTCGTTATTGCTAATATCGCTTATTCTTACCATCAAAGCGTCACCAATAGTTTGAGCAGGAGCGTTGTATCCGTATTGTATTGAATTAGATAGTTCCCCCCAGCGAACCCATCTCCAAGATTCAGGTATATCAAACGGTATTTCTTCTGCTCTGATTTTCTGAATTTTAGGAAGCTTATCTATTTTTCCCTCGCTAACAAGTAAATTTTTTTCTTCACTGATTTGAAGTAACAGCTCATCTATCGAACTATCATTTTCTTGTTGTTCCGTTATTTTTCCTTGCATTGCAGCCTGTATTACCGCATTCCGCAGATTTCCCGGAAATGCTTCTTTTAGTGCGATCAGACGATTCTCCGTTTCCTCATACTCGTTGATTGCAAGCATGAGTTCATTTACACGATCAACTATGCGCTGTTGCTCCTCAATGGGAGGAAGTGGAATAAGCGTTTGTCCCAAGCTTTTTTGACTTATGGTATATTGACCAGCTGTCGTTTTTATCGAAGGCATTATCAGTTTTCTAAATGATGGACTGTTGACCATCATGGTAAAAAAAGGTGGAAAAACAGCTTTCGTTTTGGGGTGGCCACAGAATAAATGATCACAATACGAGAAAGTCCTTTCTCCATCATAGTAAAAAGCATTTGCAACACGACTAAAGCTACCATTCACACGGATAATAATAATATCGCCGTGATTAACTTGGTGTGAATCATATTCTTTATCGGATAACAAGATGTTTCGGAGAGAAGAATCATCTATTTTACCAGATGATAAATCAGCCAGCCGTATTACAGGCCTTTCTGTTCCTCCTTTTGTACCACGACTTGCCAAACCGTTTACGAGCTCATATAGATCCGAAAAACGAGCAACAATCCATCCTTTTGGAACGCTCGAATATGAACTCCGGTAATCAACAATCTCTGGTGCTATTTTTGAAACAGGTGTATCGGTTTCTTCTCTAAATGATAATTCGCCAATAAAAGCAGCTTCTAAAACTGCTTCCCGCAAGCCTGCCGCCAACCTCATATTTCTACCCCCAACATTTGGAGTATCTGATCGAGCTTTTCATCCAGTGCGGCATCTAAACGATCTCGTTCTGCCTTGAAATTTGCGACAGTCTCCTCCGGCGACAGCACGACCTTCTCCTCCACAGGAAAACCGCAGAAGTCGATGTTGTATTTCCTGTCCTTGATTTCCTGAATGCCCACGCAGCAGCTTTTCCAGGTGTCGCTCAAGGAATCATCCGTTTTTTCATCCTTGATTTCCCGCCGATTGTCCCACCACTCATCTATTGCAGCTAGCTTTTCCCGCGTGATGGGATTACGCTTCATGCTGAATTTTTGGCCGCTTTCCAGATCGTAACGATAAAACCATGTCTGCTCCGTTGGGCCTGTCTTGTCAAAAAACAGCAGGTTGGTTGCGATAGACGTATAAGGCGCAAAGCAGCTTCCCGGCATACGGATTATGGTATGGACATTGAATTCCTTAAACAGCTTTTCCTTTATTTTGATAAGGCTCTGATCGTCATTCTGTAGAAAACCATCCGGAAGAATCACACCGCAGCGTCCGTCGTCATTCAGACGGTACATAATTTCAATCATAAAGAGGTTAGCGGTTTCAGAGCTGCGCATTGTGCTTGGAAAATTCACCTGAACAATATCCTGCTCATGGCCGCCGTAAGGAGGATTCATCAGAACAAAGTCCACTTTTTCCGCTGGCTTATAGTCCCGGACATTTTTCATCAGTGAATTGCCGTGGGTGATTCGGGGATAGTCCACATTGTGCAAAAGCATATTGGTGGTGCACAGCATATAAGGGAACTGCTTCTTTTCCACGCCAAAAACGGTAGTCTCAATCTTTTCAGCATCCTCGGCCCGTGTTGCCTGTTTACGCAAATGCTCCACGGCATCAATGAGAAAACCACCTGTACCACAAGCAAAATCAGCAGTCACTTTTCCGAGCTGCGGATTAACCTTCTCGGTAATCAGCTCTGTTAAAGCGCGGGGCGTATAGAATTCACCTGAACGGCCGGCGCTTTGAAGCCCTTTAAGCAATGTTTCGTATATCACATTGAAAGCATGAAGTTCGTCCTGATCGTCAAAGCGAATGTCATCCAACAAATCAACGGCCTTACGGATACACACACCGTCCTTCATGTAGTTATAGGACTCTGCCATCATATCCCGGACAATGCTCAGGCGCTTTGAGCTTTCCCCTGTAACTGTTAAATTTTTCAAGGTCGGGAACAGAGTGTTATCCACGAAATCCACCAGCTCATCGCCGGTGATCTTGTCTTTCTGCGTTTTGCCCTTTGCCCAATTACGCCAACGGCATTTCTCAGGAATGGCACTTGTGAAATCGTCCTCATAAAGTTCCCATAGGTCTTCCTTCATGTCATAAACCTTCAGGAACAGCATCCATACAAGCTGTGAAAGAACCTGTACCGTTCCATTAACACCTTCATCGTCGCGCATGATATTTTCCCAAGTCTTGATAATATTCCCAAGTGCCATATTTTATATCCTTCCCGGTATCATGCTGCGTAAATCTGCTTTTCAATTTCACTCAGCATTTCCATATATTTATCTTTTCCACCAAATCCATTGACAATTGAGGGCGGCGTACCTTTTTCAATGAATTCCGGCATGTTAAGGATACGCATGTTTGTCAGTTCATCAATGTCATGATTCCGATATGCTTCCAGAAGAAGACGTATTATGTCCTGATTTTCGGGTGAAAACTTGTCCAGATAACCAGAGGCCAGTATCCGGTCAATTCTTTCGTCTTTGGTTAAAGGCTCAATGTCATAACCGATATAGGAAAGAACATCGTAATCATCAACATTTTCTTGAGGCAGCGTTTCTTTCACATAATCAACGAAAACACCTTCGCTGACAAGATTTTGAAGAAGTTCATCTTTCTTCTTTTGCGCCAGCCAAACTTCACGGAATTTTTCAAAATAGGTATACATGCGTCGGAGATTGTTGCGTGAATAGTCATAGATTGACATTGTAATCAGGTTCCCGTTTGCATCGAGGTATTCAACCATTTCATTTACAATCGTAACAGGTATTCCGGCGACGTAAATTTTCTTCCGTTTGCCTTTCTTCTTTCCGCTTTCGTCACTGCCTGAAGTGTTACCGTTATCGTCAGAATCGCCGCCGTTTTTCAATCCGTCGCGATCTTCTTCGGGATTTTCACAATCCCCTTGTCCACCGTTCCAATTATTATCGTCATTGTCCGTAAACGGATCATTCTCTCCAAATTCTTTCACCGCTACCGGTTCGCCGTCAAAAGCTGGATCAGCAAATTTCACATAGTTCTTCCTAAAGTCCATGATAGTAAAATATAGCTTATCGCAGTCCTCACGGACACGGGTGCCGCGTCCGATGATCTGCTTAAACTCCGTCAAGGAATTGACGGTTCTATCCAGCACTACAAGCTTGCAGGTCTGAGTATTTACCCCAGTACTCATCAGCCGACTCGTCACAGCCACAACCGGCCTTGCCTCGTGTGGATCAGTGAAATCATCCAGGTATATTTTATCCTCTGCACCGGAAGTAATTTGAACGATGTAGGGTTTTTCATCGTCAATACTGAACAGATCTCGGTTTGCATTGATAAGAGCAGTGACCATGCGCTGGGCATGTTCTATATCTTCACAGAAAACAATCGCCTTGTCAAAACGACTGGTTTCTGTCAGAAATTCAGTCACCCGCTTTGCAACGGTTTGTGTGCGCCCCGGAACAACAATCACCCTGTCAAATTCCTTTTGCACATACATACGGTCTTCCACTGGATGACCATCTATATCAAGCATACCCGAATATGGACGAAAACCATTTATGTCGATGTCAAGATTAACCTTGAGCACCTTGTACGGCGCAAGAAATCCGTCTTGAATACCTTGTTTCAACGAATATGAATACAGCGGCTTCGTGTCAACTCCGTCACCGAAGTATTCTATATTGGAAGTGAGCTCTGTTTCTTTCGGCGTCGCAGTCATGCCGATCTGAATGGCACTGTTGAAATATTCAAGAATTTCATGCCAGGAGCTACCGTCATCTGCCGAACCCCTATGACATTCGTCAACAATGACAAGGTCAAAGAAATCTCTGTCATATGCCGTATAGAAGTTCTTTTCACCGTTTTTCATCTGGTGATATAGGGATAAGTATACCTCATGAGCCGTATCCATATTTCGGTTCTCGATCCGGTACATTTTATTCCCAAACGGGGCAAAATCATCCCGCATTGGCTGGCTGATCAGAACGTCCCGATCAGCCAGGAACAGCGCACGACGAATTTTCTTTGCTGCAAGTAACCGCCAGATGATTTGAAAGGCGACAAGCGTTTTTCCCGTACCTGTTGCAAGGACAATCAACATTCGCTTTCTGCCGTCCGCAATTGCACCAAGCACTTTGTTGATCGCTATCCATTGATAGTAGCGAGGTTCGTGCATCCCCTCACGGTAATAATAAGGCGTAGAAAGTAACGCTGCCGCGTCATCACTCATACCGCTTTCAGTTTTATACCTGATCCAAAGCTCATCGGGAGAGGGAAACTTGTCCATTGGGATGTAATGAGTTATGTCCGTTTCTGTCCCAGTCAGGTCATCATACATGGCGAATGCATCTCCGTTCGATGAAAATGCAAACGGTACTTTCATAGCTTTCGCATATCGTCTTGCCTGACCCATACCGCCGATAACAGAATGTCCATTATCTTTGGCTTCCACGACAGCAAGAGGGAGCCATGAGCCGGAATCATTATGAAAAAGCAAGTAATCAGCTACACCCTTTTTATCTCGGCGTGCCTTCTTCCCGTCAATAATGATCCTTCCGAGCGTCACAGGAAATTCCATCCTGATACTGCTTTTCTTCCAAGTTGCCTCAATTGCAGGGGTGATATAATTCAGCTTGATTTCTTCCTCAGTCATCTCAGACTTATCAACCATGGTCGAATCCTCCCTCATTGAATGATAAGCGACTAATAATCTATAAGGAATAACGTCTGCGTACTTGTATAGCAATTATTAAAATTATATCATTATTCAGGAGTTATAACAAGCAATTATTGAAGTAAAACTGGAAAAATGCGTTTCACCGTGAAACGCATTTTAGAATAATGCCGGGGGCATGATTAACTGCATTTTCCGACCAATATGCTCTGCATAGCGGTGAGCTGTCGCAAATGTCTTGTCCTGTATGCTTTCCTTGGCCTGTACAGCTATGATAGTCTCACTATGGTCAATGGCCTCCAGCATCACGTCCAATTCACAGGTCGGTGTCTTATGTAATGACACCGATGAACAAGCGCTGCACTTCTCCAGAATTGAAAAGTATCTCTCTCGCAGGTTGGGCGACCATTTTACAGCCTGATCTTCAAAGGGCTGGAGGCAGTTTAGCTCAATATGCTTGTTATCCTCCATCATGGAAAGAAGAATCTCTGCGCAGTACATGCCGATCCCGGAGTCCAAAGGTATATAAAAGCACGTTATGCCATTTGCCTGCATCAAAGAAAGCCTGTTCAGCAATAGCAGCTTCAAAGCACAGAAGCGCTCATCCTCTTCATCATATCCCCAGCTAAAGCACATTGGCGATTCTGCTATAATTGCACAGCTCTTTTTGTTCATTTCTTCCACACTTTCAATTTTGAATTGGGTACTGTTTCAATTATAACAAATTAAATCATGTATTTCAATGATATACCAAGTTATTTCAGGTATAATACCCTTTTCTATATTGTAAAATGACTGCACTATTAGATTCAGAAGATGGTGATAGTCAATGGAAAGGGAAGAATTCACCGCCCGTCTGGTAAAGCTCCGCATGAATAAGGGCGTTTCTGCCAGAGATATGAGTCTGTCATTAGGGCAGAGCGAGAACTATATCAATGAGATTGAGAACGGAAAAGCGTATCCGTCCATGCAGGCATTCTTCTATATCTGTGATTATTTCAATATCACACCGCAGGAATTCTTTGATACCGGCCGCCCAGATCCAAACGGATCGAACTTTCTGATTCAACGGCTTAAAGGGCTTTCGCCTGAAAAACTCAGGATTATTTCGACAATGATTGATAGCTGGGATAAATGACGGGATAGACATGTGCTATCTCGTCATTTATTATATCGGCATAATGCCAATGAAGACATTGAGAACTTATTATTCGATGCTTGAAAACTTACTGAATTAGCCCTATAATGAACTCCCCATAATTACATAACATGCACTGTCAGGTCAGCGTCCAGAAATGGGCGCTTTTTTGTCGCCCCATCACGCGAAAAATGTTGAAAACAATTTTGTTATAGGAAGTTTTTGCGGATATTGCGAAAAGCGGGTCAAAAGTGCCTTGTTTTTCCTGTTATAGAGTAGAGAGGTACAGGAGGACAATTATTATGGACGAGAAATATGAGCGCTTCAACGAGATTACCTTCACCCTGTATTGCATGAAAGCGATTGACAGAGCGATAGCCTATGGCAGAAAGGAAAAGGCGAAGCAAAGTCAACGTGAGGTCTCCTTGAATGCATTGGATGATACAGGCTCGGTTTCGCTGCCTGATCTCCAAAACTGGCAGGGTATTGACGTGCCTGAAGCCGTATTTCATGTAGACGGAATGAAAGTCCCTATCCTGAATCCTGATCTTGCAAACGCTCTCCGTGTCATGCCGAAAAGAAGACGCGACATTTTATTGCTTGCATATATCATCGGTGACACGGACGAAGAACTCAGCAAGGACTTACATACCTCCAAAAGTTCAGCACAGCGTCAGCGGTCATCCGCCTTTAAAAAATTAAAAAAGATGATGGATGTTAGAGAATGAAAACCGTACCCTTTGAAAAGCTGGAAAAAGCAAAAGAAAATGATGCAGAAGCAGCAGAATGGATCAGAGCATTTTTCGGTGGTTACATCGCGGATAGGAGTTTGAAATCCTATACTGATAGTGACGGGAAAGAAACCTCCTATGTTGATGAAGATTTGCGATACCTGGGAGAACGTGCTTTGCTATCAGCTATCTTCAAATTTCAGTTCAGGAACCCCCCGGATGATTTCGACCCGTGAGCTTTCCGTCCGGCAGAAGCACGCCGCCGCTGGCAGTGTGTTTCTGCGGGCTGGGAAACCAGTCTGATAATACGTTTCACCATGAAACGCATTTTCACAAGTGAATAGGGCAGGCAGATACGTTCTGCTTGCGGGAAGCCAGGCAGCGGGTGCGCCGGGATCGTCAGTCGGTAAGGAGGTGAACACATCGACGACGGAGCGAACAACACCAGCGCTGTATGCAGCCTATGGCATGGCAGCCGGCAATGATCCGCAAGCAGGTATAATGATACTTACGTTGATGGCACGTCACAGAGTCAAACGTCCCGCCATAAGCATGGAGGGAGGCACGAATAAACCTATCCTACGGAGCGGCCCGCCCCGCCGCCGTCTGTTTTCGCCTTTGAATAAATCGTGATACCCCTGATCCGCACTACATGAGAGTGCGGATTTTGTCATATCAAGTCAAAAATCCGTTTCACGGTGAAACGGATTAGAAAAGAGGAAAAACACAATGATTAAGTTTATGATCGGAATGTTTCTCGGAAGTACCATCAGCGTGTTCTACATGTGTTTGCTCCAGGCCGGGCATGATGATCGTGATGATTAAATGCGTTTCACCGTGAAACGCATTTCTACAATCAAAATATAATCTGTGTACTGTCGCTCATAAGCTGGTATGGGAGGCGATGATATGGATCAAGTGTGCAGTACGGAAAAAGCCCGGAGTATTCAGCTCAGCGACGGCTTGACAGTGGTTGTCCACTATGCGCAGGACAGACCGAGCCTACAAGACTTAATGATAAGAATAATGAGCAAATACTACATAAAAAGCGCGAAAATTTGACACATTTTTCGTGTGTGGTATAATAATAGTATAGGGTTATACTATTTCTACCTTGTTTTCGGCGGAAAGGAAAAATATGACCTTTGTGCAGAACAACAAAAGAGAGATAGATGAATTTGAGAAGAAAGAATGGAGGGTTGGGGAATACAACCGTCTCAGCAAAGAGGACGGGGATAAGCCGGAAAGCGACAGCATACAGAATCAGCATGAGATCAACCAAAACCATCTCGAATATCTCCGGCGGCAGGGAGAAAACATTACGTCTGTAACGGTATACTCTGACGATGGATACGGCGGAGGCACCTTCAACCGTCCCCGCTATCAGGACATGATTCGGGACATAGAATCGGGGATCATCAATTGCGTTATCTTCAAAGACAATTCCCGCCTTGGGCGAAACTACCCGGAGCTTGGGCGTCTGATGGAGGACTACTTCCCGCAAAAGGGTATTCGTGTGATCTCGGTACTGAACAATCTGGACAGTGTAAGAGATCCGCGGGGGTATTGCAGCGCTATCGTTTCCTTTTCCAATATCGTAAATGATGACTATATCCGTCAGCTATCCATCAAGATCAAGTCCACCCTTGCCATGAAGCAGGGACGCGGTGAATTTATCGGGAACTATGCCCCCTTTGGGTATCAGAAAGATCCCGAAAACCACCACAGGCTGGTCATAGACCCGGAAGAGGCTGACATTGTACGTTTGATCTTTGAAATGTTCGTAGGAGGCATGTCCGTTTCAGGCATAGCCAAGAAAATGAACGAGCTCCACATCATGACGCCCGGAGAGTATCAGGTTCAGAACGGAGCCAAAAGCTTCATCACACACGCACAACACTACCCGAAAACAAAGACCTGGGCTGTAAACACCATCAACACGATTCTGAGAAACGAAGTGTATATTGGAAACATGGTGCAGGGCAAGCATAAAAGCATCTCATATCGCTCAAAAAAGACCATAGAGACGAAGCAGGAAGAGTGGACAGTCGTTGAGGGAACCCATGAAGCGATCATTTCGGATGAACTGTTTACGCTTGCACATGAGCAATTCGCCCGGAATAAAATGACCGCACCCGTCAAAGGAAAGAACCATATGTTTGCCGGTTATATTTTCTGCGCCAACTGTGGGCACGCCATGACCCGCGTAAACAGCAACGGCTATCTGCGTTTTCGTTGTCCTACCCGCGTGAAGGCTCCTGATAAATGCCAATGTGTTTCCGTTACCGAAAAAAGGATATACGCGACGATTCTGGAAACGCTGCAAAAACAGATACGCGAGCTGGTCGATGCAAAGGCCGTGATTGACCGCGTGAAGAGCCAGAAATGGGGAACAGGAACTAATGAATATGCTATTGCCATCCGGAAAGCAGAGCGTGAGAAGAAAAGGCTTACGGAAGCAAAGTTCAAGCTGTACGACGATTACGCAAGCGGACTGATTACACGCGAGGACTACGCACGATTCAGTGAGAAATACGATGCCGAGATTGCGGAGCAGGAAAGCAGTATTCAAAAGAACCAGGAGGGCATGTCCAATCTGGAGGAAAGCCGCAAGCAGGACGATGAATTCGTGAAATTCTTTGAAGCCTATGGCAACATTCAACAGCTCGACCGTGAAATCATAGCGCAGTTGCTCGACCATATTGTGTATCACGACCCTGAACATATGGAAATCTATTTTCGTTTCTCCGACGTACAGGAAAAAATTTATGATCTTGCTGTCGCCGTGGCGGAACAGATCAGCCAAACAACGGTCTGAGTTTGCTTTATATCTCAATTCTAAAAACTGTGTATTTTCATGCGTCACTCATTAAATGACGTTAAACCATTGAAAAACGTCGAAAATAGCTAAAAAGCGAAACTTTTTCATAATTTATCGTCAAAAAGAGTGTGTGCTATCAACCCCCACTCATATGAGTGGGGCTACACCTACGGTGCCCCGCAGGCGGTCTCACCGGTAAACCGCATCCGCCGGGTGCTGGACTACGCCGTCACGGTCATGCCCGCGGGCAAGATCCTCATGGGCTTTTCCAACTATGCCTACGACTGGACCCTTCCGTGGAAGCAGGGGACGGCGGCGCGGGTGCTGTCGAATGCAAGCGCCCAGGAGCTTGCCGCCTCCCGCTGGGCCGAGATCCGGTACGACGAGACGGCCCAGGTGCCCTACTTCCACTACACCGACACCGCCGGGCGGCGGCATGTGGTGTGGTTCGAGGACGCAAGGAGCATACGCGCGCGGCTTAAACTGGTGGGAGAGTACGGCCTCGGCGGCGTGAGCCTCTGGACCGCCGACCGCCTCTGGCGGCCGATCTACAGCCTGCTCGAGAGCATGTACGGCGTGGAGAAGATCCTGTGAAAAACACTACATATAGAAATGAAAGTCCGAAAAAGGAGCGTAGCATGCCCGTATAAGGTATTGAACAGAGGGAGAGCATATGATATAATCATAACAAAGGCGCGGAAAGCGTCACGACAAACAAAAACTTGAAGGAGGATCCCCCAAATGAAAAAAATGCTGGCGATTCTGTTGGCAACCATGATGCTGCTGTCCCTCGGCAGCGCCGCATTCGCCGCCGAAGATCCCTATGCAGGGCTCGGCAATTATGAGATGATTGTCGGCCATGCCCAGCCCGAAGGCAACCCCCGCTATGTCTCCTTGGAAAAGTTCGCGGCTGATGTCGCCGAGAAGACCAACGGCCATGTGACCGTCTCCGTCTTCGGCAACGGCCAGCTCGGCACCGAGAAGGAAATGCTCGAGCAGGTTGTCCAGGGTGTCACCCAGGGCATGCGCGGCGGCCAGTTTGACTTCAGCCCCCGCCTTCTCATGTTCACCGCCCCCTTCCTCACCAACACCCGCGCGGAAGTGACCGCTCTGCTCCAGTCCGACCTTGCAAAGAAGGTCTGCGCTGAGGCCGAGGAGACCACCGGCACCGTCATCATCAACCTCTGCGACGCCGGCGGCTACCGCCAGTTCTCCAACAACAAGCACCCCATCACCAAGCCTGAGGACCTGCAGGGCCTCAAGATGCGCACCAACGGCATGAAGACCATCGACATGACCTTCATCGCCCTCGGCGCCACCACCACCACCGTTCCCTACGCCGACCTCTACATGGGCCTCAAGACCGGCATTGCCGACGGCCAGGAGAACCCCTGGGTCAACGTCATGGGCATGAAGTTCTACGAAGTCCAGAAGTACTTCACCCAGGTCAACTACCAGTTCCACCCC
>Ga0310691_10002357_pt1 | contig 25409 bp, 23 predicted proteins | sample 176DNAGHGlowgp2_FD_203887 | JGI IMG/M metagenome (GOLD analysis project Ga0310691, IMG submission 203887) | Sheep rumen microbial communities from Palmerston North, Manawatu-Wanganui, New Zealand - 1766 DNA GHGlow gp2 (v2) (version 2) | ecosystem: Host-associated > Mammals > Digestive system >...
CGTGGAAGAGGTCGTTTTTCAGAATGTCGCCGTGCAGACGGGACACGCCGTTGACCATGTAGCAGGAGGCGAGGCAGAGATTGGCCATATGTACCTGACCGTCACGGATGATGAGGTTGCGGCCCAGTCTGTCGCCGGTGCCGAACTTGACGGCGAGGTAATCGCACCAGCGGCGGTTGATCTCGCACATGATCTCCCACAGACGCGGCAGCAGCTGCTGGATCAGATCCTGCGGCCACTTCTCGAGAGCCTCACTCATGACGGTGTGGTTGGTGTAGGCGACGCTGCGTCTCACGATATCCCATGCCTCATCCCAGCCGAGACCGTACTCGTCCATGAAGATGCGCATGAGCTCGGGGATGATCATGGTGGGGTGGGTGTCGTTGATCTGGATGACGTGGTGACGGGAGAAGGAGCGGATGTCGCCCCAGTTGCGTATATGCTTGCGCACGATGTCCTGGGCGGAGGCGGAGACAAAGAAGTACTGCTGTCTCAGACGCAGAAGCTTGCCCTCTATGTGATCATCGGCGGGGTAGAGAACCTTGGTGATCACCTCGGCGTCGATACGCTCTGCCATGCTCTTGACGTATTCACCCTCGGAGAAAAGATACATGTCCAGGGACTTGGCGCTCTTGGCGTCCCAGAGGCGCAGGGTGTTGATATCCTTGCCCTCGTAGCCGGCGATCAGCATGTCGCGGGGCAGGGCGTACACGGGAGTGTATCCGGTATGCTCGGCATGGTAGTGGCCGTAATTATCCCAGCGGGGGGAGAGCTGTCCGCCGAAGCGAACCTCCACCATATCCTCGTAGCGGGGAATGAGCCAGCTCTCGGCGGCAGAGCGCCAGTTGTCGGAGACCTCAATCTGCTTGCCGTTTTCAAACTTCTGCTTGAAAATGCCCAGCTCGTAGCAGATGGAGTAGCCCGTGGCGGGCAGACCCTCGGTCGCCATGGAGTCCATGTAGCAGGCGGCGAGACGGCCGAGACCGCCGTTGCCGAGACCGGCGTCGGGCTCTTCCTCAAAAATGTCGGCGGCGTTGCGGCCCATGTCGTCCAGAGCGCCGATGATGGCTTCAGAGAGGCCCAGGTTGTAGGCGTTCTTCATGAGGCTGCGGCCCATGAGAAATTCCATGGACATGTAGTGGACTTCCTTCTCGCCGCGGATGGGCTTCTGGGCGGCGAGGAGCCTGCTCATCAACTCGCGGATGACAATGGCGGTCGCCTCGAAGATCTGCGTATCGGTCGCATCCTTGCTGGAGATGCTGAACTGCGCGCAGAGCTTATCTTCGATGGCGCTGCGCATTTCCTCACGGGAGATTTGATTCTTCATAAAAGTACCTGCCTTTACGGTAGAATATACAGAATAGTATGCAGGGAAGGCCCTTGCCTTCCGGCAGTTTCGTCCGCTGCCTGCTCAAGAGCCCGGAAACCGGGCCTTTGAGCAGAGAGTGGGCGGCTCTTTCTCTCCGGGCCTGTGCCCGGAGAGAAAGAGAAATAGAAGGCCTTAGATATTGCTGCCCTTCGGGACGATGAGCGGGAGGCGCTCGTTCCCGTTGAGGACGGTGCCGGCGGAGAAGCTGCAGTCCTTGTCGATGATGCAGTGGTCGAGGGCGCAGCCGGCTTCCACGATGCAGTCGTTCATCACGATGCAGTTTTTGAGCTTCGCACCGGCGGCGATACGCGCGCCGGAGAAGACGATGCAGTTCTCGATGGAGCCGTCGATGATGCAGTTGTCTGCCACCAGGGAGTTGCGGGAGTAGGAGCCGACGCCGTAGTAGGTGCTGACTTCTTCGCGCGCCTTGGTGAAGACGGGACGCTCGGCCGGGAAGAGCTCGTGACGGATGTCGTTGTTGAGCATGTCCATGTTGGCCTTGTAGTAGCTGTCCACGCTGCGGATAAGGGCGGTGTAGCCGTGGTGGACATAAATGTCCATCTTGCCGCCTTCCTTGAGCCAGTTGTCCAGCGTGTCCTTGTGGAAGCGGTGCAGGCTCTGCTTGCGGCTGGTCTCCATCAGCTCAAGGAGGGTCTCCTTGTTGATGATGTAGGCCTCGAGAGACAGGACGCCCTGATCCTCATGGACGGAGTCGACGAGGATCTGCTTGGCCTTGCCGTGCTCGTCGGTGAGGTAGGTCATACGGAAGCCCTCGGCGTCGGCGCGGTCGGTGCAGATGGCGGTGATGGGGGAGCCGGACTTGCGGTGCTGCTCCATGGGCTCGGTCAGGTCGATGTTGGCGCACATGTCGCCGAGCATCAGCACAAAGTACTTGGCATTGACGTCCCTGATGTAGGAGCTGACCGCGATCAGAGCTTCCATGGTGCCGGCGTAGTTGCCGCGGTGGTACTCGGGCAGGCCGAAGGGGGGCAGCATGCGCAGGCCGCCGGTGCGGCGGGCCATATCCCAGGCCTTGCCGCCGCCCAGGTGGTCGAGCAGGGACTGGTAGTCGCGCTGCATGATGACGCCGACGTCGACGATGCCGGCGTTGCGCATGGCGGAGAGGGAGAAGTCGATGACTCTGTATCTGCCGCAGAAGGGCAGGGACGCGGCGGTGCGCATGCTGACAAGCTCACGCAGTCTGGCGTCGGTATAGTAAGCGAAAATAAGACCGTGGAAATCCTTCATGGCTTAAACCTCCTCAACGCTGCTGATCATGGCACCGACTTTAACCGTGGAACCGGCAGGGATCTCAAGATCGGGGCCGATGGTGGTGATGCTCTTCTCCTCGCCGGGGGCGGGGGAGCCGCCGACCTTCGCGCCGGCATGGATGACGGTGTTCTCGCCGATGATGGCGTATTCGACAGAGGCGCCTGCCTCAACCACGACGCCGGGCATCAGGACGGAATACTTGATATTCGCGCCGACGCCGATGTGCACGGAGGGAGAGAGGACGGAGTTGTCCACAATGCCGTCGATCTCGCAGCCCTCGGTGACGATGGAGTGCAGGATCTCGGCGTGAGAGCCGACCTGGTGGGGCGGGCAGATGGGGCTTCTTGCGCTGATGGGCCACTCGGGATCGTAGAGGTCGATCAGGCGCGGGGTGAGCATGTCCATGTTGGCGTCCCAGAGGCTGTTGATGGTGCCGACGTCGCGCCAGTAGCCCTTGAAGCGGTAGGGCCAGATCTTCTCGCCGTCCGCGATCATGGCGGGGATGATGTTGTGGCCAAAGTCATGCTTGGAGTTGGGATCGGCGTCATCCTGGAGCAGATACTTGCGCAGCTTCTTCCAGTCGAAGATGTAGATGCCCATGGAGGCCAGGGTGCTCTTGGGGTGCTTGGGCTTCTCTTCAAATTCCTTGATGTAGCCGTCCTCGCCAAGGTTCATCATGCCGAAGCGGGTGGCCTCCTCAAGGGTGACGGTCAGCACGGAGATGGTGCAGGCCGCGTTGTGCTCGACATGGTCGCGCAGCATGTCGGCGTAGTCCATCTTGTAGATATGGTCGCCGGAGAGAATGACAACGTGGTCGGGGTCATACTCTTCGATGAAGGACAGGTTCTGGCAGATGGCGTTGGCCGTGCCGGTGAACCAGGAGCCCTTCTCACCGGCGGACTGGTAGGGCGGGAGGATGAAGACGCCGCCGTCGTTCACGTCCAGGTCCCAGGGCTGGCCGCTGCCGATGTAGCTGTTGAGCTGCAGGGGGCGGTACTGGGTCAATACGCCGACGGTATCGATGCCGGAGTTTGCGCAGTTGGAGAGGGGAAAGTCAATGATTCTGTACTTGCCTCCGAAAGGCACGCTGGGTTTGGCGACGCTCTGGGTGAGGGCGTACAGGCGAGAACCCTGTCCGCCGGCCAGAAGCATCGCGATCATGGTTTTCTTCATGGGCAGCCTCCTCAAAATTTCGGTCAATTGCGGGCAAAACCCCGTCAAAAACAATTGGAATACCCGGGGAGAGCACTTGCGGCCTGTCCGCAATTGACTGTTTGTTTTTTTGCGCTGGGGTCAGTTGAAGCGATTCATGGCACGCTCCGGGCCATCTGTGATGTAGGAAATGACGGCCTCGCCCGCGCGATCTGCGGCGGCAAGCATGTCCTCCAGATCCTGGTTGCGAAATACCGACAGAACCCAGTCCGCCATATCGTAATCGGGATGGGGCGGCGCGCCCACACCGAGACGGACGCGGGGAAAGGCGTCGCTCCCGAGATGGGCGATGATGCTTTTGAGGCCGTTGTGGCCGCCGGCGGAGCCCTTCGGGCGCACGCGCAGCTTGCCGAGGGGGAGACTGATCTCGTCGGACACGACGATCACATGCTCCGGGGGAACCTTGTAAAAGCGCGCGGCCTCGCCGACCGCCTCGCCCGACAGGTTCATAAAGGTCTGCGGCTTCATGAGCAGCACCTTCTCGCCGTTTATCTCGGCTGGGGCGGTGAGCGCCTTGAAGCGCAGCTTGTTGATGCTCACGCCAAGCTTTTTGGCCAGGGCGTCGCCGGCCATGAAGCCGGCGTTATGCCGGGTGCATTCATATTTGGGACCGGGATTGCCGAGAAAGACCACAAGCCAGGAGACGGAGCCGGATGGTTTCAGGAACATCGCACAATTGAATCAATCGAAGAGATTGGAGATGGAGACCTCTTCGTAGATGCGGCGGATCGCCTCGGCAAAGACGGAGGCGGTGGACAGGTACTGGATCTTGTCGCACTTGGCGCGGTTTGCGGGATAGGGGATGGTGTCGAGCAGCAGCATCTCCTTGATGCAGCTGGAGTTGATGCGGTCGAGGGCCGGGCCGGAGAGAACGCCGTGGGTCGCGCAGGCGTAGACCTCCTTCGCCCCGCCGATCTCCTTGATGGCCTTTGCGGCGCCGACGATGGAGCCTGCGGTGTCCACGATGTCGTCGAGCAGGATGCAGGTCTTGCCGGACACGTCGCCGATGATGTTCATGACCTCGGACTGGTTTGCGCGCTCACGGCGCTTGTCAACGATGGCCATGTTGACGCCCAGCTTCATGGAGAAGGAGCGGGCGCGCGCGGTGCTGCCGACGTCGGGGGAGACGACCATGACGTCCTCGTTGCCCTTGCCGAAGAGGTTGACAAAGTGCTTGACGAAGAGATGGCCGCCCTGAAGGTTGTCCACCGGGATGTCGAAGAAGCCCTGAATCTGGGCGGCGTGCAGATCCATGGTCAGCACACGGTCAGCGCCGGCGGCGGTGATGAGGTTTGCAACAAGCTTTGCGGAGATGGGATCGCGGCTCTTGGCCTTGCGGTCCTGACGGGCATAGCCGAAATAGGGGATAACGGCGGTAATACGTCCGGCAGAGGCACGGCGCATGGCGTCGATCATGATGAGCAGCTCCATGAGATTGTCGTTGACGTGGTTGCAGGTGGACTGGACGATGAACACGTCCTTGCCGCGCACGGGCTCAAACACGGAAACAGAGCACTCCCCGTCGGCAAACTGCGTGACGTTTACGTTGCCAAGGCTTCTGTAAAGCTCGGATGCGATATGCTCAGCCAGAGCGGGATTGGAATTGCCGCTGAAAACCTTGATTTCCTTGCCATGTGAGATCATCTTATCTTTATCCTCCGTATATCGCTTTTTCGGAAAAACCACTGCCTGTGCCCCGCACAGTATGATTTCAGTCTATTATAACACCGCAGAACCGAAATGGGAAGAACTTTCGCTGTTTTTCTATGGCTTCAAAACGAAAGAAAAAAGCAATTTACAAGTGCGCTCTTTTTGTGTATAATATTAAATTGTTGATTTGAAACTGACATTATTTATGAAAGTGGTTTGAAAACATGCTGGAATTCGACGAATACAAAGTAAAACTGAACAACTGCAAGCCTGGGCTCGACGTGCTGCGCACGGCATTGAACCTGGAGGCTTCCCAGAAGGAGATCGAGGAGCTGGAGACCGCAAGCGCCCGCGAGGGCTTCTGGAACGACGTGGAGAAGTCCCAAAAGGTGCAGAAACGCCTCAAAAACCTCAAGGACAAGGTGGAAAATTACAATCGCCTCTGCGCCGCCTGGGACGATATGATGACCATCTGCGAAATGGCCATCGAGGAAAACGACGACTCCATGCTGCCCGAGCTTGAGCGGGAGTATGCCGAGTTCAGCGAGAAGATGGAGTCGACGCGCCTTTCCACCCTGCTGACCGGGGAATACGACGCCAACAACGCCATCCTCACCTTCCACGCCGGCGCCGGCGGGACCGAGGCGCAGGACTGGGCCTCCATGCTCTACCGTATGTACAACATGTGGGCCGACCGCCACGGCTACAAGGTGAAGGTCATGGACTACCTGGACGGGGACGAGGCCGGCATCAAGAGCGCCACCATCATGATCGAGGGTGAAAACGCCTACGGCTTTCTCAAGAGCGAGCACGGCATCCACCGCCTGGTGCGCGTCTCTCCCTTTGACGCGGCGGGCCGCCGCCACACCTCCTTCGCTGCGGTGGAGGTCATGCCCGAGATCGCAAACGACAACGAGATCGAGCTCAGGGACGAGGATATCAAGATGGATGTGTACCGCTCCTCCGGCGCAGGCGGACAGAAGGTCAACAAGACCTCCTCTGCCGTGCGTCTGACCCACATCCCCACGGGCATCGTGGTGTCCAGCCAGGTGGAGCGCAGCCATTTCCAGAACCTGGAGAACTGCAAAAACATGCTGCGCGCCAGACTGGCCGAGATCAAAGAGCGCGAGCACCTGGAGAAGATCAGCGATATCAAGGGCGTACAGATGAAGATCGAATGGGGCAGCCAGATCCGCTCCTATGTCTTCATGCCCTACCAGCTCGTCAAGGATCACCGCACCGACTTTGAAAACGGCAACATCGACAACGTCATGAACGGGGACCTCGACGGCTTCATCAACGCCTTCCTCTCCATGAGGGCGCAAAACTGATTTTAGCGCTCGCTCGGGCCGGGATCACAGTCGCCGTAGATAAGATCGTCAACGTCCATGTTTGATGCCTCCTTTTTTGCACAGCATAAGAGTATCCTATGCACCTGCCTGCAAAAATATGAAAAAATCGGGAACGGGGCGAAATTGTCTTGAAACAGACGGGGCGTTGGGGTATAATACCACAGTCTGCACAGCAAACCCGCAATATATAATATGTATCAGGAAAAAGGATGAGATAAACCATGAGTGCATCAACCGAAAGAAAAAACCGTCAGGCCGCCCGTGAGGCCGGTACCGACAAGAAGACCATCGCCCAGGCAAAAGAGGCTGAGGCAAAGGCAAAGAGCAGACTCCGCTGGACGCTCGGCACAATCGCGGTCGTGCTGGTGGTCGCGGTGGTTCTGATTCTGAACTCCAGCCTTATGTACAAAATCCCCGCCTTCACCGTGGGCAGCAAGAGCTACAACGCCTCCGAAGTGAGCTATCGCTACGCCAATCAGTACTATACCTTTGCCAACCAGTACGGCAACTATGCCAGCCTCTTCGGTCTGGACACCTCCAACGGCATCCAGGGCCTGAAGAAGCAGGAGTGCCCCATGCTGGAAAACGGCGGCACCTGGAAGGATTACTTCCTGAACGCTGCCAAGGAAGAGCTGGTTCACAGCACGATCCTGGGCCAGTACGCCGCTGAGAAGGGCATCACCTTGGACGAGGACGACAAGGCCCTGATCGACGCCGCCTTTGAAGGCATTGAAGAGCAGGCCCAGTCCGTCGGCTATATCAGCGCTGACAACATGCTCGCCGCAAACTACGGCACCGGCGTCGACCAGGCCCTGATCCGCCGCGCCTATGAGGATTCCACGCTTGCCAGCAAGGCCGCCGAGGCGCTGACCGACAGCTTCACCTACACCCCGGAGGAGCTGGAGGCAAAGTACCAGAGCTACGAGGGCAGCCAGGACTTCTTTGACTACGCCTATGCCTATATCGCCGCCGAGCGCGTGGAGAGCACGAACGACGCGGGCGAGACCAGCTCCGACGTGACGCCGGAGACCCTGGCCGCAGCGGAAGAGAAGGCCAACGCCATTGCTGACGCCTACAACAAGCCTGCCGAGGAGAAGCCCGCCGACGACAAGACTGCGGAAGAAAAGCCCGCAGAGCTTGACCCGGCCGACCGCCTGATCGAAGCCGCCAATTCCGTGGACGCCTCCGCCATGCGCCAGACCCACGTCTCCGGCAGCAGCATCCCCGCAGCCAATTGGATGCGCAGCGCCGAGCGCAAGGCCGGCGACATCACCGTCGAGCCCGACAGCAGCGGCTGCTACGTGGTGGTCTTCCTCGCGCGCGACGATAACCACTATGCCACCGCCAATGTCCGCCACATCCTGGTCATGGCCGAGGCCGACGAAAACGGCAGCTACACCGACGAAGCCAAGGCAGCCGCCAAGACCCGCGCCGAGGAGATCCTGGCCGAGTTCGAGAGCGGCGACAAGACCGAGGAGAGCTTCGCTGCCCTGGCAGAGCTCTACTCCGAGGATGTCGGCTCAAACACCAACGGCGGCCTGTATGAGAACGTGGGCAAGGGCCAGATGGTGTCTGAGTTTGACGCCTTCTGCTTTGCCGGCCACAAGCCCGGCGACACCGGCATCGTCTACGGCGAGAGCGGCAGCTACGCCGGCTACCATGTCATGTACTACGTGGGCGAGGGTGAGATCTACAGCGACGTGATCGCGGACGAAGATCTGCGCAACGAAGCGGCCAACGCCTGGATCGAAGAGAAGAAAGCGGCCAATCCCACCAAGGAAGGCTTCGGCATGAAGTTTGTCGGATAAAACAGCGATACAAGAATCCAAACCCCGCCGGGCATCCGGCGGGGTTTTCTGAAAGAGGAGGGCAAAATGCAGGAGAGAACGATACGCGCCGAAATGCTGCTGGGGCATGATGCCATGGAGAAGCTGCGGCAGAGCCATGTCGCGGTGTTCGGCCTCGGGGGCGTCGGTTCCTGGTGCGCGGAAGCGCTGGCGCGCTCCGGCGTCGGCGCCATGACGCTTGTGGACCGCGACACCGTAGGCGAGAGCAACATCAACCGGCAGCTGTGCGCCTATACCTCCACCGTGGGCAGGGCCAAGACCGCCGTCATGGCGGAGCATCTGCGGGACGTCAACCCCGACATCCGGGTCAACTGTATCGAGGGCCACTATGAGACGGCCGAGCGGGAGCGCTTTTTTGCCGACTACGATTTCGTGGTGGACTGCATCGACCTCGTTGCCTGTAAAATCGACCTCATCATGAGCTGCCGGGAGCGAGGCATCCCCATCGTCTCGGCGCTCGGCACCGGCAACAAGCGGGACGCGCAGCAGCTGAGGCTGGACGATATCTCCAAAACCTACGGCTGCACCTTCGCGCGCGTCATCCGCAAGGAGCTGCGTGTCCGGGGCGTGGAGCATCACCCGGTGGTTTTCAGCCCGGAGGAGCCCATGAAGCCCGCGCAGTTCGAGGCCCCGCCTCCCGGGAGGCGCGCCGTGCCGGGTTCCCTGATCTGGGTTCCTGCCAGCGCAGGCATGCTCCTGTGCCAGTACGTGGTGGAAGAGCTGTGCGCTTTGTGAACATTCCGTGAAATTATGGAAACCGCGGGAACTTTAAGAAAACTTTCAGCGTCTGGGTCTACAGTGTGCAAGAAGAAAGGACCCAGCCATGAAAATCAACACCAGAACCATCGCGCTCGCAGCAGCGCTTATCCTGATAGCCGACCGCGGCCTCACCGGCTGCGGCGCACAGACAGCCTCGGCGGAGGTTCCGCCGACTGAAATCCGTATGGCGGCAACGCCGGCGCCCACGGAAAAGCCGCCCATCGTCGGCGCAAGCTTCTCCGACGGCAGCGACGGGGGCCACGCCATCCTCGCCGACGGGGAGACGGTCTCCTACGCCAACATCACCGTCACGAAGACGGGCGAGGCTGAGGGGGACAAGGCCGACTTCTACGGCGACAACGCCGCCGTCCTTGCCGAAAACGGGGCGGAGCTGAACCTGCGGGAGATCTCCGTCACCACCGACGGGACTCACGCCAACGCCGTCTTCAGCTATGGCGAGGGGACGGTCGTAAACATTGCGGACTCCACCATCAACACTGCCGCCAACTGCTCGGGCGGCCTGATGACCACGGGCGGTGGCACCATGAACGCCGACAATCTGGTGGTGCACACCGCCGGCAATTCCTCGGCGGCGATCCGCTCCGACCGGGGCGGCGGTGTGGTGAACGTCACCGGCGGCACCTACAAGACAGACGGCGTCGGCTCCCCGGCGATCTACTCCACCGCCGACATCACCGTGAAAGACGCAGAGCTCAGCACCAGCGCCTCTCAGGGCGTCGTGATCGAGGGCAAAAATTCCGTGAAGCTGGAAAATGTCACCCTCACGGCGAACAATGTGCAGAAGAACAGCGGCAAATCTCCCTGGTATCAGGCGGTCATGCTCTATCAGTCCATGTCCGGCGACGCGGACGAGGGGACGGCCTCCTTCACCATGCTGGGCGGCGGGCTCACAAATCTGAACGGCGATATCTTTTTCGTCAACAATACCCGCGCCGTCATCAACCTGACCGGGGCCGATATCGTCAACGACGATCCGGAGGGTGTCTTCCTGCGGGCGGCCGCCGCCGGCTGGGGACGCGAAGGGAAAAACGGCGGCCATGTGGAGCTCTACACCGCGTCGCAGAAAATCGACGGCGATCTGCTGACGGACGAGCTCTCCACCCTGAACCTGTACCTCGGCGACGGCAGCACCCTTACCGGCGCGGTCAACCCCGCGAACGAGGGAGCGGCCTGTGTCTTCCTCACGGACGGCGCAAAGTGGACCCTCACCGGGGACTCCTATGTGCAGAGCCTGAGCTGCGAGGCCGACAGCATCCAGCTCAACGGCCACAGCCTCTATGTAAACGGCGAGCTCTATACCGAGGGCGCCGTGATGGAGGGCAGCCAGATTGCGTAACAGAATAATACTATTCCCTGATAGAAAGCGGACAAGGAATTCCGAGCAAAATTTGTGTCAGGCGAGGCGAAGCCCGCAGAGCATAATGGAGATATATGGTCAAGGGCTTCAACGAAGAATGGCGCAAATGTTGCCGGAAGGACTGTCAGATTTCTATCGGGGGATAGTATAAAGAAAAGCCCTGCAAGGACGAAGCTTGCAGGGCTTTTGTCATATTTGAAATCAGATCCCGCGGAAGGTGAAGCTCAGGTGCAGGGGCTTGCCTGCGGGCAGCAGGTACTCGGGATGCGTCTTGGCGCCCCAGCTGTCGTCGCCGGCAATGCCCATCTGCTGCAGGGCCACGCGGGCGACGGTATAACTGACCGGCGGCAGCTCGTGCTCGTGCAGGGCGTTTTCCAGCTCGTGCGGCGTCCAGGGCAGCACATTCACAGAGAGGGCGTCCCCGGCAAACTCGATGCCGCGGCCCCGGCTGTCGGTGACCCTGGCCCAGCGCACGCCGCAGTGGTTGCCGCACTCCTGCGGACGGAGGTAGCGGGCCAGCTGATCTCTGACCGCGCCCTCCCAGATGCCGAGCTTTCCGCCGTGCTGACGGTCGGCATAGGTCTCCTCCGGCCCGAGGCCGTACCAGCAGAGTCTGTCAAGCTCCGCGGGCAGACGGAAGAGCATCCCGAACTCCGGCATATCCGAGAGACCCTCCACGGGCGTATAGTCAAGCTCGGTCTTCACCGTGCCGTCGCCGAAGACCTCATAGCTCACCTTGCAGCTGCTCTCCGGCACGGTGGGCAGCTTGTAGCGGTAGGCCACGCGGATGCTGTGCTCGCGCGGCTCGATTTCGGGGACGTTGTCCGCCTGGGCGTAAAGACTTGCCAGCTTCCACTGACCGTAGCGCTGGGGCATCTGATTGCCCCGGTCGTTGTCAGTGGGCGCGCGCCAGAAGTTGGGCGCGGGCATCTGCTCCAAAAGCTCCCGCCCGCCGCAGACATAGGAGGACAGCCCCGGACGGATGGCGGAGAAGAGGACGGAGAAGCCCTCGCCCCGGACGCCGAGGTTGAAGGTGCCCTGCACGATCTCAAGCGGCGCGGTGCAGACAGGCTTTTTTGCCTTGCACGGCAGCACGGTCTGCCCGAAGGCGACCTCGTGCCCGGCTTTTGCCCAGGCGGTATCGGCCTTCAAGGCGAAGGACACGGTCACGGCCAGCTCGTCTTGGGGCGCGGCATCCTGCAGGCAGGCAATCTCCCGCGTCAGCGCCTCGGGGAAGGGGAAGCTCTCCTTCGTGAGCGGGGCAACCGCGATCTCCAGCGGGAAGCGCCGCCATTCTTTGCCCTCGCGCAGCAGGATCGCGCAGGCGGCAAAGCGGTCGGTATTGATAAACAGGTTCTTGTTTGTGACGGTAAAGGCGTTGCCGGAGAAGTCCACGGCGATGTTCTGGTAGTTGAACTTGACCTCCTGCATCTTGGGGGACGGGGCGTGGTCGCCGCCGTAGACGATACCGTTGCCGCTGAACTCCCAGTCGGTGGGCCGCTCCTGAAAATCGCCGCCGTAGGCCAGGAAGGGCTTGCCGTCCCGCCCGGTCTTGTAGATGGACTGGTCGGCCCAGTCCCAGATAAAGCCGCCCTGATACCGGGGCTCCCGGTCTGTGAGCTCGGTGTATTTGTGCATGGCGCCGCAGGAGTTGCCCATGGCGTGGGTGTATTCGCAGCAGATAAAGGGTTTGCCGCTGTGTTCCTTGAGCCACTTTTCAATATTGGCGACGCTGGGGTACATTTGGCTGAACATGTCGCTCGTGTCCGGGAAGCTCTGATCCCAGAAGATGCCCTCGTAGTGGACAAGGCGGTGCTTGTCGAGAGCGCGAAAGCGCTGGCTCATATCGAAGATGACCCGCCCGCCGTAGGATTCGTTGCCGCAGGACCAGATCAGCACACAGGCGTGGTTCTTGTCCCGCTGGTAGATGGACTCCACGCGATCCAGAAGCAGGGGCTCAAACTCCATGTGGTTTTTCGGAACCATGCCCTCGTCCTCTCTCCCCTGGGAGGCGGGCAGCATCCAGGAGCCGTGGGTCTCCATGTTGGTCTCGTCGATCACATACAGGCCGTAGCGGTCGCACAGGGCGTAGAGGGCGGAGTCGTTGGGGTAGTGGCTGGTGCGGATGGCGTTGATGTTGTGGCGCTTCATGGTGATGATGTCGCGCTCCAGCTCTGCGCGGTCGGGCACGCGCCCTGTGCGGGAGTTGAAGTCGTGGCGGTTCACGCCCTTGAAGACGATGCGCTTGCCGTTTAAGAGCATGAGGCCGCCCTTCATCTCAAAGCGGCGCAAGCCGATCTCCTGGGGGATTACCTCGGTGACGCTGCCGTCCTCGCTGAGTACCTCCGTCGTGAGCTGATAGAGGACGGGGTCCTCCGCGCTCCAGAGGGCGGGATTGGAAACCTCAAGCTTTGCCTGGGCCGCGCCCAGAATGATGACAGCCATACCGTCGGCAACCTTTTCACCGCCGCGGCTGAGCGTCAGGCGGAGCTTGCCCTCGCCCCTGGCCTTGGCATGCACCTCGAGAGTTGCGGACTTAAGGTTCTTTGCCAGAACGGGCGTGACGGCGAGATCGGTCACCGCGGTCTTCGGCAGGGCGTAGAGGAAGACGCTGCGGAAGATGCCGGAGAAGCGGAAGAAATCCTGATCCTCAAACCAGCTGCCGGGCGTCCACTTGAAAACGCGCACCGAGAGAGTGTTCACGCCCTCCTGCAGCGCGTCGTTCAGCGCAAAGTCCGACGGGGAGAAGCTGTCCTCGCTGTAGCCCAGGTACACGCCGTTGAGCCACACAGCAAAGCCGCTCTCCACGCCCTGGAAGGAGATGTTGACCTCTTCGCCCCGGAAGCTCTCCGGCAGGGTGAACTGCGTCACGTAGTCCGCCACGGGGTTAAAATGCGTCGGCACCTCGCCGGGGCGCAGGGCCTCGGTTCCGTCCCAGGGGTACTGATAGTTGTTGTAGGCGGGCTTGTCCCAGCCCTCCATCTGGATGTGGGCGGGCACGCGGATGCTTGCCCAGCCGCTGCTGTCCACGTCGGGGAAGTCCTTCGGCGCCTCGCTGAGATTGCGGGCGTAGTGGAAGCGCCACACACCGTCGAGCGGGAAGCGCAGGGAGCTGACGCCCGCGTGCGCCTCGGCCTCGCTGCGGTAGGCGATGTGGTCGGAGTGGGCGGGCAGACGCCCCTGCGCAAAAACAGCCGGATCTCTCACGACCCGGTCAAAGCTGAAAGTTTTCATGGCAAAACGCTCCTGAAAATCAAAGTATTTCCAAAGCATACTATACAAAAAATAACGCCCTCCGTCAACCGCTTTTGCGGGACGAAGGGCTTCGTTTATATATGGCAAACGGGCTGGCGCCGCAAACCACTTTCTGACCTCCCTTTGGAAAAAGGGAGGTGACCGAAGGCCGGAGGGATCGAAAGAGCCGAAGCACCCCTGCGGGTTAAGGGGAGCGCGGCGATCTCTTGCCTTAAGGCAATACCGCACAATGCGGCAAGAGCAGATTCCGAGAAAATCTGAGTTCTGATGATGGCACTTTTTCGCAGATGTACTTTGTGTACCTCAAGAAAAAGTGACAAAATCAGGGCTCAAATTTTCCGGAAGATGCCGCAGGCGTATTGTGCGGTGTTGCCTTAATATAATTGGGCGAGACGTAAAACCTGCTCCCGGTTCCTGAGCGCGGTTCCGGCGCCGACTGCGCTTGCGCAGATCGCGCCGCAGGCGTTGGCAAAGCGCAGCGCGTCCTCCGCGGCGGCGCCGCGCAGAAGCTCCGAGACAAAGCCCGCCACAAAGTTGTCGCCCGCGCCGGTGGCGTCCACCGCCTGAATCTTGCAGGCGGGCAGGCGGATTTCGGCCTCGGCGTTTTTAAAGTAGCAGCCCGCGGCCCCGAGCTTGATGACCACGTTTTTCACACCGCAGGAGAGAAACACGTCGGCCATCTCCTCGGGCGTGTCCTTGCCGGAATAATAGCGGGCTTCGTCCTCGTTCGGGGTGATGCAGTCAATGAGCGGCAGGGAGTCGCGCAGATCCTCCAGCGTCAGAAAACGGAAGTTCGGCAGCTTCGTGTCGGCAAAGACAAGCTGCCCCGCCGCTTTCGCGGCATGCAGCACCGCCGCAATGATCTCGGGATCATCAAAGGGCGCGCGGAAGAGGGAGCCGAGGATGATCGCCCGCGCGTCGGTAAAGCGTGCGCTGTCCCGTTCGGGGTGGAAGTTATGGCGATGCGCGCCGTTGGTGATGGACTTGCGCGTCCCGTCGGCATTGACGAACATGGTGGTCACGGGCGTGGGGTGCTGCGCGTCGCGCAGGATGCGCCCGGTGTCCACGCCGCAGCGGTCCAGCGCCCCGACGATCATATCCCCGGCGTCGTCCGTGCCGAGAGAACAGTAAATGCCCGTTTTCGCCCCGAGCTTTGCTGCGGCCATGGCCTCGTTGACGGCTTCGCCCCCCACGCTCAGGGAGCCGGATTCGGCGCGGAAGCCGGAGGCGGAGACAGGCTCCGGGTCAAAGCCCCGGATAATCGAGTCCACCAGCGCCGTGCCGACGCAGATGAGATCAAAGCTGTGCTCCACAGGGGAGACCTCCTTCTTTATGGACTGATCGACTGACTTCTATTTTGCGCAAGAGACGCCGGAAAGCAAGTTTTATCGTTTCAGCACGACCTCGCCCGCACGGGCGCTGCGGTAGGCGCCGTTTTGCATGACGGGCTGGCCGTTGACAAAGACGTGGACGATGTCGGTGCCGTCATAGATCGTTCCGTTTTTCAGCAGTGTTTTCATGGTCAGACTCATTTGACAATTTTTTGTCAACTTCGACGGCCATTATACAGCACGCGCCGCCTGGAATCAAGGCCGCGCGTTAAAGCTGAAAGAAGCTGCGGGGGATGTGACAGTAGCCGCCCGGATTTTTGTCGAGATATTTTTGGTGGTATTCCTCGGCGGGGAAGAAGTTTCTGAGCGGCTCAAGCTCCACGGCGAGCTTCGCCCCGGCCTTTTTCTCCTCCGCGCGATAGACGGCTTCGATCTCCGGGAGCTGGCGCTCATTGGTGTAGTAGATACCGGTTCGGTACTGGATGCCGCGGTCGCCGCCCTGCCGGTTGACAGAGAGGGGATCAATGACCATAAAGTAGAATTCCAGCAGCCGCCTGAGCGTCATGCGCGCGGGGTCAAAGTCGACGCGCACGGTCTCGGCGTGTCCGCTGCTGCGGCAGACGTCCTCATAGCTCGGCGCGCAGTCCGGGCCGTTGGCGTAGCCGACCTCGGTATGCGTCACGCCGTCAAACTGATCCAGAAACTTCTGCATGCCCCAGAAGCAGCCGCCGGCGAGATAAATCGTGTTCATGGGTTTTCCTCCGTTCTTTTTTCAGGGATCGAAGCTGTGTCTTTCCAATGCCGCCCAGCCAAGAAAGCCGTGGGAGGATCTTCATACAAGGGGCTGTAGCAAAACGTTTTCCTTTAGGCAACACCGCACAATACGCCTGCGGCATCTTCCGGAAAATTTGAGCCCTGATTTCGTCACTTTTTCTTGAGGTACACAAAGTACATCTGCGAAAAAGTGCCATCATCAGAACTCAAATTTTCTCGGAATCTGCTCTTGCCGCATTGTGCGGTATTGCCTTTATGTCATTCTGAGGAACGAAGTGACGAAGAATCTTTCTTTTGAATGTTTTGCAAGTTTTCTGGGAAAGATCCTTCGCTTACGCTCAGGATGACAGGCGTTTTGCTACAGCCCCTCAGCAGATCTTTTCGGCTCCCGCCTTATACGCCGGCCTCTTCGGAATTCAGCGCGGGGATCGGCTTGGAGAGCGTGCCGTCCTTGCTCCACTTGTGGATCTTGTAGATCACATAGACGGCCAGCGCGAAGGTCAGCACCATCACAACCAGCGTGAAAATGAAGTAGTAGTCATTGATTTCTATGCACTTGATGCTGAAATCGAACAGTCCGTGAATGAGGATCGGGATGAGCAGGGCCTTGACATGGTCACTCTTGTTTCCGGTCTCCAGGAACAGACCGTAATAGTAGCCCATAATGGCGCCGAAGAGGAAATGAAACGGCATGACTGCCCTCATCACAGCGATAGCCAAGCCGGAGGCGTAGGTGAAATCCTCCACCACCTGGAAGGCAATGCCCACGATGGCGGCGCAGATCAGCGCGTCCATCCGGTTTTTGATCACGCCGGGCTTTGCGGAGGAGATACGCATGGCGAAATACTTGAGCCCCTCCTCTATGGCCGCGACGAAAACGAAGTTTTGAATAAATGTTCTCCACAGCGTGGGCTTGCCGTTCAATGCCTCAATGCGCGCCGAAATGCCCGCGGCAACTTCGGGGTCCGGATTTGAAAACATCTGCTTGACAGTGTCAGGGCCGAGCCGGATCGCCAAAGCGAGCAGGCCAAGCAGGAGCGTGATGATGGTGGCGCCGATGACACACAGGACACCGGTAATGACCATTTTGAGAACGCTGCCCTTCGGGAACGGATCATCCTTCTTGATGCGCAGCATCCAGATGAAAAGAAGAACGGAAATGGGAAAAGAAATAAACTGAGCAATGGACATTCTGATCACCTCATAAAATTTGTGCTTTTGGGATTATAACACAGGATGCGCTGCGGGACAATATGCGATTTGCCGCTGACGCAGTCGGTATAAATGCGCTCACTTGACCGTGCGCAGGATATAGCCGCATTCCGGGCAGATCGCGGTCTCGCCGGACTGGTTTTCAAAATGATGCAGCTTCATGACCTCATCGAGCGGGTACAGGTAGGCCTTGATCGGCAGGTTGTCGTAGGCCATGCAGGCGCAGTCCCCGTTATTCCGGAAGCTCTCGATCGCGTTTGTCCAGTCGATCCAGCTGCCGTGGCGGAAGCTAATCAGACTCTCACCGGGATTCACGACGGCTTTGCAGTAGCGCTTGAGCGTCCGGCCCTCGTCCTTGTGGAGCTCGTTGAAAACAGCGGGTCCCTTTTCGCCAAGGCTGCTGGTGTTGGTGAGGGCGTACCGCAGACCGTCCGCGGTCGGAACGCGCTCAAGAACGACCACGCCGATACGGGAGCCGGCGGAGAACGCCAGCTTTTCGCCCAGCTCAAGGCGGTGATATCCCGCAAAGTCGAAGCGCTGGGTCGTACTCTCCAGAAGCCTTCCGTCCGTCGGCTGTACGGCGCCCTCCGGCAGGAGATAGACCGAAACCGTGACGGCGGTATCAAGCTCTCCCGTCATGGCCGAGACATACTGCAGGACGCTGTCTTCCTCCACCTCAAAGATGTTCGCCGCGTAAACCGGCTGCTTAAAGAGCGTGGAGCTGATGATCGCTGCGGGCATGTGGTCGTAGTCGAGCAGACTCAGGTGATCCATCTGCCGGTTGTCCTCGTCCACGACATATTCAAAGCTCTCAATGCCGGAGAGACTCTGGTCATAGTAGGAGAGCCAGAAATAGCCGTCCTTGCCCCAGTCTTCGCCCCAGCTGTTCTTCACGATCCAGGCGCCGTTCTCCGGCGGCTGATAGCCCTCCCGGAAGGCGGAGACCGGGAAGCTGTCATCCCAGCCCACTACGGTCACGGCATGGTTTGCCTGCACATGCTCATAGGTATAGTGGGCATAGATTTCCGACTTTTCACCGGAGAAGTTCAGGTAGGGGACATGCGCGGCGTCCTCATCCTCTTCGGCAGCCAGCTTCTTGTAATCGTCGCCGAAGTATTTGGACTTCAAAACCCGGATCGTCTGCTCCCGGTCGAGGCCGGCGTCGGCATACGGGTTTTCTTTTAGCTCATGGAGCTTCAGCGCGATCTCCATGAGGCGCTGCAGATCCGTGTCGGACAGGGTATCCGCATCCACGACGCCCGCGCGCAGATCGACGTAATCGGAGAGCTCCTGCTTGGAGACCTTGTCGGTGCCGCCGTATCTGCTCAAAAGACGCGCGCGTACGGCGTCCGGCTCCTGCGGCATGGACAGATCCGCGCAGAAGCTGATGCCGACGGCCCTGCCCTTCAAAAGCTCGCTCTTGATCGCCTCGGTGGCCTCGGGCCGGTAGACGTAGTTCCCGTCCGCGTCGATCGAAGCCGGGGCGGGCAGGACGTTGGCGTTCTTGAGCTCAAAGCTCTGCATGTAGCGCTGCTCCTCCGGGAGACTCCAGTCGCCCTCGCTGTTCCGGCGGCCTTCGCTGTCGCCGTAGGGAACCAGCGACTCCTTCACGACGCCGATGCCGGAGGCCAGACTGGAAGCGGCAAAGAAATAGTTTCCGCCGTAGTCATAGGTCGACACATCCGAACCCGGCGCCGGATAAACGCCCTCGCCCGCCTGACCGACGTTATAGGGATACGCGCCCTCCGGGTAAGCCTCCGCCTCAGGCAGCGCCGTCGCCGTGAACCACGCAAGGTGCTTTTCGGACAGATCCATCTCCTCGCTGTTCTTCTCAAGATACTCTTCCGCCGTCATCCCCAGCGCGTTCAGGATGCTGGCCTCGCTTGCCGCCATGGTGGCAAAGCTCCAGCAGGTGCCCCAGGGACTCTGGCTTTTCACGGAGGTGACAACACCGCGCTCGCGCAGGTCAAACTTCTCCGGAAACGTATCCGCAACGGACGTCCAGTTCAGCGAGGAATAGATATCGTCGACGTCCTCGCCGGACTTCATCAGCACCGCAGCGGGCGCGGCGAGCTGCTCTCCCAGATAGTCAAGGGCGTGCTGTTCATCATCGGACAGCGCGTCTCCGCTGACGGTCTCGGCAAAAGCGCAGCTCAGCAGAGAGGACAGCAGCGCCGCGACCAGCAAAATGCAAATGAGTTTTCTCTTCAAGGCATATCCCTCCGTTTGTGATTGTTCTGTAAAATTCTACCGCGGTTTCACGCGCTTTGCAATCTTTTTCTGCGCCGCAGCGCCGAAGGGCTTTCTCGCCGACAAAAAAACACACGATAGACTCCGGAGAAAAACCGGGTGAGTCCATCGTGTGTGTTTTCTTTTGATTGAATCGGGAAATTACGCTTTCGCGCTGCCGTCAAGCTTCTGCGCCCATGCGGTATGCCAGGTTCAGCGCGGGGTGCGCCGGGTTTTCTCCCGCTGCGGTGACGCCGCCCATAAAAACGGTTCCGGCGAGCTTTGCGCGCTCAAAGCATTCGATCCAGCCCTCCACGCCGCTCACGGCGCGCTGGGGCACAGTCTCCTCATCCTCGGCGGCGGCTGTCAGCAGATACACGTCGCGGAAGGCGTAGTCGCTGGGAAAGAGCGGGTTCAGGCGGTCAAGCAGGGTCTTGAGCTGGCCGGACATCTCATAGTAATAGATCGGCGTGGCAAAGACCAGCACGTCGGCCTCCAGCGCCTTCTGGCAGATCGTGTCCGCGTCGTCGCGGATCACGCAGCGCTGCTTCTCCTGACATACAAAGCAGCCGCGGCAGAAGTTCACGGTCTTGCCGCGCAGGGATATAAGTTCCGCCTCGTGGCCCGCCTCCTGCGCGCCGCGGGCGAAGGCCTTCGCCAAGGCTTCGGAGTTGCTGTTCATGCGGGGGCTTGCCGATATGATCAGTATTTTTTTCATGTGTTCCTCCTGTTATTCCAAGGTGAGTGTGATCGTAACGTCACCGTTTCCAAGCAGCTCGCTCAGCTCCGACGCGGACTTGTCCGCGATCCGCCCGAGCCGGGTATAAGCCCAGGAATTCGACCCGTAGAATACGACGAGCTGGTTTGCGGAATAGAGAACGATGTCCCCGGCCTGCGTTGTCGTCTGGCGGTCTTCGCGCGGCAGGCTCTTTCCGAGGGAGCCTACCTGCTCAAACCCGCCGTACATGGACATGTCAATGCTGAGGCCGCCGCGCGAAAGCTCCTTCAGCGCCTCCACAGATGCGTTGTCTTCCCACGCGACTTCGACGTCGGTTTCACCGATCTTCATGTGCATCGTTTCCGTCTCCTCACTTTCTGCTTTGCTGTCCTGCGGCGGTTGCGCTGCAGGCACTTTTTCCGCCGGGGCAGGTTCGGCAGACTGCACCGGCGCGGCTGCCTGGCTCTGCGCACTGCCGCAGCCGACACAGAGCGCCGCAATGATGACGATGAGAACCAAAGGGAGTATCGGCTTCATACCCTGCCTCCTGCTTTCTTAACGAAGATACTCTGCGAAAAAGTGCTGAAGCTTATCAAAGGGGATGGCACCCTTGCCGCCGCCGTCGTAGAGGTCGGTATGCACCGCGCCGGGAATGATCATCAGCTCTTTGTTGTCGGTGTATTTGCTGTCGCGCACCATGTCGGCATAGGCGTCGCGGCTGAAGTAGCAGGAGTGGGCCTTGTCGCCGTGGATCAGCAGCACGGCCGAGCGGATCTCGTTGGAGTAGCGCAGAATGGGCTGGTTGATAAAGCTCTCGCAGCCGATCACGTTCCAGCCGCCGTTTGAATTGAGCGAGCGGGCATGGTAGCCGCGCGGGGTCTTGTAGTAATCGTAATAGTCCTTCACGAAGAAGGGGGCGTCCTCCGGCAGCGGATCGACCACACCGCCGCCAAGCTTGTATTCGCCAGCCTTCAGATCGGCAAGGCGCTGTGCGCACATGGCTGCCTTCGCCTGATAGCGGGCTTCCTCGCTGTCGGCGGAGTCGAAATAGCCCTTGGCGTTGACGCGGGTCATGTCGTACATGGTCGCCGCCACCGTCGCTTTGATGCGGGTGTCCAGCGCGGCGGCGTTGAGAGCCATCCCGCCCCAGCCGCAGATGCCGATGATGCCGATACGCTCCGGGTCGACCAGCTCGTGCAGGGAGAGAAAGTCCACCGCAGCCATGAAATCCTCGGTGTTGATGTCCGGGGAGGCCATGTAACGCACGTTTCCGCCGCTCTCGCCGGTGAAGGAGGGGTCGAAGGCCAGCGTCACAAAGCCGCGCTCCGCCATCGTCTGGGCGTAGAGGCCCGAGCACTGCTCCTTGACCGCGCCGAAGGGGCCGGAAACGGCGATCGCGGGGAGCTTTTCCGCCACGCCCTTGGGGATATACAGGTCTGCCGCCAGCGTAATGCCGTAGCGGTTGATGAATGTGACCTTGCTGTGGTCGACCTTATCGCTCTTCGGGAAAGTCTTGTCCCATTCCTGTGTCAGTTTCAGCTTCTCAAGTTTCATGGTGCCTTCTCCTTTACCTGTTCTTGGTTTCACGGATCAGCCTGTCCAGCCTGTCCAGTTGCTTCTGTTTTTCGTGGAGCTCTTCCAGCGCATCGCAGCGGCATGAACGCAGACAGCGGATCAGATCCTCGGCGCTGCCGTTTTGATAAAAGTGTTCAGCCCGCTGAATTGTCGCCTCGCTGCAGCCCGCGTCACACATGCACTCGTGCATGGTGTTCCAATCGACCATATCGCTTTCCTCCCGCGCTGTCCTTGCAGATAGAGAATACCATATTGCAAAGCGGGGCGCTAATAGCTATAATGAATATCGTGATATTCAGAAACGGCATATCAAGGAGGACGCCATGGAGATCCGCACGCTTCGCTACTTCCTCGCCGTCGCCCGGGAGGAGAACATGTCCCGCGCTGCCGAGCAGCTGCATGTGACGCAGCCCACGCTCTCGAAGGCATTGAAAGCGCTGGAGGATGAGCTTGGGAAAAAGCTCTTTACCAGGCACAGCTTCAGTATTGCGCTCACCGAGGAGGGGGAGCTTCTCCGCAGCCGCGCGGAAGACCTCCTTTCCATGGCGGACAAGATCGAGCGGGAGTTTTCGTCCCTGGACGACATCACCGGCGGCGATATTTACTTCGGCCTTGCCGAGTCCTACCAGATCCGCTATCTCGCCAGAGAGGTTCATGCGTTCAAAAAGCTCTACCCCGACCTGCGCTATCATATCACAAGCGGGGATACGGAGCAGGTCACGGAAAAGCTGGACAAGGGTCTGCTGGATTTCGCCGTGATCTGCGAGAGGCCGGATGAAAAAAAGTACCGCTATGTCCTGTTCCCGGAATCGGACTACTTCGGCGCTGTTTTTCCTGCGGATTCTCCGCTTGCCCAAAAGGAAGAAATCCGCGCGGAGGATCTTGTCGGGCTTCCCCTTTTCACCTCCGAGCAGAGCTGGGAGAACGATATCCGCCCCTGGGCGAAGGAGAGCTTCTCCAAGCTTCATCTGGAGGGAACCTTCCGTCTTGCCTTCAACGGCTCCCTGTTTGCCAGGGAGGGGCTCGGTGTCCTGCTGACGCTGAACAATCTGATCGACACCTCGCCCGGGAGCGGTCTGGTGTTTCGCCCGCTGTACCCGCGGCTTGAAATGAAGATGGTTCTGATCTGGAACAAATACCAGAGCTTCACCCCGATTGCGGAGCGCTTCTTAAAGCAGATCAAGACCTCCTTTACTGCGAACTGACGTTTCCCCGCCTGCATCAGCACTGTGATGCTTCTGTGATTGTCGGCATGCTAAACTGAGCCCGTACTTGAGAAAGAAACAAACTCAGAAACAGAACAACCACCAACATCAGATATAAAGAAAAAGTAAAGGAGATTATAAAAATGAAAAACATTGAAAATATGAACGCACTCAACGATATGGCAGCGGAAATGGTCGCCGGCGGAGATGGCCTGCCCACAATCTTCAATCCGGGCACACCGCTTGTCATGGATCACAAAAGAGCCGCAGGCAATGATACGCCGACTATTTATCCGCCCCTTGGGCGTCCGCTCCCGTTCCCTCAGGATCGCAGGGGGAAATAAGACGCCCTCTGTAATAAACGCCAACCCGTATGCGCCGATTCAGAAAATCCAGGGCCTTCCCAAGCGAAAAGGACCGCTTGCTTCAAAACCGACAGTATGGTAGAATTTTTCTGGACATCTCAAAGAAAGAAGGACTGCATATGGAAAAACAAATACTCTATATTAATGCATGTGTGCGTAAAGAGTCCAGAACCAAAAGGCTGGCAGAACAATTGCTCTCAAAGCTGGGCGAGCCTTATGAAGAACTATGCCTGGAGAAGATTGCCTTTCCTGTCGTTAACGAAGAATACCTTAATAAGCGCGATCAGATGATTTCCTCAGGCAGCTTTCAAAGCCCCATGTTTGACCTTGCACGGCAGTTTTCGGAAGCGGAGACCATCGTGATTGCAGCTCCGTTTTGGGATCTGTCCTTTCCCGCCATGCTAAAGCAGTATTTGGAGCAGATCAATGTCGTGGGTATTGCTTTTAAATACTCGGAAGAGGGAGTGCCTGTTGCTCTTTGCAAAGCAAAGAGACTCTTTTATGTGACAACAGCAGGGGGCTTTTTCGTTCCGGAGGATTATGGATTCGGGTATATCAAAGCATTGGCACAGAATTACTATGGCATTCAAGACGTCAGAAAAATTGAAGCTGTCGGCCTTGATATCTACGGCGCCGACGTCGATTCGATTATGAGAGATGCAGAGGACGCCCTTCCTTGCTTTGGACGATAATGGATTCCAATATTGCTCTTCACGCAAAAATCGGATCATCACAAAACTTTAAGGCGTCAAATTGCAATTAGCAGCGCCTTCTTCCGCTATTGTCTTTCTTTAGGGCCTTAAAGTCATAATTCATGCCAAAACAGGAGAACGCCTCCAAGCGCTTTTGCTTGGAAGCGTCCTTCTTTGTTTCAGGGACTTTTTCACAGCCTTGTTTTTCGTGCGTTCCAATCGGGAAAAATCACTTCACCGTGATCGCGGTCACGTGGGGCTGGGGGCCTTCGTACCAGTACAAAAAGCCCTCGACATCAACGGTATCGCCGACCTTGAGGTTCTTCACGGCTTCGTAAACCTCGCTGCCCGGGACGGTCAGATAGCGGCGCACGACAAAGGTATACACGGCGCCGTTGACCTGCAGATCAAAATAGAGGTCGCAGTTGCCATCTTCGCCGGAGTTATCGTAGTTGTAGAAGAAGGCCGCTCCGTCCCCCTTGTCGGCTACAACGGCGTCGGAAACCTTGACGGCCTGGTTGATATGGGAAGCAAGCTCCTCGGTACCCAGCATGTTGGTGACGTCCAGAGCCTCGGCGATGAAGCTGTCGCCGTCCACAAAGCGGAAGCTGCCGTCGACGACCTCAACCTCGCCGGACCATTCGCCCTTGTATCCCTGGAAGGCGATCTTCTGACCGGGGACCAGCTTTTCATAATCCGCTTCCGGACAGGCAATATCGTACAGGAAATAGGCGCCGTCCTTGTCGGCTGCGTAGATGGAGGTCTTGTTGTCCCACCAGGTGAGCTTGGCCTGGACATAGGCCTCGGCGTTAACGGGACTGTCGACCGCGGCGGCGGCATAATCGGCATAGCTCATCAACTTGGCGGGGGCTTCGGTGACAGGCGCTTCCGTGGCGGCGGGAGAGGGTTCGGCCGTGGGGGCAGGCGTCGCGGCAGGAGCTGCCGGCTGTCCGCAGGCAGTCAGCGTAAAGAACATGGCGAGGGCAAGAATCAGGGCAAATTGCTTTTTCATCAGGATCCTCCTTCATAAAGGTGCTATACGTTTATTATAGCCTCTGTTCGCACAAAATCAAGGCTCCGCTCAGCAGCTGTCGGACGATTTCCGCTTTTTCCGGCGCCGGGCGGTATCATAGAGGAAAAACAGCGCGATCAGAACCCAGGCGACAGCGAGGGAGGAGAGCAGCACGACCGCGGTCTTCGGCAGCGGGCCGAGC
>Ga0310691_10002358_pt1 | contig 25407 bp, 33 predicted proteins | sample 176DNAGHGlowgp2_FD_203887 | JGI IMG/M metagenome (GOLD analysis project Ga0310691, IMG submission 203887) | Sheep rumen microbial communities from Palmerston North, Manawatu-Wanganui, New Zealand - 1766 DNA GHGlow gp2 (v2) (version 2) | ecosystem: Host-associated > Mammals > Digestive system >...
CCGATGGAGTCCCCTCATCAACAGAAGCAACAAGATAGTTTCCAACGTTCTGCCCACTTATAACACTTTCGTTTGATGCCTTAATGGTTATTCTGTAATAAAGGTCATTCCTACTAAATGTATATGGAGAGGTTGACCATGCGGAAAATTGGTCATAAAAAGAATAATCTGCATTGTATCTTGTTACAGACATAACATAGCCTTGTTTTGGCTTAATAGTTACTGGCGAAAAAAACCTCATATAGGGCTTTGTTGCAAGTCTTTTCCCAAAAAGGCTTTCGTTTGCTTGTAGAACATTAAAGACACCAGTTCCTGTTATCGTGGCATTACTCCATATATCTGTACTTAGCACTTTTCCAAATGAAAGGTTTGCTTCAAGGCATGTATCGGCAATAGAATCTGGTACTGCGGCAGTGATATACGTTAAAGTTGTTTTATTTAGGAAAGTGTTTACATCAACTGTTTCAGATGACACATTTGTCACATTTATCCTAAATCTATAATTTGGATAATTGTAATAGAAATATGATAAATCAATAACCCGTGTTACATAATTGGCATCAAATTGCTTTACAAATCCATTTCCAAACCATGTGCCGACATAGGTGTCGTTTTCATCCCATGCAACCAACATGATTTTTACTCCATTGTGAGTTCTAATCTCTCTTATATCCCTTGTTATATAGTTTTTGGTGCATACATACGTTTGAGTATAAGCATTATATATTCCATTTACGGTTGTCCAATACCCACTTTGTATTTCGCTATCATTAAATTTCCTCGATGCACTCAAAGAATCCTTTATTGTTTCAACACTCTCCCAATCACTTTCTATTGTGCTGAATGATGTTGCCATCAATCTGTACTGTACGTAGTTATTGTCATTACTATGTACAAAACGAATCTGCATTCCACCCCTGCGAATAGTGGTTGGAATAAGTGTTGCAAGATTTGCGTCGCTTAACAAAGCACTCAAAGATGCGAATGTAGCATTACTATTACGCGCGGTAACATCCCACACTATTTCACGTGCTACTCCACCACTTTTTACAAGGTTGTTGCTATCGGCCTCTGGAGTATCATCTATCACAAGTGTTTCAATAGTACCAGGCTCAAGGATTTCTATATCACCACTACCAACTAGACTTTGACCATTAACAGTCTTAATTGTTTGCAGTGCTGTATCTGCTTTACCTAAGCTTGTCTGTACACCAGAAGCTAAATCACTTGCAGGAATGCCTGTAGTGGGTTTCTGATAAGCATTTTCTGCTTTTAATAATGAATTTTGAACTTCTTGAGATAAATCTGTTTTAGGAATACCTGTACTTGGGGGAGTATAAGTACCAACTTCTTTATTATCAATAGCTCTTCTTAAATTCCTAAGTTGTTGTTTAACTTCAGGAATGCTATCAATTCTTTCTACATTAAAATTATCTAAGTAACTCATAATTTAATCATTTATTTGTTTATAATCGATATTAAAAACTTTACATAAAGGTTTCATAATCCAAGTCCAAAATACAGGAGCAAGAATAGCACTATTTGTAAGATGTTTTATATCCATTCCTGCAAAATAATAGATTACAGAAATAATAATCAAAGACACTAATAAAACTACTCTTTTACCCCAAGTACTTAAATTTTTAACACCTTTAATTTCATCTATTGTTTTAATAACAATATATGTTAGAACATTAACAGAAATACAAAAACTAAAATCAAATGAATCTAATGTATTTTGAATACTATTAGTTATAATATCTAAATTCATTTTCTTATACGTTTAATATCAAAAATATTACTTACTAAGTTTGCTAAAACATTTCTACCAAAATCATCTTCATTTTCTTGATGATGTTTTGAAAGATATACATTTACAACTTTACAAATTTGCTTTAACATAATATTATTTTGATGAGTTTCTTCTGCTATTTGTTCTAATATATCTAAAACATAATTTTCATCTTTTTTAGTCATTATCAAGTTTTAACTTGTAGGATTTGGATTGTCATAATCAGTACTATCTCCAGAATCACTACTACTAGAACTATCATTTGTGTAGCTAACATCTGGACTATCTGAACTACTTCCATCAAGATCGTTTACTGTATCAGAACTAGCATCATCATCTATCACTATTATGTCATCCTTTGTAAATAAATAAGTAACATTATTAATTGTTACAATAAAACTATCTGCACTCTCATACCCCTCTAGAAGGGAATCAATATGTTTAATTATCTCTTCTCCTTGTTCTTGTTTATTCAAGTTATAAGCAGCAACTGCAGTTTGAAATAGCTCATATGCTTCCATAACAACACTACTACTTCCTGCACATTTACAATTAGGATTTATAACTTTTCTTTCACCATAACATACTAAAAGCTCTAGAATTTTATGATAAGTTCTAAACCAAACAAGAGGAGCATAACTAAACACAAACTCAATATTATCTATATTATTAGCCATGCTTAACTAATACTATTAAAAAGATTAATTACTCTATTTTGAACACTAGGAGTAAATGAATTTATATACTTCAATTGCTCTTGTAATATTAAATTCAATTTTAATTTAAACCGCTTTGCGGCATTAACAAGATAACCTTGAGCATTAAGTGCTACAATACAGTTACCCATATTCATACACTTAACCTCAAGGTTACTTTGTATATTTTCTACAATGTTAGGTTTCATAATAAGAACTTCTTATTAATGATTAAATACTTTATTATTTACATATATGGAATATTGTTCAGTGTCTATTGTAAGTTTATTATTTAGTTGACGTATTCTTGTAACTGCGTCCTCTTTATTATAGACTACTTGGAAACATTCCTTAGCTACATCGTCAATCCATTCTTCTTTTAATTTTGTTGCAAGACTTATACCGCTATGTTCGTATAAAGCAAAAACAGAATAAACTTTATAATATTCAGTACTTACAGTTTTGTAAAGAGTTTGTTTAATACTATCTTGATTTGTATCAATGTTATTATGTATTATTATGTCTATACATTGTGTAAGTATTGCAGATTTAAAGCTATCAAATGCTATACTAATAACAGAGTCTAATCTTGCACTTTCTTTCTTTTCTGCATCTTGAAATTGTTTATCAAGAATTTGATTAAGTTTAACTATGTTTATTGTATTTTCTTTAAGGGCTGTTGCCATTTCGAGAAGTGGCTTATTTTTGTCTTTAGACTTAAAATAATCAATTAGTCTAATTATTAAAGTATAAACAACAAAAACACAACTTGAAATAATAACTGTAACATAAGAAGAATTTCTGACGCTTTCATTTACAATTTCATTTATTGTTTGAAAGTCAGTCATTGTTACAATTTGATAAATCCAAACACCCCGTAGAAGAGATGTTTGGATTTAATTAAGTTAGGTTACTATGCTTATACAGAAGATGAACTTTCATCTCCTTCGCCGAGAATAGTATCAATATCGCTAGCAACAGATGCTCCTACAGGAACAGCAATGTGAACAAGTTGCCATACCTTTTCATCACGAGTCTTAGCAGACTTACGACCTACCTTGAAACGAAGAGTATAAATATTATAATACTGACTAGCATCAATAGCTTCAGGATAGCCAGGATAAATCTCTTGACCAGAACCTTCAACATAATTGAAGCCCTTACCTGCAGCACATTGAGAAGCTAAATCAGCAACATATGTTTTGTCACCAATAGGCTTAGACGCTACTGTTACACTTGTAGGAGCAACGTTAAGCATATCATCAGCACCCTTAAGAACAAAGCCTTCACCCTTGTTTTTACCAGTAATGATAATATTAGCACCTGTACCACTTACAACAATGTCTAAAGAACCTGCTTCTGCAACAGCCTCAAAATACTTCCTAAGCTTTGCAGCTACATCAGATGCTGTTGTTGTAGTGTCTCCAAAAGGAACAGTTTCTGTAGCAGTCCAAGTATTACGTTCATGAGGAACTGCACCTTTCTTAATAAGTACAACAGTGTACGTATTACCTGCAGCAACAGTAGGAACTGTAATTGTCGAAGTAAAAACAGCACCAGCACTATATTCGGCCTTTACAACACTAAGACTAGCTACGTCTACCTCAGGAATAACAAAAGCAGGACTATTATTAGGACGACCTAAAGCAATACCAAAATCTTTTTCAGCTTTACTTGTAAGCAGAGTATTATCTGCAAGATCGAAGAAAGCAATAGCACCAGGAGCTAATCCACTAAGATCATTAGCATCACTTACGTTATAACCATAAGCAGGACTACTCTTTAAAATTAAAAGTTGTTTCATATTATTAATTATTTAAATTTAAGATTGATAACCCTCATTATCGGGTCTAGCATTATTTCTAGCTAGTTCCCTATTTTGAGCTTGTTGTTGCTGCTGAACACTATACATACCACCATTTACAGCAATACGATAAAGGTCAACAGCGTGCTTAAGAATATCAACATGCATATATTCAGGTAAATCACAATCAACATTGTCTCCACCGACATCTGTTCTATATGCAACTTTAGCAGGTATATCTATAAAACTTACACGAAGTCTAGAAGGTACTAAACCATGAGGAAGATGAACTATATTATCTTCATATGTTGCATTATCAATATACAAATCTAATTGGTCATTATAAATAACAGCAATTGGAGAACGAACTGTAGGTTTAAGTATAAAATCGTTTAAAGTATCTGCAAGAAACCTATCTTCTATTATTCTAACAGGAAACCAATTTGTAAGCTTATTATTACTTATCTCATATTCTATTGCAAAATCTACCAAATATAAATAATTAAAACCACTAGAAGTAAATTTATATATTTCAGCAGATTGAGAATATATAGGATGTTGTTTATCAGCTACAAATGGTCTAGCCATTTCACCTGAGCCAGAAGTTACAGGTTTTGCATTAACAGTACCAGTTTTATACAAATAACTAAGAGCGTTTATTTGACCAATTTTAGAATTATCTGTAATAACTCTATCATTAGTAACATTAACGTTTTGTGCAATTACCTGATTGACTGTATCTGTGATACTCGAATTGATTAATAAATCAATTTGTTCGGGCAGTATAGCACGGACATTTTGCATACCCATTTGTTGAGCATACTGTCTAAACCATACGTGCATCTCAGCTATAGTCATATCTTCACTATATTAAAAAAGTTTAAGTTTATTTTCATATGCTTCACGAACATCTTTATGCTCTGGATTTTCAAACCAAGCAATAGCTTCGTTCATATTAGCACCAATAAATGTTCCTTCAGCAGTAGAAAGTTGTTGATTAAACTCAGAACGTACAAGTTCACCACGAGTAACTAAGGTTTCAATAAATGCCTTGATTTGAATATTCTTATCTTCAACAAACCTATTAAATTTGTCTGGATTAGAATTAACGAAATCAATCATTGCAGCAATCTTTTCATTTTGAGATTTAAGAAGAGCTTCAGAAAGATTATCATTACGAGAAACACACATTGCAACATAAACTGCATTAAACTTAGACGTAGTACCATTAAGTTCAACAAAGTTCTTCATTGCCTTTGTCTTCTGTTCTGTTAACTTCTTCTGCTTTTCTGCTTCTCTTGCCTCATCCTTAATATAGAAACGAAGACTAGGATCTGAGTTAATAAGAGCAATATCCTTTGCCACATCATTATACAAAAGACAATGACGATACATTAAATATTCTTCAAGATTAACAGGACGACCATATTTATACTTAGAACTTTCAAGAGCATTAAGAGCATCAATCTTCTTTTTAAGAGCTTCCTTAATAGCAGAAGTATTAGCTCTATCTACCTTGTCATATTCTGCATTTATAGCATCTTCTTTCTTTTGAATATCAAGATAATCAGACTTTTTGTTATAAATGAAAGATGTATTTAAAGAAACATCATTTTCGTTTATGGTAAATTGTATATTACTGAGCCAAGCTTTAACACGAGTAATAAAATCAGGATTATTAGGTGATAAACCTATAAGTGCAGGAAAATATGTAGCAACTTCTTCAGCATTAGATGAAAGAATTTGACAAGAGCGAATAGAAGAACCTATAGTTTCTTTACGTTGTCCAAGAACTTTCATATTAGCCCTTCTGTAATTAGAATAATTATGAACAAGACTAATAGTTACTTTTCTAACATCAGTATATTCTTTATTCAAATCTTCGTCAAAAGTTGCAGCACTATTTAAATTAGTACCCTGCGGAGTTTCTACCTTAGGTGAACTTACAACTCCACCAGCCTGTGTAGTAGGATTATTAAGTGGCATATTCTATTTATATCTTTAATTATTATTACTTTTTAGAGGACACACTTCAACTGCATCATCTTAGTTGAGTTGTTGACTTGCAGACCAAATGTGTTCTTAATTTCATATCTAGACATATCAATCTCAGTACCTAAGCTATTCTGAGGAACACCACCCCAACTTGCAGGAATAGGAGTAAGACCCTTAAGAACACCACTGAGATAAACTTGTCCCTTAAGACGAACCTTACGAACGTTACGAGTTCCATTATATGTACTCATATCAAGTAAGAATGCTTGGTGAGAACACATTGGAAGACCTGTGCGAGGATGAACATTACCGTTAGCTTTATCATTATCTGCAAGAGTGCCATGATTCAAGAACGGCAGAGTCTTAAGAGTGATAATATGACCATCTACAGTCTTGTAACGACGGAAATACTTACCATAAGAAAGACCACCTTCCCAATCTTCAATCATCTTGTCACCAAGAGGAGTAACAAAGCCTTCAGCCTTAGCATCATCACGAATAGCTTGGTCAAAGTCTTGAGCAAAGCCCTTACCAACACCAAGAACTACCTCCATAGAACCTGTATCAGTATCCTTGTCAAGAACATCACCAATAGTACGTTCAATCTTGTTCAGAGTAAGACGCTCACCATAAGTATCGTAGTTAGACTCACGACAAATCTCCATCATACCTGCTGTATGAGGAATAGGTTGACCATTGTCTGGATCAACAAGAGTAATTTCACCATTTTCTGTGCGGTTATATTCAGCAAGCCAAAGACGCTCTTCATCCATAATACGCATATGAATATCATGTTGCCTTTGTTCCTCATTAATCCACAGATTAGTTGTACCACCACTCTTAGTCTTAAACTCGTAAGTTACAACAGTATTAGAAATGTTACCAGCAATTTCCCAAGAATAACGATGATACTCAAGTTGAGAAGTCATCTTACCAGGACCCATAACATTCATACGATTACCCTTACTATAAGAAGCACTAATAGTAGGAGCAGTCATACTCCAATACTTACCTACGGCAAGATTATCAGGAGAAACAAACAAATTAGGATTAGCAGAAGTAAGCTTAAGACGATAGAGGAAACCACCGTGAGCACCTTCACCTAAGTCCTTCATAATACGAACTTGAGTCTTACCATCAGGAGCAATCAAACCATATTGTTCAATAAGCCAGTGAGTAGCAAACTCAACATCAAACATAGCACCACCTTTACCAGGAGTAGTATTACTTGTGTTAAACCAAACAACATAATCATTGAACTTAGACCTACCCATTGTTTTCCAAGTCCATTGTTCAGTATTAATATCAACAACACCAGCACTACCTTGACCTTCAGTAAGGAATGTTAGAGGAAACCTATCATCATCCATACCATAGGTATAGGTAAGAGTATTATTAATTTCCTCAGGATGTGTAAGCATAAGATGAGCAATGGTCTCTTCATTAGAATAACCACGGTCATCAAATTTACCACGAGATACTTCTCTAAGTTTGTACATAGAATAAATAATTAAATGTTAATAAAAACTAGAGATTAAAATAAAATATCATTAACATCTACTTTGGCAGGTTTTTGTTTAGTAACTTTGACAGTATGAGTAGACCTTTGTTGTTTAGACTTAATAACAAGTTTTCTAACAGTATCTTCTTTAACTGCCATGTCAACTAAATCTTTATAACTTCCACCTGTGAAAGTAAGCCAAGCATCAAGTAACTCTCTGTTAAGAGCTTCTTCATTTGACAAATTATTTAAATCTCTTTGATAAGCAGTCATCACATTACCATTTTCATCTTGTACTGCTGGTTCTGAAAGATATTTATAAAAATCAGCAGTAGTATAAGTAACCTTTTGACCATTTATCTCTCTTACAATGCTATCGGGAAGTTTATAACCACCGATAACTTTTTTGGCGATAGCATCACTGACACTTTGCCAATATTCACGAACTTCTTGTTCTTCTTGTTCTCTTGCGGCTTTTGCTCTAGCTTCAATTTCTTTTTGATAAGCTTTATCTTTTCCAACAAGAGCATCAAGTTGTGATTTAGCCTCATCATAAAGTGCACCAGAGTCTTTAAGATATTTGATATAACTATCATTTAAACTTTTATTACCAAACTCTTTTGCAGCCATACGAATGATAGCTTCAAGTTGCGATGGATTATCCTTATCTAATTGAATACCACTTCTATCAGGAATATCACCAAAACCTTTGGGACTTCCAGTAACTGTAACGTAATCAACAAATTGCTTCAGAAGAGGAGTATCTGTAAAAATTTTATTAACTGCGCCTTGAGCAATGTCATTAGACTTAAGAGCAATAACAGAATCAATATAACTCTTAACACCCTTAGCGTCATTTGTAAATTCTACAGGCTTTCCATCTTCATCAGTAACATCTACACCAACAGCTTCACGAATAGCATCAATAGATAATTCATCAGTATCACTAGCATCAGCAGCATTATTATCTTTAAGCCAATTAGCTACATCTTTTGCTTCTATAAATACTTTTCCATCCTTATCTACAATATTGCCGTTTTCATCAACAGTATAAGTAGCACCTTCATATTCAATCTCGGTGCCAGCTTCTAAATCCCCCGTAGAGGAAGGAGTATCATCATCACCTTGACTACCACCATTATCTGGTTTTTTATCATCTTTAGGTGTATTATCTTTTCCTGTTATATCATCAGTGCCACCTCCGTCTAAAGGAGTTGTATCAGGCTCATTTGCAGGATTAGTACCAGGATTAGTACCAGGATTAGTATCTGGCGTAGTTTGAACGGTAGCACCACCTTTTCCTTCAAAATCAATATCCATAACTTTAAAATTATATTATTTATAACTAACAATAGTTTAACCGCTGCAAAGATAGCACTTTTAATAATATCTTCAAAACTATTTATAATATTCTTACCAAGAATTTTATCTATATTGTAATTACTGTCAACATCAACATCAGCACCATTAAAAAGTATTAAATTTCTGTTCGATATTAGTAAATTAGTCATGCAATTTGCCAATTTTTCTGTTCCTTTTGACTTGTATTGAAATTTATGTATTCAGTTGATAGTTTGTACTGCAAACGACATAGATGTGCTTAAATCGAATTTCAAAAAATTAAAATAAAAAAGTGTCCACTATCACTAGGACAATGGACACAAGTAACTTGAAAATGCACTAAAGTTACGTTATTTATTATTTCTCATATTTTGATTTATTTGGGAATAATTCCTGCAAGTATTCAGCTACACCTTTATTTATTGCATCATCATATATTGAGAAAACTTCTCTATTTCCAATCTTTTCTTTCAAATCTTCAACACCACTTAAACTTGCTTTTATTTTCAAATCCTTTCGTTTAATAAATTCAAAAGGTTTATGCTTATATAAAACATTTAAAAGAAGAGAAGTTGGTTCACAACCTTTAGGTATTTCATAAGATTGTTCAATTAAATCACTTGCTAAATCTATTGCTTCTTTATAAATATGAGTATTTCCATGCCAACCAAAATGAAAGAATGAATAACCATGAGCTTCAAGAAGTTTTCTAGTTGCAACAAGTGAACGTTTATATCCTTTAGCTTTATCTGTAGGTTTTACTTTATCAGGAAGATTTCCTTTACAATATACAGGATAGTTATCAAAATCAGTTTCTTTTACATAAAAATGGTCATCAGATGATAAAAGAAAATGGTCAGAAATATTAGTATATTCATATGCTTCACATATTTTATTAAGAATGTTTTTATGCTTAGCATCTAAATAATCAGCTGAACCAATAAATGTAACTTTATCAGAAAGAAATCCAGGATCTGCTCCAATAACATATACATTACCTACATTTTTACCAAATTTCTCTATACTACGAAGTGAGTAACGAAGTTCATTATTATCCCACTTAGAGCCTGTTCCTAAAACATATAATATATCCATAATTAAATTATTTTAATGTTTCCATTTACGAGCATTTCTTGCAAATACTACCATTTTCTTATGAGCAGGATTACCGTCATTATAAAGTTCAACTTCTGATTTACCAGTACGAGCTTTAAGTTCTGTAAGACGACCTCTATGAGAAGGTTTAATATAAATTGAACCACCATCTTTTTTAGCAGGTCTAGTTGTATCTAAATGTCTTCTATTTGTCATATTTATTCTTGTTAGTTCTAGCAATCTCTAAATCATTTTTCATTTGCTCACGCTTAATTTGCCTATCAGCAGCTTTATTATACATATCACCAACTAACTTTTCTCTATCAAGATTAAGTTTTTGTTGAGCAGCATTAGCTTTATTTTGTTCTGCTATTTCAGCAAGTCTATCACGAGCAGCAGTATCTTCAGCAGGAGTACCAAGTAAACTCATATCAACATCAATATATTTAAGTTGCATTTCATATTGATATTTGAGCATCTCAGTCTTTCTATCTTCTTCTCCCTTAGCTTGAATTTCAGCAATCTTAGCTTGCAATTCTTCTTGCTTCAACATTTGTTCTGCTTGCTGCATTTGTTCTTCATGCTGCCTTTTTATTTCCATAAACTTGTTAACAGTTTCTTTAATCTGTGTAACATTGTCTCCAGTAATAGCAGCAATAGCCATGTCTAAATCACCATTTTGTGCAGCAGAGAAAGCCCATTGTTTAAGTTGACTTAACTTATCAATTTCTTTTTGGTCATTCTTAACTAGAACACTATAATTAGAATATAAGAAAGAATTAACATCAAGACTTAAATAACGAAGAGAATACTTATCATCATAATAAGATGTTTGTAAACCATCAATAAATGCAAGTTTAGCATAATCTAAATCACGTTGATAATCTCGTTTACGCATTTCATCAAACATGGAAACAATAATCACACTGCCCATAGAGGAACGTGTAATAGCTTCTTGAGTTGTAGCATTACCAGCAGATTGTGCAATCTCACCATAACGCTGCATATTCATATCAACCATTTCACGAGCTTCAAGTTTTATTGCTTCAATAAGATTAGTAAGCTGTGTGATATAATCACCCATATTTGCATTAAGCATACGAATTTGCTGCATCTTCATAGTATTTGAATCTTCAGAATCATCTATAAGAAGAGTGCCATCTGCAGCCATTTTGTAAATCTTATCTTCACTATTAGAAGCAACTAAACTTTCAGGAAGAAGAAGTATTAACATCTTATTCTTTGCAATAACCATTTCACGATGATAAGAAATAATATTTCTCATAATCTGATATGGAGTAATAAGTTTAATAATACTAAATTTACCAAAGAAAGGCAAGACTTCCATAACACCGTTATAAGGTAACTTACCATCACGTTGATAAGCTATAGGTCTAGCTTTAATAGGATAAATACCAGTATAACGAGTACCTATACGATAACCTTCATAAACTTGAGGTTCATAAGCCCAATCAATACTTATATCTCCAGCTTCTGGATTAAGTTTATAATCTTCATCAACAACTCGTTGTGTTTGAAATCCTTGTTCATTTATATAAGTAAGAATACCTTGTTTAGCTTCTCCTTTCCAAACAACATGCCAAACTTCAAATAAATTATTATTATCAGCAGCAATATTTACTGGATTATCTTTAAAAAACTTTCTTTCTTCTTCACTAAACTTCTCACAACCTTCAGGATAATATTCAAAATATTGACTATAAAGGAACTGTGTTCTAGCTGTTTGAGCAGAACTAGTATCATAATATTTTTCAAGAAAGTCTCTATCTTTCTTTGTAAGAACTTCATCAAACATATCTAATATTTGAGGATAAGAAAGAAGCATCTTTCTTGCAAACATATCGTGATCTTCTACAAAGAAATTAGAATTAGGAATAGGATAAGCCTCAAGTACAGGAACATTTTCTTTATATATTTTTTCACCACGAATATCTGTATAGGTATAACATTCTCCTAAAGAACAATAATGAAAGAAAGCAGAAAGATAAATAGTCATATCGTTTGTTATAGAACGAATATAATCAAGAACATCTTGTGCTTGTTTGCTTTCATCATCAATATATTTTTCATTAAAATCCTTAACAAACTGTTCTGGATCAGGCATAGCTTCTTGTGGATTAACTTGTTCAGGAGGAATACCTTGTTGAGCAGATTGTTGAATTAATTCTTGATAACGTCTTTCAAACTCTTGTTGAAATGCTTGTTCTGCTAATTTAGCCATTTCTTCACGCAACTTTGCGTCACGTTTAAGAACAATTTCTGGATTATTAGCACCAACAATAAATTCATGAACACCTTTAAAATACTCTGAAACATAACGACGAATAACATCACTCATTATGTCAAAATTACGCATAGTAGCAGGAAAACGTTGATAACGTTCTTGTGCACTATTATAAGGATTAAGAGTTTTCTTATAGAAGTCATTAGGTATATCACCATGAAGAATATTAAGTTGAACTTCAGATTCTGTTCTATCATTAAAAGATATACCTTGAGCAATAATATGGTCTATGCAATTAGCGTACCATTCTTGCTTTTGCTTTTCAGCACCACTCACTCTCTGGCGAGGAAATATAGTATAATTATTAAGCATAATTTATTTTTTGTTATTTAAATAATTTTGTCCACCAGTTATTCCTCTATTATAATATATTCCTGCAGCTTCATCCAGATGTATTCCTGTAAGTTTAGGATTACGTTTCTTAGCTTCATCCCTAAAATATCTAAGAGTAGCAGCAGTTATTCCAATATTATCAAGATTAGTTAAACCTTCAGCAGGATTAACACTTCTACCTTTTTCGTTTATGCCACTACCATCTTTCCACTTTTCATTTATAAGACGGACTTTACCTTCTTTTATTAAAGTTCCAGTATCATCTGTACCAAAAGCGTTCATTGCAGGAATACTATATTTAGGATTATATAAAATACTATCCTCATTTGCTCCAACTAATAACTTTGCCTGCATTATTGGATCGTTATAATCATAAGGGTAAACATAAGCATGATTGTGACCTTTTATAATTTTATCAGTAAAACCTTCTGCGTCAAGTCTATTTCTAAGTAATTCAGAACTTATTCCATAAGCATTTGCAATACTATCTGTAGCAGCTTTAATTTTAGGTTTTACTTGCCAAAGTTTTTTTCTAGTTTCTTGTGTTGTGCCACCTATATAAGGAAATTGTTTCTTAATATTTTTTTTATTTTGATAGTCTTTATAAACATTATATAATGTCCCACCAATAAAATCTTCTACTTTTTTTGCCATAGTTTAAAACCAATCTCTAGTTAAAATATCATTTTTATCATTAATTACTTTCTTTCTATGGGCAAGTTCTTTAGCTGCTTCTACATCACAAAGTTTCCATTGTAAAGCACGAATAATCATAGAAGAAACTCTATCAAAGTTACCAATACTATTCCATTTCTTAAGTTCAAGTATATGTTGATAACAATAAATAGTATGAAATAATCTTTTGGTATTTCCTAAATCATCTTTGCCTACTTCTGAATAAAGCATTTCTTTTAATAGACGAAGACCTTCAAGTTTTCTAGGACCATCTCCAATAACAATACCATAAGTAGATGTTACTTGTCCTTTAAGAGAAGTATCCCAAATTTGTACTGGATCTTTCATAAGATATTTAAGAGCTTTCCACTTAGTAAAATTACTAACAGTTTCACCTCTATTAACCTCTACTCCAACAGTTCCAATACAATTGTAATATTTTGCTAACAAATAACAAACTCTATCAGCTTCTTCTAGTTTCTCAGGTCTTCCGTAATAAGCAGCAACTAGAGCTGTTTTAAAACCATTGTATTGACATGGGTTCATCCATACTTCAATACTATTGTGAGAATGCTTATTTGTTATAAGTTTATTTTCTTTATTTACACCTACAGGGTCATAACTCATAGAATAATATCCAGGAGGAGTTCCCATCACAGTTTGTCCTTCATGATTTACATATTGTATTTGAACAGGATTAAACCATTTACGAATACAACCGTGATGATGTTCATGTCCTTTAATAGGAACACCAACAATCCAATCCCAAAAATCTACATTGTGTTTACCCCCCTCTGCTTCAATACGAGCATTAGTTTTAAATTCTACTTTATTACCTTTTTCAAATAACCAGCCATCAACATAAAAATTAAAAGCATTGTCAGTTCTAAGACGCTCTTCCCAACTCATAAGTTCTTCACTACTAAAAAGATTTTCTGTAGTAGAACTAAAAGATTCAGAAGGCATATTAGCATATTGACCAAGATAATTAATATATTCGGCAAAGGTCTTAGCTGTTTTCTTTTTCTTTTCTCTTTCTTCGTAAGCAATTCGAAGACCAATTTCTAGATTAGAATTACCATCTTCATCCATTGCATATTGGTCACCAATTTGACCTTGAAGTCCCCAAGCATAAGGTTTAAAATATCCACAAATTTCATTACGACAATCTTTATCCCAAACATTCTCAAAAGGCATAAAACCATAAGACTTAGGAGAATAAAAATTTTGTTCAAAAGTTTGCATATTACCTTCAGTTGCCGTACCCCAACCAACAAGATTACCAGTAACATAACTACCTGTTCTCATTGCAGGTTCAGTTACAGACATAAATTCATCAAAGTTGTCCATAGTAGAAATCTCCTCTGTCTTAACTTTCATTGCATCTTTACCAATAGCACAGTTAGGATTATTCATTGCAGAAACAGAAAAAAGACCACTATTCCAAGACTTTGGAGAAACAACTCCATTAGGAAGTTTAAAACCTAAAGTAAAATTCTCTTTGTCTGTAGATAAAATACCACGTTTAAAGAAAGTTTTAGTTTCATAAAAACGAAGATTGTTAATAGTAAAATCTGTAAGACCACCTTTAGCAGTAAGATACTTTTTATCAATAGCTACATGAATTAAAACTTTACGAGCATTTAAGTTTATATCATTAGCACTATCTGCAGCTTCAATATAAGAAAAACCACCACGACGAGTTTTGTCTATAAGCAAATGAAAACCATTTCTAATTGCAAACTCTTTTACATGATGTGTCCAAAATTGAGCATCAATAAACTTACTAAAATCATAAAACTTTTTACCAACGCTAGCTTTAGCTGTACTCTTAGTACTTTTAAGGTCAAGTTGCTCAATCATTGTATAATTAAGAAAATTATAATGAGCACCTGTTATTCTAACATTAACTAGCTTACCATTATGTAGTAAACACGGAGCTTCAAATCCATATCTTCTACGATATTCTTCTCTTTTTCTTAATTGACGATGCGGAATACTATCTTCCTTATAAAAAGTAAATGTTTTATTAGCACGATAAAAATCTGCCATTTCCATAAATAAGTGTGTATTCACAAACTTATCATCAGGATTAATGTTAAGAAGAAAACCACCACTATCTCCAATAAGAAACAAATCATCAGGGTCATCATAACCTGCGTCTTTTGCATGTTTATAATGACTTTTATCCTCATTAATATATTGAAGAAAAGGATAATTTTTAATATATTCTTCTACTGTATTGTTCATTTTACTAATAACAATAACGACAATGCTGCCGCTCCTATTGTTGTACCAATTAAAATATTTCTTTGCTTCTTAATCTTCTTTACTTTTATTTCAGTATTAGCAAGACAATTATTAAGTTCATAATTTAAACCATCTATAATTAAACTGTCATTGCTAACAACTTGATGAAGATTAGAATTTATTTCTTTCTCATATTTAAGTTCTGTCATCTTTCCATTAGCTATCTTAATAAAACTAATTGGAACAGAAACAAGACTATCAGTTTGCTCTCCAACCCCCGTAGAAGGGATTGTATCAGGTTCAACTCCACCTTTACTAACTCTATTCTGACACCAACTCGTAGAACAGTTTAAGACTACTATCGTTGTCAAGACTAATAACCTCAATAACTTTTGCATTTTTAATACTATCTAAATTATTAATTTTAATTTTAATACTATCATTAAGTTTAGCAATAGAGTCTATATCTATCTTCCCTTCTACGGGGGGTTTAGTATAACGTTTAACGGAACATCTACCAAGAAAGAATATAGCACTACATATAATAAGAATAAGCCAAATTACACCAAAAGCTTCAAAAAACTTTTCTGCGTTCTTAATATTTATATTCATATTAAATCTTCTTCTTTAATTAATGTATATGTGAAATTATTACCATATCTGTCTGCTTGATTTTTACAAAGATACATAAAAGCATTGTAATCTCTTACATCACTAAATACTTGACAACCTGCAGACCATTTGTTTATTTGAGTAGAAACCCCATACTCGTTAGAACGATGAATGTTAATTCCAAATACCCCCTCTTGTATTGTTTCAGGTTTCATGTTATAAACTTTATCATAATTTCCATCACGATAAACTTTAACAGGTTTCTTTTGACAAAGGGCAGTATATTTACCTTTATGCTTACCAATTTCCCAACAACCTCTATATTGACCAGGAACAAGAATAGCAGTACCTTTCTTATTGCCAGAAGAATTAGTCATATAATAAAGACCAGGTTCAGTAGTAATAGAATAAATATTTCTATGTTCCATACCATTTGGTGTTTTGTAAATAACAATAAGATAATCATCAAAAAGATTTGTAACTTGATTATTATTGTTTTTTCTAACACCAATGATGTTAAGATTATAAGCACCTTTTGTAAAATACGCGTAACCTTTTTGTTTAAACAACTTTTCAAAGTTACATCTAAGACATTTGTTGTAAAGAGGAGTAACCATAATTAAACTAAATCTAATTCTAATTGTTGTTTACTTGTAATAAAAGAACGTATAGCTAATTCTCTATCTTTAAATACAGCATCAGCTTCATTAGAGAGATAATTAATTCTATACCAATTTACAGTTTCTTCTCCTTCAGGATCTACATGATAACCATCTTTATCTCTAAATGGTTGTCCATACGCATTAAGAATAAAAGGACTTCCAATATGGCAAAGACCAAGACCTGTACAAGGTATCTCTAAAATACGTTCTGCAAGTCTAGCATAAATAGATAATTGCATAGTATAATGAGAACCATTACATTCGTCTAAATGATTAAGCGGAGGAAGCATTTTTTCACTTTTTCTAACCCACTCATTAGTTAATTGATTAGGTATAGTAGTTTTATCTTTTTTAAAATAACCACTTTCAAATTGTAGTCCACCTCTATTTGTCTTCCAATCAAGAATAACAAAATCAGTAGGACGATAACAGAAAATATCAATAGTTCCAGAAAGTAATAAAGTAGGATCAAATACACCAATTTCAGAATAAATTGTATATCCTTTATCAGTATAAAATTGAAATACTCTATAAATTTCAGGATATTTATTATTTGTAGCTTCTATAAATCTATCCACATCTAAAGGAGTGGGAAGAAGATTTGGAATATCAGCAAGAGTTACACAACGACCTTCTACTTGTTGCAGATATTTGATAGCTTCCTTAAACTTCGAAACATCTTTAATTGCATCTTCAATACCGTTATGTGTAACATTACCTCTATCACAAGCCTCTTTTTTAATTTTATCCCACTGCTTTAGAATTTCTTTTTGGCTAACACCTTGTTCTTTAGCTTTTTTCCTAGACCAATATGCTGCATCAAATTTAGGTACATAATTGCCAATAATAGTAGTTACAGAAATATATTCATTACCATAACTATCTGTATATTTATGAGGACCTTCGTCAAAATAAAGATATGTATTTTTATAAATATCTTTCATAGTTTATGCGTAATTATCAGCATCCATACTACTAAGTACTACATTACCACCACGAGAAAGCTCAGTTTCTTTCTCATACATAAGGTTTTCTTTAGCTTCTTCAAGTCTTTTTAAAATAGAAGGAAGTTCTTTACTTTGAGCATTTATAGCACTAATTAAATTTAGAACAGTACTAATCTCATCTGTAGTTATTTTAGAATTTAATTTTTCATTAAGAAGGCTATTAATAACGTCAATACTAAGATTAATATTATGTAAACCTTTAAGAATGTTTTCTACTACACGACCAGCTTCAGTAATATTTTCTTCATAATATCGCCTTATTAATCTAAGAACAAGTATATCAGGAATATAATTCTTTTCTAAATCTGCTTGTTCTATTGCCATTTTTAGAGCTTCTGAATCACTTAAACCAGCTTGTTTTGCAGGAGATTTCGGATCACCAAGATAATATATTACGATACATTCTTTTATATATCTTTGCTTGTCTTTAGTTGTATCCCTACGATATAACTCTCTTATGTCCTTGTCTATAAGTTGTCTTGTAGTAGGTGCTACAGGCATTCCATTATCATCGATTGAAATAAGACTATCTATAGTAAGTTTATACTTATTCATAATTATCAATTTCTAAAGGACTTATATTGCATAGAGTATAACTTAAAAAACGAGCATATGCGTCACCTTTTCTGTCAGCTATTATTCTAAAAAATTTAGGATTTTTTCCAACAAATCTACTAACAGTATACATGTAATATCGTTCTACTTTTACACGTTTACCAATATCATTAGCAACACTTTGTCTAAATAAAATATATTTGTCGTGTTCTAAATTTTGTTTTGCTTCATTAAGTAATTCTTTAGTTTTATCTGACATTAAAGCAAGCTGAGTCTTAGGTATTCGTATAGCACCCATAAAAGGGATACTAGCCCACCTACCTTCTTTAAGAAAATTAGCAGCATCTATTTCACATCTTTTTACTATCTCTAAAGCTACTTCTTTATCAATAATATTTGCATCAATAGAAGCTAATACATCTTCTTTACGAAGAACTTTTACTTCATATCCGTTAGGAAATCTAAATATATCACTCATAGTATACAAAAAACCTCTACAAGCAGGATATTAAACCCCGCCCGTAGAGGAAGATAATCATTAAGCATCTACTTCACTATCACAAGAACTATCACTGCTAGAACTACTAGAACTATCACTATTGCTGTCACTATCAGAGCTATCTGAACTATCAGAGTCTGAATTATTTAAAAAGCTTATAGTAATATATTCGTCATTAACTAAAGAAGGATTCTTACTATAAAATCCTTTAATATCACAATTAGGAACAAGTTTAAATTCTACAAAATAGCATTGAGAAACACCATAATTATTATGATATCTTTGAGCCAAAGTTGTATCTTGGTCAAGATATTTAATAAATAAATCTAAACTTAAACTATTATTAGGACAAACAACATGATTTCCTAAAGCTAACTCAGATGATGCTATAATCAACTTATCTTTAACTTTAGCATTATTAAGAAAATCGTTGTCTGCTTTACCCGACTTAATAAAGACAGGAACAACACCAGCAGTAAAACTCTTTTTAGCTTGTTTTCTAGTAATAATGATATTACCAAGCTTTTCATGATAAATTAAACCAACAAGTGTATAATTGTCAGCTACCTTAACATGACTTGTAACACGAGTTAAAAAATCAGCAGAGACTTCACGAAAATTTGTAGGAAACTTAAATACAATTCTTTGTCTTTCAGTAATAAGTTCAAATCTTTTCATAATATAAACTTTAATTTGTTAAACAATATATAGTGTAGCACTATTTTTAATTTGGACTTTATCTAATATCTGTTTCGTGGCAAATATACAACTTATCCTAAACATGGTGCTATTAGGGGGCAATTATTTTCCTAAAATTAAACAAATTTAACATTTATAGTGCTTGAAAAGCACTTAATGCTGCACGGAGTGCTGCACACGATGCTACACGCGTGTTTACTATTGATAGCAATTGAAGTATTAAAGAATATTCCAGAGTAAGTCCTACAACCGGAGTAGCAAACTTTTGCGGTAAGCATTTCGATAGCTATACTAATTAAAATAACACAAGATATTTCAAGATAAGTAATAACAGAAAAGATAATAGAAATAATGATTACACTATTAAAGAAAAAGTATTATGTAAGAATTTTGGTATAAGATAGTAAAGAAAAGTAAAGAAAAAGAAAAATATAATATATACATATTATACAAAAAGAAAAAGAAATGAAAAGAAAAAATTAAAAAGTATAATATATTATTATATAATATATTATAAGAAAAATTTTACAAAATTATTATTTTTACTCTTATACTTTATATTATAATTAGTACTACAAAATATATTCTAGATAATATTAAAACTAGAAATATTATAAATATTGAAAGTGAGATTAATTATTATCACCCCGTAGAGGAAAGATATGATTGTAATGCTTAACTTGTGAGATAACGAGAAGAAAGTAGAGGAGAGAGTAATAAACTTAAAAGTTTTGAAAGTAAAAATGTAAGTAAAAGTAGTAGTTAAACTAATAATAAAGAAAATAGATAAGAAGCTAAACATAATGAAATAATTAAAAGAAAAGATAAAAGACATAAAGAAAAGAAAGTGATAAAAACAATAATAAAAGTAAAGATGAAAATAATGTTTAAGTTGATAAAAGTGATGATAAAGTAAAAGAGAAAAATGATAAAAGTCATAATAATAATGATAAACGAGATAAAATAAAGTGAAAAATAGAGTTTATAAATGTAAGCGTGAACCTATATACGCAACACCCTCCCGTCTAAGTTACGTCTTGACTACCCCCGCCCCACTTGCTTCTCATTCTCAACAAACAAGTACTCCAAAAATCAAAGATTTTCTTCGTAAAACTCTTTCTCAACATAACAAGTTTTGCGGTAGAAGGACTATCGTAGAGTATATTACTCTTAATGTTTAACCTTATTGTTATTAAAGTTATGGCAACAATGAAGGAAGCAGTTAGCACTCTGCTTAAAAACGGTGCAAAGAGAGTGGAAGGAATTGTAATCAACAACGTTAATGTTACTCCTCTTGAGGATTACACTAGAGTAGCTCTTACTCTTGACAAACCTGTTGCAGGTTATGTTCTTGGTGAAGATGGTACTTACACTCGTGGTGAGACAAATGTCATCTTTGTTTCTCTCTTCTCTATTGCAGCAATGCTGAAAGAGAGTGATGAACTTGCTTGGGCTGTTAATGCTATCATTAATAATCCAAATTCTCTTCAAGTTCTCTTCTCTCGTGCCAAGATTACTCTTCTTCAAGAAGATGTAACAGCAGGAGAAGTTCGTACTAATCCTTTCACAGGAAAGGAAGATGAGAATGTGCCTGACCATAATGCTATCTACAATCATATTGTCGATGTTAAACTCGGCAAAATGGGTGAGATTGGCTTGGAGAAGATGTTGGACAAGTTGCTTGGTGCATAGCAATTATTGTTCAAGGTTTCGGCAGTTGTACCACAACAGCTGCCACTTTTTATTAACATCAAAAGATTACAACTATGAAGATTACACTTACTGACATATATTGGAGAAACAGTGACGATAGTAATGTTTTCAACATTCACGCTATTCAGTCTATTGAACTAGATGAAGACACTGGCATTGTTACAATTACAGGTACTAGTGGTACATACAAATCACCATATTGTCATCTGACTTATGGCGGTGGTGTTACTCACTTTGAGTTTACTTGCATGAGACCTTATAGTACAACACTTGAATACATTGATGTTGCAGTATTTCAACATAAAGGTGCTGTTGCTGTTGCTTGTGGTCCAAAACATTGTGATGAATGGTTTGAAAATCGTTGTCGAAATTATTGTTATGGGCTATGAATAGTGTATTTTTAGTTTCTCTTGTTGGTGAAGGTGTTCATGCAGGTAGTTCTATACTTGGTTTTATTGACTGCAATGATAGAGATTTTCTTGCTCGTCATATTAAAAACAAGTACAATCTTACACTTGGTGAACAATATCAGCCACGATTTACATTTGAAATTGGATGTCATTGGGAATATGCTACAAATCGTCCAGATGTTGATGTTCACATTGATATTGTGTCAAATCTTAAAGAGTAATATATTAGAGGGGGCAGGCTTAGTCCTGCTCCTTCTTTTCTTTCTTGTCTTCTCATCCTCAACAAAACAAGTTCTGCTCATCCTCAACAAAACAAGTTCTGCATTACTTCTTATTTCAACTTTTTTAAGTGTTCTTTGAATTTCAAGTAATGTAAGTGTTGTTATTAGTAGAATTATAAATTAAATCAAAATAAAATTATGAAAACATTAAGTATTCTTTTAGCATATATTGTAATAATATGTGCAGTAATATTGCCAATATGTACAATATGGCATTGTGTAAATGTTAATTGTACTACTAGTGTTATTATATATTTGAGTAGTTGTCTAATGATATTCTGTGGAATAATCATTTATATGATGTATACTGTGATAAACATAGTTAAGTAATAGTTGTAATTGTTGAAAGAAGAGTAAAAGTAGTAATACTATTGTCACAAATATTGCACCTTCTTTCTGAATAAGCCCACTTTAATAGTATTAAGAGTTATATCTTGTGTGAACAAGGTAGAATTAAGAGGTGTTTGAGGATATGTACGAGTATGTAGGGCATTACTTCCCTCAACACCACTTTCTCCACTACTTTTATCTCTTCTTTTCTCCTCTTTCATAATTACTGTCACTTTTATTACTTTCAACATCAATATTATATATTTTAATCTCCAACATTAACAATATTATCATCATAACTACTATTATTATATATAATATATAATTTTATCATTACTGTCTTTACTAAACTTAAAATCAAAACAACTATGTTTATATTTTTCATAATCTATTGGATTATTACAGGACTTATATGTCTTGGTATAGTTTATCAACAAAGTAAATTAAACTTTTTGTACTTTATACTCTGTTTTATATTTGATGGAGTACTTATACCAATAAAACTTGGTATGGTATTATAACAAATAACAGATATATTATTAGTACTAACTTCAAAATAATAAACAACTATGATTACATTTCTTATATTTTATATTTTGTTTTCTGCACTAGCAACATATGGTTTTGAAGCAGAAAGAGGAAAATATATAAATACTAGTTATTTTGTTCTCATACCAGAATGTTTAATTGTTGGTTGGTGTCTATTTCCTATTATTTTAGGAAGAATACTAGCTAACAACTTTAAATAACTCTTGCAAGAGCAAAAAGACTATCAATGATTACACTAGTATAAGTCTTTCTTATAGTAATATAAGTTTTCTTTATAACTAGTCATCTTGCAAGTTGAAAAGTAGAGTAACTTGATGTTGTATGATTTTGCTAGTTTTAATTATTACAACATTTGAGAAACTAGTAGTAAGAGCAGGAGTAATTAACCTGCTCTTATTTTTACCAATAACAATTAATATTATAATTATGTTTAAATATATTTTATTTTATTATATCTTTTCTGTTATTGTAACTTTTCCAATAATATTAAAGGTAGATGCAGATAAAGCAAAATCTGTAAAAACAAATGTAATATCATTTATAATTGTTGTACTAACATTAGGATGGTTTATATTACCTTATCAAATAATATACGCATTAATAAAATTAATAGCAAAATTACTTAAATAAACAACTATGAAATTCATTTTATTACGTTATGGACATGATGCAATGGAATTGCAGAAGATGATGTAGTACAAGTATGTTATCATTCTGGACAAGTAATTAAAGGTCACATGATAAGAGTTGAACAATAAGTATCAACAATATCAAAAACAATAACAATTATGAAACTATCACAAATTGAAAAATTAATTAATTTCTGCAACGAAATTGTAGTTAAACGAAATACTACAAATAAAGGTCTATGTTCATATTTTGAATATAAAGGAGTTCAATATTATGCTTCTTTTATTTGGACTAATGAACTTGGTCCTGATTTTGCAGTATTTCCTGCACTAGATAAATCAGTTAAAAGTTGGACATCAATATATAGAAATAATGATGCTTCTCTTGTAACTGTAAAAGAATTTAGAGAATGTATATTTAATTTTCTAGTTTCTCTTTAACCTATAAGTGATGTAAGTGACAAAACTATATTCCACGTTTTTGTACTCACAATTTTTCGCATAGTTGCTTACATCACTTTTTATATTAAACTTAGAGGTGCTGAACCTCATATAAATAATCATTTTAATTAACTTTTAAATTTCATTATTATGGAAAAGAAAGATGTTATCGCACAGCTGCTGAAGCAAGGTGCAAAGCAAGTGAAAGGACTCACTATTAAGAACGTAACGGTTACTCCTCAGCAGGAGTATACTCGTCTTGGACTTTCTCTCGATAAGGAAGTTCGTGGTTATCGTGACAATGGTAATGGTACTTATGAAGAAGCTCCTGTAAATGTTATCTTTGTAAGTGCTTTCAGTGTTGGAAGTATTCTAAAGGATAATGATGAAGCTGCATTTGCAGCAAATCATTTGATGAGTCATCCTGATGGTCTTGGTATCATTCTTAGTCGTGCTAAGATTGATATTATTCAGGAAGATGTAGAGGCTGGTACAGAATACCGTAATCCTTTTGCATCTGAAGACAGTAAGGCAACAGTATTTGATCACAATGCTGTGATTAATCACGTTGTAAATATTGAACTCAGTGACTTTGGTAAGACTCGTCTTGATAAGCTCGCTGACAAGATGATGGGTTTCTAACTATACATTTAAGTAGGAGAGTTGAAATATACTCTTCTACATATTATCATTAACATTATTAATATTTCAACAATTATATTATGAAAGCTTTATTTTGCATTATTGTATTTGGTATTATCTCTTTCTTTTGCATAAGACTTTATGCTCAAAGTTATAAGAGAGAAGGCAATAATTTTATTCAACAACCTAAAATAGGTTCTAAACAACAACCAAAAGAAACTCCGTTTACTTATACTGATAATAAGAATAATAAGTATATTATCTATATAACTGCTAATGGTTCTTGTTTTATTCTTAAAACAAGTAAGAATACTGGTAAAGACTATCGGTATTATCTTGATGCAGATATTTGTAAAGAAGTATCTAAAGCTATGGGTATTGAATATAAGCCTAAAGTTAAGCCCAATTAATATTATTCCTTTCCTCTACGGGGTGGCTAATTAGTCAAATTGTTAAACTTTCTTAATTTGATTATTTTTATCTCCCTTTAGAGGAAAGATGTAATAAAAATTTATTATATTTGCAGCATAACTTAAAATGATATTATTATGTATTCTATTGAAGGTGATATTATTTTTGACGATTATGCTGT